>Ga0078972_1004936_pt2 | contig 16938 bp, 18 predicted proteins | sample YelNatPaOPGAMG01_FD_67568 | JGI IMG/M metagenome (GOLD analysis project Ga0078972, IMG submission 67568) | Hot spring thermophilic microbial communities from Obsidian Pool, Yellowstone National Park, USA - OP-RAMG-01 (SPADES assembly) (version 2) | ecosystem: Environmental > Aquatic > Thermal...
GCCAAGGCCGATGTGTATGCCCCGGATGAATTCAAGGCAGCTCAGGATGCCAAAGCCGCTCTCGATGCTGAGCTCGCTGCTCAGAATGCCAAGACCTCTGGCAAGTCCTACAAGCAGGCTAATGATATGATCAAAGCTTTTGCAGATGCGAGCAAGAAGGCCAAGGATGCTGCTGCCGCCAATATGGACAAGGTAAAGGCTGAAGTTGCCCAGCTCATCACTGATATCGATGCTCAGTACGCAAAAGTACAGGCTGAAGCCCAGGCCGCTTCTAAGGATGCCAAGAAAGCTGCAAAGGCGAAGCTCAATCTGAAAGACATCAACGCCAAGGTTGAGGCTGCTGGCAAGTCCATCAGCGATGCCAAGGCTGCCAACGATTCTCAGGATTATGCTGGTGCACGCGATCAGCTCAACACCGTAAAGGCCACTCTCGATGAGCTCAAAGCATCACTCGAAGCTGCCGGATTTGTCGCGCAGTAAAGGTGTTGCACTGAAAGACTGCAAAGCAATAATACTGGCGGGCATGCGAACGGATAGCAAATAGGCTGTGGATCAGCCTGCCCGTACCAAGTGGACAAAGGGCTGCCTGGATGATCAGGCAGCCCTTTTGATTTTGCTGCTTTTTCTTTGTATATTTTTTTTATGTCAATCCTTGCTCAATCATATAAAGTTGTTTCGGAGAGTCCCCTCGATATTATTTCCTTTGAAGAATGCCTCGTGAATTCATGGACAGGAGAAAAGGCGCTCCTTCTTTTCTATGTGAATGCTCCTTCTGTCATCATAGGCCGCAACCAGAATTATTGGCGCGAAGTCTCACCTTTGTGCAAGGTACCGGTTTTTAGGCGCGTTTCGGGAGGAGGAGCAGTATATCATGATGGAGGCAATTTGAATTGGGCTTTCATAGTTCCGCGGGCGATTCATTCGCAGGATGAGGAGCTTGCAGCTGTCGCCCGAGCGATCGGTTCGCTTGGAATAGATGCCCGCCCCGGCGCCCGAGGCGGGATTTTTGTTTCATTGGGCGATGGCGAGACACAAGGCAAAATCTCTGGAACTGCACGGCGCTTCGGAACGAGAAATGTGCTGCACCATGGGACGATGCTGGTTTCTACTGATATTGCAGCGCTCAAGGCTTCGCTTGGGGGCATAAAGGTATTTGAGGATAGCTCGATAGCCTCTGTGCCCGGCCATCCAGTCAATTTATCCAGATTTTTGTCTTCTCTGAGCGTCGAGGAGCTTATGGTACATCTTTCGCGGACGCTTGCCGGCCGTGAGCCAGAAACAATCGAACTGGCTGATTTCTGGAATAATAAAAGAAAGAAAACAGCTGATAGTGCATTCAAGAATCCTGAGAATCTGGAGCGCGAGTTCGATTTTTGTAGTGAGTACGAAGAGTTCGAGGCGCATAGAGAGCAATTTGGCAGCAGGGAATGGATTATCGATCGAAGCCCGCCCTTTTCAGTCGTGGTTTCAAATGGTCTGGGGAAAGCAGTAGTGCGCGTACAGGAAGGAAAAATTGCCCAGATAATGCCACTCGAGGCTGCCGACAGCGCTTCGGCCAGATATGCCGCCGAGCTCCAATCGCGCTTTGGAGGCATGGCATTCAATTTCGAAATGATTTCGCATACAAGGGGTCTCGCTCCTTAGGGGTCAGACCCCTTGTATGAATTCTTTTACCTTCTGTTCGATCGCGTCGCGCACGCTGCGAACTTTCTGCATGATTTCTTCATCAGTGCCTTTAAAGGAAGAAGGATCTTCGAATGGCCAGTGGAGGGTGACAGGAGCACCGGGGAAGATTGGGCAGCGCTCGGCCGCTTCTTTCGAACAGACCGTCACGACGACATTGTATGTGCGCCCTTCTTTATAAAAATCGAAGACGCTTTTTGTAGTATTCTTCGAAATGTCGATGCCCACTTCAGCCATTGCGCGAACGACGTAGGGATTGAGCTTGCCAGGCTCGAGCCCGGCGCTTTCTGCGACAAACTTCCCCTCACCATATTTCTTGCAAAAAGCTTCAGCCATCTGGCTTCGCGCTGAGTTATGAACACAAAGAAATAAGACTTTGATCATAAAGAAAAAATATACAATACACTGTCAAAATACAATGAGAATCTTATGAGAAATTCATAAAACAGAACCTCGGCGAGACTGTTCGCAGGAACACATGTGCGGCGTGTCATTGAGAGCCCTTACTTGCGACCGGTTGCTATATACTCTCTCAATTGCCTCGGTTCACCACTTTTCCCAGTGTAAGCGCTCCGCATTCCACTTGTCTTTTGCTTTTTCTCCGCCTCGAGGGAACCCTACAGGGATGAGGGCTAGCGGCTGGATGTAATCGGGCAAGCCTAGAATTTCCTTGACAGGGCGAATACGCTCTGGATAGGGATAGACCGCAGTCCACACTGCGCCAAGCCCAACCGATTCCGCAGCGAGCAGGACGTTCTCGGCAGCTGCCGAACAGTCGATTACCCACATCACCGAATCCGATCCTCCCCACTGTCTGCGCAGGTCCCCGCAGACGGCAATGGCAGCCGACGCATGCCCTGCCATCTTTGCGTACGGAAGGCGTGAGGCCAAGGCATTCAGCGTAGCCCGCTCGGTTACGACAACGAATTCCCATGGACGCTGGTCGACCGCGGATGGGGCAGCCATCCCTGCACGTACAAGCATTTCAAGCTGTTCCTTTGAGACAGTTCCTTGCGCGTAGGCTCGGACGCTTTTCCTCGAGAAAATAGTTTTCAGTGTATCGTTCAAATCCATATGAAAAGCCCTCCTGCTATATTGTGCAAAAAGCGAATGTGCAGCAAATCTGAAAATCGAGACGGCATTGCAAGCCCAGATTGCAAATCCACGCGTCAATTTGCCCCGTTCGGGGAATGTCTTCGCCGCCTTTGTTGACATAGCTTAAAGAATTATCCCCAACCACAGCGTACCCGCCGCAATCGAAAGCAAAGTGACTGGCAGGCCAACTTTCAGATAATCCACAAAGCCAATATGGATACCCCATTTTTCGCCCTGTTCCGCCACAATGAGATTGGCCACAGAGCCAAGCAAAGTGAGGTTCCCTGCAAAGGTGCTCGCCATAGCGAGCATGAGCCATGCAGGCTGAGGATTTGCCATTGCGCGGGCTGCCGGCGACAGCAGCATGACTGCTGGCACATTGGAAACAAGATTCGAGGCAAGCGCAATGGCAGCAGCAAAAAGCCCTCCCGGTCGCTGCAAGTGTGGAGTAAGCCATTGCATGGCTGTGGCGAATGCATCGGTACGCGCAACTGCGGCAGTAAGCACGAAAAGCCCCGAAAAGAACACGAGGAGCGTAAAATCGACTTCGGCGAATATGCGTTCAGGATGGACTCGTCTTGTAATAAGCAGGAACGATGCAGCGATCAGTGCAGCGTGGCTTGTGCGCACGCCCGCAAGGAGCAGGACAAGAAGGAGCACCGATGCCGCCAGACTCTTATACATGAGGTATGGACTTACTTCGGCGTGCCCCGCTTCAGCGCCCGCTGTTACACGGTCCGCAGTCTGGCGAAGCATTATGTGTGCGCGAAATTCCGAAGGAAACATGAGCACCGTCATCCAGTACGAGAGCAGCATCGCAATGAGAGAGGGCAGGCCGAGTGCAAATACGAAGGTCCCAAATGAAATGCCCGATTGCGAGGCGATGAGCATGTTCTGCGGGTTGCCAATCGACGTTGCGCATGAGCCGGCGTTTGCACTTGTTGCAAGCGCAATGAGATACGGCCTCCCATCTCGCCCGGAGCGCCGTGCCATTTCCGCGACGAGCGGTGTGAACATAAGACAGATTGTATCATTCAAAAAGAGCGCCGAAAGCACTCCAGAAACGAGGACAACAATCGCGAGCAGGATTCGTGGTGAGCGGGCAATCGAAAGCACACGCCCGCCTGCTAAGAGAAAAAAACCGGACACCCGCAGATTCGCCACAATAATCATCATGGCCAAAAGGAGGGCAAGCGTCTCTGTATCCACTGCGGCGAGGGCTTCGTGGGTGGTCAGCCCGCCCAGAACGACAAGCAGAACCGCTGCCGTGAGCGCAATGCTTGCGCGATTCATTGCAAGGCGGGGGAATTTGCCTGATGCGATACCGACAAAGGCTAGAATGATGAGCACATAGACTGCAGATGTGTTGGGGCTCATATGTCTGAATTATAACGGAAAATTGGGATGTTTGTCGCGGGACGCAGGCTTGTGGCTTGCGGGCAGGCACACGCCGAGCATTGCCCACAGCTCGGTTCATTCTTCGCTGAGCAGTTTTTTCTTTTGTTCCTGAATGGTCTCTTCGGCGCAGGAGGCAACTTGCAGAATGCATGGTGCGACGAGCCTGTACTCCACAAGCGTGCCCTTTCGGGTGTCTTCTATGAGCCCTGCCGATTTGAGCTGGCTCAAGTATTTGGAGACGATGGACTTGTCTACGCCGAGTTCATCAGCGAGCGCGCAGACGCACCATGGTTTATCCGCGAGCTTTTCGAGCATGACAAGCCGGAGAGGATTGGCGAGTGCTTTGAAAATTTCAGCCCTACGTTCATATCTGCGTTCGAGTTGTTTCATACAATAAATGTTGCAATGTTGAAAAACTTTTGTCAAGATATTGACCATCGATGAAATGTTGCATATTATTGCAACAGTGGAGCGGATGAAATGCTGGAGGCATTATGTCCGCCCCCGCGAGCCTTCTGTACGGCATCGCGATCTTTTTTGCGGGATATACCATGAAGATTCAGATTCTCGGGCCGGGGTGCCCTAAATGCACTTTGCTTGAAAAACATGCTCGTGAAGCGGTTGCCGAGCTCGGCATACAAGCCGAATTCCAGAAGATTGAAGATGTCGACGAGATAATGGCGTTCGGCGTCCTGATGACCCCGGCGCTTGCAATCGATGATGAGGTCAAAGTCGTCGGCCGCGTCCTCACCAAAGATCAGATAAAGGCGTTGCTGTCATGAGTGTAAAAGAATGGTCTCCCAATAAAAAGCTTCTTGTGCTGTTTGGGGTGTTTCTCGCAGCATATTTCATTCCATTTCAGGCGCCGCGCGTTTCTGGCGCAATCAATGAAGCATTCCTCATGCTTTCGGAATACGCGCAGCAGCACGTCATTCTGTGTCTTATTCCGGCTATGTTCATTGCTGGAGCGATTACGGTTTTCCTGAACCAGCAGGCGGTTATGCGCTACCTCGGACCGGATGCGAAGCGTCTTACGGCATATGGAGTTGCATCAGTTTCGGGAGCAATCCTCGCGGTTTGCTCCTGCACAGTACTGCCTATTTTCAAAGGGATCTATAAAAAAGGAGCAGGCCTTGGACCTGCGATTGCGTTTCTCTATTCCGGACCGGCCATCAATATCCTCGCCATAGTACTCTCGGCGAAAGTGTTCGGGCTCAAGATGGGTATTGCGCGCACGGTTGCCGCAATCGCATTTTCGATTATCATTGGCTGGCTCATGGCGCAAATCTTTAAAAAGGATGATGAAAAGCGGGCTGCTGATACGCGGCTTTTCAAAGCTCCGCTTGGCGAAGAGCCGCGAACGCTTGGCCAGACTTCAATCTACATGGCCAGTATGATCGGAATCCTCGTGTTTGCGAATTGGGCGAATTCGCGAGGCGGAAGCCCCATATGGGACGCGATTTATCATGCAAAATGGTGGATTACGGGCGGTTTTGCGGTGCTGCTGGCGTATACGGTGATTCGATGGTTCAACGCGGATGACCGGATGGCCTGGGTCGTTGCGACGCGCGATTTTGCACTGCAGATTTTGCCGCTTCTGTTCGGTGGTGTGCTGGTGGCAGGTTTTCTGCTCGGGCGGCCAGGGCACGAAGCGCTCATCCCGAATTCCTGGGTGGCAGGGCTTGTGGGCGGTAACTCGATCTTCGCGAATCTGTTTGCATCGGCAGCGGGCGCGCTCATGTATTTTGCGACACTGACTGAAATTCCCATCGTACAGGGGTTGCTCGGCGCGGGTATGGGACAGGGGCCTGCACTTGCGTTGCTGCTCGCGGGCCCAAGTCTTTCGCTGCCGTCTATACTTGTCATTGCTGGCGAGATTGGCTGGAAAAAAACGCTCACCTATGTCGGCCTCGTCGTAGGGCTTTCGACCCTGGCTGGCTTGGCATTCGGCGCAATTGCATAATTGAAGCAGAATTGAATTCTGAAAGGAGTCTCTATCATGGCAATGGATGCACATGGTCATCATCATGATCATGCTTCGGAAGCTCTCGAAGTCGAGGAATCGGGCGGCAAGCTGCTCGCTTCTATTCTTATAACGTCTGCGACGCTGATCGCAGAAGTTGTCGGCGGCATTCTCACAGGAAGCCTTGCACTGCTTTCGGATGCTGCACATGTGTTTCTGGATATTTTTGCCCTTGGACTTGGCTACATCGCTGTGCGCATGTCGAAGCGAGCTGCGACCGGCAAGCATAGCTTCGGATTTTATCGAATGAAGGTGCTGGCAGCGTTTATCAATGGTGCGACCCTCCTTGTAGTCTCCTTTGAAATCATTCGTGAAGCGATTGGGCGATTTGCACATCCTCAGCCCATCATTGCTGGCCCCATGCTCATTGTGGCGATAATCGGACTTGTCGCGAACCTCATTGTTGCGTTTGTACTCAAAGGGCATTCGCACGATGACCTTAATGCGCGCGCTGCATTTCTGCATGTGCTTGGGGATGCGCTCTCGTCGGTCGGCGTTATCGCAGCAGGCGTAATAATTCTGTTTACCGGCTGGTTCTGGCTCGATCCGCTTGCGGGTATTCTCATTGCGCTTGTTATTTTGCGCGGCGCGTTCAGCGTGCTGAAAGAAGCGACCCACATTTTGAATGAAGGGTCACCAGAAAATGCCGACAGCGCGGAAGTAGCCCGCGAAATTGCCGAAATCGAAGGCGTGAAAGGCGTGCACGATGCGCATGTCTGGGCGCTTGAACCTGGCTATCGTGTTTTGAGCGCGCACGTTGTACTGGATGACCAGCCTCTGAGTGCAACTACTGAAATTATGGATCGTATCAAGGATATGCTGCATGACCACTTTGAAATCAAGCACACGACCATTCAATTCGAGTGCGGCGACTGCGGGCAGTGCGGCAGTGCGATCAGAGCATAAGGCGGCGAATTGGTGGTGCCCAAAGCCAAGTGTCACGGAATGTGAACGCGCAGTTACTGGTGCAGCGTCGTGAAATGAGCTAGAGTAGCATTCAGAAATGAGCATTTCGACGCTGGAGGCTATAGATGTTCGGAAAGCATTCAGATGCCGGGTTCCACGAACCTATACCAGGCAATCATATCAAAACACTCTGCTACGGGGCGAACACTCTGCTCGTTGAAGTCAGGCTCGATAAGGATGCACTTCTTCCGGAACACCAGCATCCCTATGAGCAGACAGGGTATTTGGTTTCCGGACGCATACGAATGTTCATTGACGGCAAGGCACGTGAACTCGATCCTGGCGACAGCTGGTGTATACCCATGGATGTGCCCCACAAGGTTGAGGTCCTCGAAGATGCAGTGGTCGTTGAAGTCTTCAGCCCCACGCGTAAGGAATACCTCAAATACGTAAATTCCGAAGATATTATCCGATAATTGCCATGTGGCAAGCTGTCTGTGTCGGGCTTTCTGCACAAAATGAAAGGAACCTGGCGGTCTGATGATTCTTCTCTTAAAGGTTATGCAATGAGCAATGTTATTTTCAAGGCTGTCCTTTTCGATATGGACGGTGTGCTTGTCGACTCCGAGCGTCTCATCGCCGAATCGGCGGTTCGCATGTTCAGGGAACGGTATGGGCTTTCAGTGCGCCACGAAGATTTTGTTCCCTTCGTCGGTGCGGGCGAAAATCGCTACATTGGCGGTGTGGCCGAGAAATACGGACTCGCAATCGATATCGAGAAAGCCAAGGCCTGGACCTACGAGATATATGACAAGCTCGCCAAAGCCCATGCAGCTGGGATGCGTGCGATTCCTGGAGCGGTCGATTATGTGCGCCAATGTCGAGCCTATGGCCTCAAAACAGCCCTTGCTTCTGCCGCCGATCGAGTAAAGGTGCTCATCAATCTCGAATATCTGGGCCTTGGCCCTGATGAATTCGATGTGCTGCTCACTGGCGGCGATGTAACTCACAAGAAGCCTCATCCTGAGATGTATCAGAAAGCAGCGGAGGCACTCGGCGTTTTGCCCTCAGAATGCCTTGTGGTAGAAGATGCAGTCAACGGGACCATTGCGGGCGTAAGGGCAGGTGCGCACGTGCTCGGCATAACATCCTCATTTCCGGAAGCAGATCTCAGAAAGGCTGGGGCTTCATGGATTGCGGAAGACCTTGCACGAGCACCGTTGCCATGGGAGCTGGACTAACTGCGCTGTGCGGATTGCAATTGCAGCAGCCCTCGCATACGCAATGTAGGTTGATCGAATGTGCGCAAAGAAAACAAAATTCCAGTTTCAGTGACCTTTAATGGTATCCTGCAACGTGCCCATAGGGCAGAAAGTGCACCATGCTCTTGGTTTCCAAAGCAATCCAGCGATCGTACTGATTCCGATGGAGGCGAGGTAGATAGCCCAGAATACTTTTCCGATAGCAGCAAGGCTTCCGTTTGAGCGCGCAAGAAGGCTGATTACGCAAAACATCATGAGTGCACACAGCATTCGGCGAAATTCGCGAGAAGCAAGAAATGACGGAAGCTTTTTATGTTTGCTTGTCCTTTTAAAAACAACAGACAAAGAGCGGCCATTCGGGCAGAAGCCAGCACAAAAACTTCGCGAGCTGCGCATATTCGTCAGAAGCGCGAACAAAATGAGCGCAATTACTCCAAGCCCGAGCTCTGGTACAAAATAGCCGCCGACAGCAAGTCCTACGACAAGTAAAATTGAAAGAAATTTCCATGTGGAATTATAAAAAGAAAAAGGCAGTAACATATACAAAATAATATATTAAAAAAGAAAGAAATTCTAGCCTCTAGCTTTTCCCGGATTTTTACACAAGGTTCGGAACACTCATTGCATGGAGCCCTGATTTCCCGTAATGTAACAATATCATGCTCGAAATACCTGCACTCGCTAAGATACTAGTGATATTTGCGCTGATTGTGGTTGCCGCTGCTCGGCGCATTCATCTCGGTCTTGCAGCGGCAGTCGGGGGCATCGCGCTCGCCATATGGCAGGGCATGCCGGTTTCTGCGATTGCGCTGGCTGTGGCGAAGGAGCTCACCAACCCTGATCTTATTCTGCTTGTAATTCTCCTGACTGGAATTATGATGTTCTCTGCAGCGATGAAAAAATCCGGAGCAATGGACGCTTTTTCGAACGCAATTGCCGAATCGGCCCCGTCGCGGCGGATTGCGCTTGCATTAGCGCCGCTTCTGATTGGAACGCTTCCAATGCCGGGCGGCGCTATTATTTCTGCGCCGCTTGTTGGAGCGATGAATGATGATGATGCCCGTACTCCCGAAACGCTTTCGGCGATCAATTATTGGTTCAGACATGTGCTCGAACTGGTCTGGCCATTGTTTCCGGCTTTTATTCTTACAATCGGGCTTACGAATCTATCGGTGATGCAATTGGTGCTCCTGAATCTGTATGCTCCGTTTGCCGTGTTTGGACTTGGGCTGATATTTATTTTGCCGAAAGATGCGAAAATTGCTGCAACAATACCTGCTTCAAAGACGGCAGTGAATACGACATTCCGGGATATAGAAAAACTCGGCCGTCTTATACGCGGAATTGCTCCGCTCGGGATTATTCTGGGCAGCTATGTCGTGCTCGACCTTATTTGGGAACTTGTCGCGCCAGGAGTCGCGCTCGATGCAGCGACTAAGTCCCTTTTCGGCCGCTATGCGCCTGTCCTATGCGGATTGCTGATTGGATCTCTTTATCTGCGAAAAAACACTAAGGGAGAAAAGATATTCAAACACAGTATTACGGCTTCTACGATAGAATTGATTGCCGTCATTATTGGTATCCGCTTGTTTTCGGCCTTGATGAGCGCTGCCGATCTGGCGCATGCGGCTTCTCTGGAGCTTGCAAATGCCGGCATACCCGCGATCTTTGTCATTGCACTCCTGCCGTTTATCTCGGGAATCGTGACAGGGGTGGGTATGGGATATGTAGGCCTTTCGTTGCCGATTGTGCTGGGTTTGCTCGCGTCTTCGAATATTCCTTTCAAAGTAGGAGTGGTCATAGCCGGAGCTTTTGGCTATTCAGGGATGATGCTCTCACCTTTGCATGTGTGTATGGTGGTGACTGCCCAGCACTTCAAGACGACACTGCCGGCGACAATCCGCAAATTTGCACTGCCGCTGGGTATTTTCCTCGTGATTGCCATTGCGTATGCAGCGCTTCTTTCGATTCTTTTGCGATGAACGCACAGCATGAGACTGTTACCGCTTATCCACTATGCGAGCATGGTTGAACGAGCCGAGCTGAATGACGAGCGCCGGCAGCAGCGCATAGGTATCATCGATATTCCCTAGAACACTTATGCCTGCAAGCGCCCCATAGTGTTTCGAAACGGCTGCGCTTATGCCTATCGTCGCGCTCCATTTGAGCGGCATCAAGTCATAGGTGGCAGGATCGTCGAACTGAACGACCCCTCCAGCGCTTCCGTTTGCAAACAAATAGATATCGCCGCCCACCAGTTCATTCATGACTCCAATGCGATGGCGGAATTCAAGACTTCCAGCGACCACACTGTTTCCCGCACAGCTGGACGGTACATATCCCATGCCATAGAACATGCCTGGCTGCTTGAGTGAAGAATAATAGGAAATCTTTGCCGGCTGTGCTCCAGCGACAATGCCGGCAAAATCACTCCCCCCGAACAGATTGAGTTGGAATGCATCGCCTCTGCCGATTGGTATCGAAGCCGCGGCATTAGCCTCGGCCTGTGCAAATGCGAACTCTCCTCCGAAATTCGGGCTGAACCACCGCGCATACACCCAAAGCGCAAGCCCCTTTTGCGGAAACACCGTTTTCGCTCGCGTGTCGACGGCAAACGCGGCACGCAGCGCCCCTGCGTTGAGCGCTTTCAGACTAGTCCAGTCGTCGCCGGTCAGCACATTCTCAAAGGAATAGCCAGCCATGAGTTCGGCATTGCCTCCCAGCGCAAGGCCGCCCCACAGCCCAGCTCCCACTGCGCGGAATTTGGATGCTATGGCAATCGGAACCGATTCCGAAGCGAACATATCATATTCGAACCGGAATGACGCCCATGGCAGCAGGAAAAATGAGCTGATAGGCTGAAAATATTCCACACTGGCCGATGTCCTGTTGACAAGCGTAATTGAAGCGAACAGCGCTGAGCCAGGGCCCGTCAGCTCTTTCGCCAAAAAACCCGAAGACAGAACCAGATCGCTCGAAATGTTCCTCGATACCGAACTTTGAAAATCGAGTGAACCGAACAGCTCGTTCTGCGGCTGCCTCGCCGGAACGAGTGTCACGACCGCGCCCAGCTGGCCAGCCTGCTGTCCCTGCCCAGCGTCGATTCGCTCCAGGTCGAACTTCACCAAAGAAAAATCGCCGGCTGCATATGCGGAACGGATTGCCGCCAAAAGCTCTTCTCTCGTGTACTTCCTGCCTGCCAGAGAAGCAAAAATCCCTGCAATCTTCTGCCTTTCTTCAGCATTGCCGCCTTCGACGCGAATCGAGGAAACCAAAGGAGGATCTGCAAGCGCTTTTCTATTCGGCTGGTTATCAGGCGTAACAAGTGGGCGGGTGGCGGAAATCTTTTCGGCCAGCTCGCGGAGCTTCGGCATGGCACTGTCTCCAGCCTTTTCTCCCTGCACGATGATTTCTCTTGCGCGGGCATAACTCGCTGTTGTGAAATCGCCGAGATCGGGCATGATGACAAGATCCGCGGCTTGGATGTTGGGCTCCATGTTCTGCGAAATGAAAATGTTGCCTGTCTGGCTGGCGATTTCCACTGATGAGTTGAGCTCATCGAGCGAGCTCGGCCTTTTACCGCGCGAAATCACTGCGATGACGATATCTGCGCCGAGCTGTTTCGCAATGTCCACCGGCAGGTTGTCGACAATACCGCCATCGACAAGCAGCTGGCCTTTGTAGTCATACGGCATGAATACCACAGGAATGGACATCGAACAGCGCATCGCTTCCGCGAGCGAGCCATGGTCGAACACGACTTTCTGTCCTGTCAGGATATCGGCAGCGACTGATCGATAGGGTACCGGAAACGCGTCGAAACTAGGCCTGCCAGCCATGTGGATGGTCTGTGCGGTAAAGAAAGCGAGAATATTCTGCCCTTCCAAAAGCCCTGCGCCGATATTGGGTCCTTTTGAGTCAAAACCGATCCGCGCCAGATACCTCGATTCGATCGAACGATCGAACAAGTTTTCGGGTCTGTCGTTGTTGTCCATGAAAAGGGCACTCCAGTCGATATCGGAAATCAGATCCTGCATTGCCTGGGGAGAATAGCCGGCCGCATAGAGTCCGCCTACAATCGAACCCATGCTCGTGCCGAGAATCATGTCGATCGGAATGCCCGCTTCTTCGATCTTTTTCAGCACACCTGCGTGCGCGATGCCGAACGCGGAACCTCCAGAGAGCACGACGGCGACCTTCGGTGCTGGCTGGGAAGTCTGCGCGGATGGATCCGCCGCAATATGACTAGCCGGCATCGCAATGATGGCCAAAAACGCGATACCGAAAATACTGAAAAAGAAGCGCACAGCGTATGATTTCATTCGATAATTATACACAGCACGCTAATCTCGGCGCAAGCAAGAAACTATACATCCCGCGCAAATGCTGCTCCATACTCGCCGGCTTTCTGCAAAGTCCCGACATCAGGGTCCCAGAATGCTTTGAAGCCCTCACCGGCGAGCATAAAGCCAACTTTTTCCAGCAGCAGCGAAAGCACTACATTCCTTTCGCTAGAACATGCATGCGTTGTGCGGTATCGCAATTGCAGAAACAGCCGAAAAATCTTCTATTTTAGATTTTCTTCTGTGTACAGCGTCAGTTCGACAAGCCGCTCGAGAATTTCTTCTCTAGAAGCTTCTGGAAAATTGGCGAGGACGAGTTCTTTTGCAAAAAGGCGCGCGATGTATCGCAGCTTTGTCATTGGCTGGCGCGATGCATGGATGAAGTCGGCATGCGCGTTGTTGATGAGAATGATTGCGTTTTCGGCATCGTATCGGGATCTCCAGAGCTCACCAGGGGCTTTTTTGTAGGTATAGCCGGGCAGGCCGCGGCGCTGCGAGCTTCCCGTGCCGGATGTGCGTTTGATGAGCTCGGCAGTGACCGTGATAATGGCTGTTGCGGTGAGGGTAATATCTTCCTGGCTCGCGCAGAGCTCGATTGTGGCGACACAGGGTTCTTCCGGTGCAATGTATTCTGCATACGGCGAATTAATGCCATCGAGCGCTCCACTTCCTTCCACTAGATGCCAAGAAAAATCGATGCCGCTGTCGATAAGGCGCCCCGCGCGATCGCGGGCAATTGCCTTGAGCTTTCTGCGCTCACTCGTCCCGATCACCGATGAAGATGGCGAAATCATGAGTTTGTGAAGTGGCCCAGCAAACTCAAAAAAGCTTTTTTGTACTGTTTTGCTCTGTGTGGGCTTTGGTTCGGGGATGTATTCACCTAAGGCCGAATCTTCAGATTCATTACAGCTGTCGAAAGAGCTCTCCGAAGCTGGAATTGCCTGATTCTGTCCTTCGGCGCGGGAAGAGCGTTCGCGGTAATCCGATCCTTCACCATTGGCTGAAACGCCGCTAGCACCTGACTGATTGTCTGTACCTGCTGAAGACACCCTCCGCGGCTCACGGACTCGGGCTGCAAGCCAGCTGTAGTCTTCTTCCGGCAGATACAGAAAAGCTTCCCGGAATGCACGCGTGACACGGTTCAGAAGCTGCCTGCTTGCTTCTTCTTCGAGGGCTCGTTTCTGTTCCTCGAGAAGGGCACCAAGAGCTTCTTCCACCGGCTCGAGTGCTACGCAAAACGAGTCATAGACTTCATCCTGCACAATGCCATCGCGCGTGCCTGGGGTCAGCTGCAAAAATGATGCATCGATAATGCCTTCAATACCGCGGGAATCCCAGGGAGAGCGGGCAAAGCGCTCAAGACGGGAAATATCGGGGATCACCCGCGTGCCATGTTTATAGAGGCCGACAGCAGCTTCCTGAGGCGATTCTGCAAGATATAGCTCCACATAGATTTCGCCGAAAGGACAACGCGCTTCGGGCAATTGGTGAATGAGTCTGCCGCGGAACTTGCGCGGCTCGACAACAAGTTCCCGGCGTGTCGTGTGATCGATAATGACAATATGCACACCGCTCCGGGCAATGCGGTCGCGAAGTTCTGATGCGAGAAAATTTTGGATTTTTTCTGCCGAAATGCTACGAATTCCAGGCAGGAGAGGATGTATCAAAAGCTCGGTACCAGACTTGGCGAACAACATTCCCGTCTCGCGTATCGCATAGGAAGGGTTGCCTTTTACAAGCTGCATGGTCCGAGCAACGCCGTCTTTGCCTGCAGACGTCAGCGTCAGGGTTTCGCCGATTGTCCAGAACGACAGAAGCCCTATGCCGAATTCGCCCTGGATATCGCCCGAGCCTTGTACCTTGAGTTTGCGCTTGATTGAATCTCCGATGTGCGTGGCGACATAGCGGAAGTCCTGTATGCCGCAGCCATCGTCAGTAATCTTGAGGTAATATTCATTTTTCTGCTTGCCGCGGATAATTGCGACATTCCTGGCTCCTGCGTCGATGGAATTTTCGACGAACTCAGCAACTGCCTTGAGCGGATTATTCTGGGAAAGGGCGATAATGCTGATGACATTCCAGTGGTCGCCTATTTTCAATTTGCCGGCTTCAGCGCTATCTGCTTTGGACATATTTTTAAGTATATATGAGAGAAAGCCCTGGAGCTACAGGGCTGGTCATGTGAACAAGTCCTGCATTTCGAGGCGAAGAGCCATCTGTGCCATTGCGTCATCGGTGGGCCGGGCAGGCTGTCGCGCAGCCTCCTGAATGATGGTCGGCAGAAGATGAATATCTCCCGCACTGTTGACAAAGGCACCTTCGATTCCCCATGCCCAGCCAAGCGCCAGGGAGATATCGGCTGGCGCCTCGAGAGGCTCGTACCATGTGGCACGCGTATGCGGCCTGTTCCCCCACGGCCTTCGAAGGAATGCCTTGATGAGCTGAACTGCGATATTGCGCTTTTTGCATACATAGAGTAAGGTCCGAACGGTAGCTGCATATGCTGGATCCTGTGCAAGCGGCCAGTTCCATGGGAACAGGACCGAATCGAAATCGAAGCGCTCAAGGCTCCGAAGGTGCATAGCAGGCGCCGCTTTCCCATGGCCTGTCACTCCCAAAAAGCGCACCATGCCTTTCTGGCGGGCTTCGACAAATGCTTCGAGGGCGCCGTTATTACCCATCGCAATATCCCATTCATCATCCTTGATGAGCACATGCATCTGCCAGAGATCGATATAATCGGTGTGGAGAAGACGCAGAGAGCGCTCGAGCTCGGCAAGTGCTTCTTTTTTTGTACGTTTTTCGGTTTTGGTAGCAAGGAAGACTTCGTGCCGGTGCTGGGCGAGCCAAGGGCCCATGCGTTCTTCTGCCTGTCCATAGCTGGCTGCGGTATCGAGGTGGTTGATGCCAGAATCCAGCACAAGGTTGAGAACACTATCTGCTTCAGCCTGAGAAACATTGGCGAGCGCTGCGGCTCCAAAAAGCAGCCGCGATGAATTGTGGCCTGTCCGGCCAAATGGAATACGAGGAATCATATAGAAAGCCTAGGCTGCAGGGCCCTTTCTGTCAATGCAAAAAAGACAAATTTCATGCTAGAATTAAAAAATAGTGCGGCGGCCTGTTGCGGACGCAGGTATGTCCAATGTCGCAGCAGCGAAATCAACCAGAGAATTATTCTCTGACAGTAAGACGAGGTGTATATGAGAATTCTCAATTTCGGCTCGCTCAATATCGATTATGTGTATCGCGTTGATTCCTTCGTAAAGCCTGGTGAAACCAAGGCCGCGCGATCACTTTCGGTATTTCCTGGAGGCAAGGGACTCAATCAATCGCTTGCTATGGCACGTGCAGGCCTGGCTGTTTCGCACGCAGGGAAAATCGGCAAGGAAGGCGCTTTTCTTCTCGAGACTCTTCGAAAAGGAGGCGTCGATACGCAATTGATCGAAACATCGGCGACTGCGACAGGTCATGCGATAATTCAAGTTGATGACAAGGGCGGCAATTGCATTCTTCTTTTTGGTGGCGCAAATCAGGACATTGACGAGCGCTATATCGACAGGGCGCTTGCCGGTTTTGGAAGCGGCGATATGCTGGTGCTCCAAAACGAAATATCTTCGATGGCCAGCATAATCAGCAAGGCCAAATCCAGAGGAATGGCCATCGCTCTCAATCCTTCGCCGTATTCGGATTCGATCTTGAGCTATCCGCTCGAACTCGTCGATATATTTATAATGAACGAAATCGAGGCTGAAGGAATCTCAGGAACGCATGAGCCGGAGGCAGCAGCCAGCCTTATTGCCCGAAGTTTTCCGCAGGCAAGAGTGGTAATTACACTTGGAGAAAATGGTTCTCTCTGCCAGTACAAAGGGGAACTAGTCCGACAGAAAGCCTATAAAGTGCAAGCTGTTGATACAACGGCAGCAGGCGATACTTTTTCAGGATATTTTCTTGCGGGGCTTGTTGAAGGTCTCAGTACTAAGGATGCGCTGGATCTTGCGGCGCGCGCGGCGGCGATATGTGTAACGCGTAAAGGAGCAGCGGATTCGGTTCCATGGCGCAGCGAGTTGATAGTGTCATGAACCTTGCATATGCATTTGAAGTAAAAGTCTCTTTTCTTGCGTCTATAAGGAGAGGAGGCTTTCATGCATCATTTCCATTTCTGTCCAAACCCCGACTGCATCTATCATCAGCACGCTCCCACAGAACGCTGGTTCGTCGCCGCTGGCTT
>Ga0078972_1010698_pt1 | contig 16930 bp, 17 predicted proteins | sample YelNatPaOPGAMG01_FD_67568 | JGI IMG/M metagenome (GOLD analysis project Ga0078972, IMG submission 67568) | Hot spring thermophilic microbial communities from Obsidian Pool, Yellowstone National Park, USA - OP-RAMG-01 (SPADES assembly) (version 2) | ecosystem: Environmental > Aquatic > Thermal...
GCAGGCTGCTGGATCATATTCCTCGGCATAGAGTCAGGCTCCCAGAAAATACTGGACGCTATAGGGAAAAGAATCACACTTGAACAGGTAAAGAAAGCAGTGAAAATCTTAAAGGATGCAGGAATCCAAGTTTTAGGCTCTTTCATAATCGGCTTCCTACAAGACACCACAGAAACAATCAAGGAGACAATAAAATTCGCTAAAAGCCTAAACTTGAACTACGCAGAATTCTCCATACTCACGCCATACCCGGGAACCCCAATATTTGATTACGCCAAAAAACACGGCATGCTTCTCACAGAAAACTGGTCCAAATACACAGCTGTTGAACCAATTGTCAAAATCGAAGGGGCATCTGAAAAAGAGATTAAAGCCCTATTCCAAAAATCATATATCACATTCTATCTTAGGCCAAGAATTGTTATGGAATGGCTGAAAAACAAACAGTTTAGTTTCATGAAAAGCGGAATTAAAGCCGTGATAAACTATTTAGAAGGAAGATAAGATGCACGAGGCAGATCTGGTTGCAAACACCGTTAAAACATGGCTAGGCAACCCCATATCGAGAAGCCTGCTAAGGTGGGTTTCAAAAAGAACGGAAAAGGGCAGCAAATTGGAGTCTGCTCTAAAGAAATACTTAGGTGAACAGGAAAAATTAAGCTTTCAAGAAAAACTAGCCTACGCTATAGTTAAGTTAGCCCTCAATAAAGGTTCAGAATCCTTCGGCGTTTCAAAGGAGCAACTGGTGGAATCTTTAAGAAATCCTATGGTGAGACGAGGAATCGCAAATGTTCTTGAGGGCATAGGCCACTACGGTGTGCAAAGACCACAAACAACAGCTGCCCCGTTCCTCATAGTCTGGAACTTTACAAAACAATGCAATTTGAAATGTAAACACTGCTATGAAAACGCTGGACCGAAACCGGCACCTGACGAATTAACAACAGAAGACGCAAAAAAAGCCATAGACGATTTTGAAAGCGCCGGAGTAGTAGCCCTCTCATTCTCAGGTGGAGAACCACTAGCAAGAAAAGATTTCTTTGAAGTGGCCAAGTATGCAGCCGACAAGGAGTTTTATGTTTCCGTCGCATCCAATGGAACATTAATCACAAAAACCACTGCACAAAAAATGAAGGGGGCTGGTGTCCAATACGTTGAAATTTCTTTAGACGGATTCGAGGAAACCCACGACAAATTTAGGGGGATACCCGGCGCTTGGAAACGAGCTGTAGAAGGTATTAAAAACTGCGTTGAAGCCGGTTTAGACACCGGTGTCGCAACAACAGCCACTCACTATAATCTGAAAGAAATACCGAAAGTCGTAGAATTCATCGAAAATGACCTTCACGCAAAAAGGTTCATAGTGTTCAACTTCATACCCGTAAACCGAGGAAAAGAAATAGTGGATCAGGATCTAACTCCAAAAGAGAGAGAAGATCTCTTAGATTTTCTCTACTCAAAACTCATCGACAACAACAGAAAATTAGATGCGTTTTCAACAGCCCCCCAATATGCTGTCACCTCATACAAGTTTGCCTTCGGCCCAGTAGTCGCAACACACTTCACAACCAGAGCCGCCTCAGAAATGCTTAAGGGAAGAACAAAGTCCCTAACGGAATTCATCGGCGGATGCGGAGCTGGACGCCTCTACTGTGGCATGGAACCAAACGGAGACATTGAACCATGCGTCTTCATACCTATAAAAGTTGGAAACATTCGAGAGCAAAGCCTAGTCAAAATATGGAGAGAATCAACAGTCCTAAAGCAGATAAGGAACAGAGATGTTTTCAATGGATGCGGAGAATGCGAATACAAATACATATGCGGAGGATGCAGAGCAAGAGCCTACGCTTACTTCAACGACTTGCAAGGTCCAGACCCAGGCTGCAGCATCAACCAAAAATACTGGGAAAAAATAGCGAACTCAAATAGAGAAGTGGAAAGGAAAGGGGAAGGTTTATGAGGATTCTTGTTACAATGGGACGCGGGGGAACGGGAAAAACAAGCTTCGTCGCCTTGATGGCTAAATACTTCATTGAAAATGGAGAAACTCCGCTTCTTTTGGTGGACTCTGACCCTGACCAAAATCTTGGGGAAATGGTCGGCGTAGACTTGCATGAACATGGGAAAAAGACAATATCGGAACTGCTTATCGAAACTTTCTTAGAGCAGGGCGGAACCCTAGTCGGAGTCCCGCCGAGCGAACGCATAGAAAGTCGCATATGGGCTCATGGAATGTATGAAGGCGAAAACTTCGATTTCATTGCTGTTGGAACAAAATGGATTGAGGGATGCTACTGTCTTCCAGACGCAGCTTTAAAAGGTGCCCTAGAATCATTAACAAAAAATTACAGATACGTCCTAGTCGACTCACCAGCTGGTTTGGAACATCTTAACCGGCGAATAACGTCAAAAGTGGACGACATCTTCGACGTAATAGATCCATCAAAAAAGTCCTTCGACCACATAGAACGCGCTTACCGCGTGGCCAAAGAGGTCAAGATAGACTTTAGAAACCTCTATGTTATTGGAGGCTTCAGGTTTCCAGAAAGCCTAGAAAGCCAAGCTGAAAAGGTTTTACCATTCAAATTTTTGGGAAGAATCGCTTATGATGAAAACGTCGAAGAACACGTTCTAACAGGGAAATCTCTTCTAACTCTGCCATCAAATACTCCAGCATACATTTCTGTAAAAAGAATATTGGAAAAAGCCGGATACGCCAAAACAGTTAATTCATAAAATGCACTAAACTGAGCATAAAGAAAAACTGAGGTAAAATGATGAGCACTCCTAAAATAGGACTTGTTGCATGCAACAGTGGTGCTTCGAATACTGGACACTTAACAGGGTTAGCCGCACTAGAAGTGGTTAAAAAATTTGGAAGCGAGAAAGTCGGAATATGCTCATTACCCGCATTAGCTAACAACATTCCAAGACAAACCATACTCGTTAAGGAAATCCAGCATCTCATCGTTATTGATGGCTGTCGTAACGAATGTGCAAGAAAAATACTGGACGCTTTAGGAATCAAGTATGAAAACTACTTAAATATAGAACACGATTTCCAAATCAACAAGCTGGGACCGTTCACTACTTTGGAATATTCTGAAGAGGATGTCGAAAAAGTTTCCTCAGCTATAATAAAAAAGGTACAAGAGATGTAGTGCATGCTTTCTTACATCAATCAGTATTGCCCCACGGTGTTATGGCAATCTATAAGAGTAACACTAAAAACAATTTAGTGATGGTGATAATTTGCCAGAAGAATTATCTCTTGAAATCCGGAAGTTTGAGGTTAGGCTCCAAGAATATGTTAAGGCTGAAGAAAAAGCAGTCAAATCATTAGCAACCCTCATAGAAAAACTCAAACAATTAAATAGTTTCATGGAGACATCGCCGACAAAGAAAAATTCAGAAAAGCTTGATAGAATTATGGGCCTTCGTCTACAAGCCATAAAAGCCTTCCGGGAAGCATTAAGCTGCATAAGCAAGGCTGAACACGAAAAAAGCCACCTGTCAGAATCCTACGGATCAATCCTATCAGCCCTAGAAGAACAAATTCAAAACATTACCGATAACGCGGAAAAATAGAAGCATGGAGTTTTAAACTCACCATGTTCTTTTAGTCACTGTAAAAGTATAGTCGACTGTTAAAAATTACACTAACACAAAAAAGAAAGGATTCTGTCAATGTCTCTTAACAGGAAGCTGTTGAGCTGATCTAAACTAACTGTCCGCGATTTTTAGTTTCACGCTACACAAAAGTGTTATATGCCTAATAAAGGCAAAACTAATTTGGGTGATGCGTTTGAAGAACGGTTATATGGGAAAAATTTTAAGAGCTGACTTGTCAACAGGGACGTTGAAGGTTGAGCCGACGTCTGAGGATGTTGCCAAAAAATATTTGGGCGGTAAAGGGTACGCGGTATACTTGCTTTACCAGTATCTGAAGGAATATGAATCCAAAGGGGTTCCCCCAGCTGAAATTGACCCTCTAGGCCCAGAAAACATGTTGATTTTTGCAACGGGGCCAGGCACTGGAGTTCCGGGATTTCCATCTTCAGGCAGATATCACGTTATGGCTCTTAGGTCGCCGCTCACGGGTTCTATTGGAAGTGGCAACTCTGGCGGTGAATGGGGACCTTTCCTAAAGTTTTCAGGATTCGATGCTGTAGTCGTCGAGGGGGCCTCAGATAAACCCGTCTATATCGCCATTGTTGATGGAGAGGCTGAGTTGAGGGATGCAAGTGCCCTATGGGGTAAAAACGTTTTTGACACAACTAGAATTTTGAAGAAGAAGGTTGGAGGCGAAAACACAAGCGTCGCTTGTATAGGACCAGCTGGAGAAAACTCGGCTCACATGGCTTGCATAGTTAATGATGAGCATAGGGCGGCGGGGAGAACAGGTCTAGGCGCCGTTATGGGTTCTAAAAAGCTAAAGGCAATTGTTGTTTCTGGAAGCGAGAAAGTTCCAGTTGCAGAGCCGGACAAATTCAGAGAAATTTCAAAGCGTTGCCTTGACGCCATGAGGAAAAACACCGTTACAGGCGAAGGATTGCCAACCTACGGCACTGCGGTACTCGTCAACATAATTAACACGGCCGGAGGATTACCCTACAAGAATTGGCAGACCGGCGTAAACCCGGATGCAGAGAAAATAAGCGGCGAGACATTAGCCGGAACATACTTAACACAAAGGAGAGCATGTTGGGGATGCATCGTTGGATGTGGAAGAGTTACAAGCGTCAAGTCTGGGCCATTCCAAATCCTAGCTTCGGAAGGCCCGGAATACGAGTCGGTTTGGGCTTTGGGAAGCAGCACAGCGGTTAAGGATTTAGATGCTGTTGTTAAGGCAAACCACTACTGCGACGAGTTAGGGTTGGACCCGATAACTCTTGGTTCAACAATCGCTGCGGCGATGGAGCTTAATGAAAGAGGGTACATTCCAGAAGAAGATCTTCAAGGTTTAGACCTAAAATTTGGCAATGCTGCTGCGTTAGTGGAAAGTGTTTGGCGAACGGCCTACAAGGCTGGCTTCGGCAAATACCTAGCCTTAGGCTCAAAGAAGCTCTGCGAAGTTTATGGGCACCCAGAACTTTCCATGAGTGTTAAAGGCCTTGAAATGCCAGCCTACGACCCAAGAGCCATTAAAGGCATAGGACTGAACTATGCAACCGCAAACAGAGGCGGATGCCACGTAACAGGATACACCGTTTCTCCAGAAATACTAGGGATACCTGAAAAGATAGATCCCCTAAAACTCGAGGGCAAAGCAAAGTGGGTTAAAATATTCCAAGACTTCACATGCGTCGTCAACTCAACCGTAAACTGTCTGTTTACAACATTTGCCTTAAGCATAAAAGATTACGCTGAATTGTTATCAGCGGTTACAGGCTGGAACCTAACAGAAGATGACATACTAAAAATCGGCGAAAGAATATACAACTTGGAAAGAGTTATCATAAACAGGTACGGCTTTGATGGAAAAGACGACACCCTTCCCGAACGTCTAATCAAGGAAAAAATGCCAGAAGGCCCAGCCAAAGGACAAGTCGTTGAACTTGAAAAAATGAAGGGAGAATACTATAAACTCCGCGGATGGATCAACGGAAAACCATCACCAGAGAAGTTAAAAGAGCTTGATATAAAATTATAGCGAAAAATAAAACATTTTCCCCTTTTCTTTATGGGATGACTTGTGGCTGGAGTTTCAGCTAAAATCATGCTTTTTGCAACTTTGCGGAAGAAGTACGGAGTTAAGGATTTAAATGTGGAATGCGATGGGACGATTTTTAATTTAATTGAAAATGCCTCCAAAATTCTCGGCGGATCCTTCTTTGACGATGTTTATGACAAAAATCAAGGAAAGGTTAGGGAAAATATTATCTTTATGATAAATGGAAGGAACATAAAAGATCTTGGGGAAAAAATAGAAATAAAGGATAATGATGTCATAGCCATATTTCCGCCCATAGCTGGAGGCTGAATCTTTAAAGGAATGTAATGTGATGGATGGTTTTCCAGAAGCTTTACAAGTAGAGGTTACAAACAGGTGTAACTTCAATTGCAAGATGTGTATTCGACGCGTGTGGAAAGCTAAACTTCAAGATTTAAATTTGGACTTGTACAAGAAAATTGCGAAATCCGGTTTTCCACGTTTGAAAAAGCTTATACTTTATGGACTTGGAGAACCATTAGTTAACCCAAATTTTCCAGAAATGTTACGGATCGCAAGAAATCACTTGCCAAAAGATAGTACAATCGCTATAAGCACTAACGGTTCTCTGTTAACTCCAACAGTCGCCAAAAAAATCTTGAAACAAGCCACAGAGGATTCTATATCATTTTCAATCGACACCCTAGATATGGTAAAGCTAAGCCGTATTAGAGAGGGGTCAGAACCAACAATCATAATGAAAAACTTTCAAAATTTGGCGGAAATGAAAGGCAACGGTGAAGGAAACTTCAAATTAGGCGTTGAAGTCGTCGTGATGAAGGACAATTTTAGGGACCTGCCCCAACTTGTCACAAACTTAGCGGAGAAAAACGTCGACTACATCATCGTCTCCCACGTTGTTCCATACACAGAGGAAATTTTTAGAAACTCTATTTACGTTACATTAAGCAAGCCTTCATTCGACATAATAAAGCCCTCGTTAAAGTACGGGTGGGGCCTCATAAGCGAGGCAACACAAGAACTCCTTGGGAGAGCATACGGAGTAAGCATGAGGCAAAAATCAGCTGAAATGATTATGAACTTTTGGAAAAAAGCTGAAGAAGCCGGGTACTGGATCAATCTGCCACTTCTCTTCGACTCTAAGGATAAAGTTGAAATTATCGATCAAGTTGAGGAAGCATTTCTTGAGAGTGCAAAGATCGCATACGAATATCAGATGAGTCTTAAACTCCCAAGCTTATTCCCAGATGCTAAAGATCGAAGTTGCCCCTATGTAAACAAAAACACGATGGTTGTCAGATCCGACGGAATAGTTGTCCCATGTTTGGAGTTTATGTATTCGCACCCTCTCTACGTTAACACGCATTTAAAGAAAATTTACGATGTTCCATTTGGAGACTTGAGAAACGAGAAGATGGAAAACATCTGGAGTAAAGAGGCATATGCAAAGTTCCGAAGCATCAGAAGAAACTTTGCCGAAAACATACCTTGGTGTGGAGACTGCCCCTACTCAACCTTGAAATGCTTCTTTACAGAAACAAATCAACTAGACTGCTACACAAATGCGCCAGCATGCAGCGAATGCATATACAGCGTAAACCTAGCCCAATGCAACATATGAAATTTATACTTGCACGTGCATGTTCTTTTAGTCATCGTTAAACGAAAAGTTATTATGTATTTGAGTTGTGTTAGATTCTTTCAGTTGGGGTTATGATTTTGTGTTCTTTAAGGATTATTGTTGGGACGCCGTAAACGGTTAGTATGTTTTGGGGCGTTAGCACTTCTTCTGGTTTTCCGGCTGCGAAGACTTTTCCATTGTTTAGCATTAAAATTTTGTCTGAAATTCTGTAGGCTTGGGTGAGGTCGTGTATGGCCATTATAATGGTTAGTCCTTTTAATCGAAGTGCTTTTATGAGGTTTAGTGTTTCTTGTTGATATTTGAGGTCTAGGTTGCTTGTTGGTTCGTCGAGCAGCATTACTTCTGGTTCTACGGCTAAAGCCCTTGCAATAATTACGCGTTGAAACTCGCCTCCGCTGAGCTCTTCCAATGTTCTGTTGGCTAAATGGGCTGCGTTTACGTTTTTCAACGCTTCGTAAGCCTTTTCTTCGTCGATTTTCGTGGGTGTAAAGTTTATGTATGGTCTTCTTCCTGTTAACACGAAGTCAAAAACTGTTAGCATTCCCGTAGAACTTATCCTCTGAGGGACGACACCCGTCTTCATCGCGACTTCCTTCTGCGGGATTTCATGCAGCAATCTTCCATCAAAATATACTGCTCCAATTTTTGGCCTTAAAATTCCATTTATAACTTTGAGTAGCGTGCTTTTTCCAGCGCCGTTTGGTCCAATTATGGAAAGAATTTCACCGCCGCCTACGTCAAGCGAAACGCCATCTAAGGCTTTAATGCTTTTATAGTAAAGTTTAACGTTTTTCACTTTAATCTCCATGCCCATATTTTCCTCCCTTTATCAACAGGTAAACTAGGAGGGGGGCGCCAACCATGGAAGTCATTATTCCCACAGGAATTATGGTTGGTGCTATTATGTTTCTTCCGATTGTGTCTGAAATTATTAGTATTATTGATCCCATCAACATTGAAGTTGGCATCAGATACTTGTGTCCACCTCCAACTATTAGCCTTGCTGCGTGAGGAGCCACAAGACAGACAAAGCCTATAATGCCCACGAAGGATGTTGCCATAGCTGTTCCAAGAGCTGCTATGATTGTTGTTTCAAGCCTTATTCTCTCAGGGCTTATTCCCGCAGACTTTGTAAGTTCGTCACCACTAAGCATGAGGTCATAGTCTATGCTTCTGTAAAGAAAGTAAGGGATAACTATTGCCAAGGATACGGCTGCAACTAGGTAAAGTTCACTCCAACCTATTCTGCCTAAATCTCCGAAAGTCCAGAAGATCACCGTGGACGTGAGAATCTCATTTAAAACCAGATATTGCAACAGGTATAGGATGGCTTGGTAAACGAAGGATATGGCTATAGCTGATAAAACTAAAGCCCTGGCGCCAAGCCCAGCCTTATAGGCTAATAGAAGAATCACCATAACCTGAATTAGCGAAAAGATAAATGCGAAGATGGACACTATAAATGGGTTATAGAAATAGATTTGAAACCTTTGAATGCTGCCGCCTTGCAGGAACAAAAGTGCCACTGCAACCCCCAAAGAGGCCGCGAAGGATAGGCCAAACGTGAATGGGGAGGCAAGCGGGTTTCTAAGCGAAGCTTGTATGGCTGTTCCTGACCCAGCTAAAACTGCTCCTATAACCAAAGCGGCTAAAACACGCCTAAGCCTTAAATCCCAAACAACCGTGGAGAGCGGACTGTTATCTGGCATGAAAAGCACTCTAAGGATGTCAAGCAATGAGGCCTTATACCAGCCTAAAGCCACAGATAATGGTACAAGGAAAAAGGCTATGATTATAAGGCAGACTAGTGTTAGACGCTTTTTATAGTTGGAATGTTTGATTGACAATTTTATCCACACATGAACATCTCTGACAAGTTTTTGAATCCGCCATACGCCTCTTCATACTGCATGTACAGTGACTTTCCTAGAAAAGCTTGGAAAATTTCGTCAGCCTTTAATTCCGGATTTACATCGCCAAAACAGTCGGGATATAATACTTTACCGATGTAGTAGGCGTCTGCCAATGCAACGGCAATATTCGTATGATAATAGTTGTATGGTAGGGTTCCGTAAATTTTCCCATTTTGAAAAGCTGCCAGCTGACAATATTTGCCCGGATCCTTGTCAAAATCCTGCTTAACAGTGTTTAAATTGCCCTCATCTATGAAAACTATTTCTGGCTGTTCCTGTAGTATAGCCTCAAAATCCATAAAGTAAACTCCCGTTTTGTTAGAGTACTTGTCAGCTATTGAAGAAGTATATAAAAGCTGCAGTGGTGGAAAGGGTACTTGTGTTGTCGTGAAGGGCTGTGCACCTTTATATGAAACTGCACCCACATAGACTGTGGGTCTTGAACTTATATTTTCTGTTCTAGCCTTTAAGTCATCGCGTAAACCCTCAACAAATTTGATGAGGCTTTCTGCTCTCTCTTTTCTGTTTAAAGCTGTTCCAAGAATTCTAAGAGCATTGGCGAGTCCTTCAATATCTAATGAACCAGCAGGGCCATAATCCATAACAATAACTGTTGAGTTGGTTTCGGTTTGCAGCCTGTCTGCATCATACATGTCGGCGTAAGTGCGGGACATAATTATCAAATCCGGCTTCACAGCCAGTATCAGTTCTGGGGCTGGAGGCTTTCCAGGTCCGCCTGGACCAATTATTGGAAGATTTCTGAATGAGGCGCCGTATGCCATAGCATAGTCTCTTCCGGTGAAGCCCCAGCTTGTTTCGCTTTCCTCAATCCCCACAAGAAAATCTGTAGCATTCAAGTAGCAGACAAGCCTAAGCATTCCCGGCCCTATAGCCACTACGCGATTGATTTCTTGAGGAAGTACAACCTTGCGACCTAAAATGTCCTCTACATAGGTTTCAGGCGTTTTCCCCGGCGAAATGTAGAATTTCACTGCAAGATAGGATAAGGCTGCAGCCACAACGATTACGGCAATCAGAAGCCCAGCTTGAATTTTTGTTAAGCCTTTACTGCTCATTTCTTCTCCCTTACAAGTGGATATTCAAAGTTTGGCACGATCCCTCTCCCTATTAAGGCGTTAGACTTGCCTAGGCATCCTAAGCAGACAGGTTTGCCTTTAACGTATTCAATTCTAGTTTTCATTGCAAGTTCTCCGCATTTCTCGCATTTGACGCTTTCAAAAATTGGAGCCTTTTCGATTTCTTTCACTTTCAACTCTTCAATTTTAAATTCACTTTCAGGAATGTTCATCATGTTGAACCCTATCTCAGCCCATAGACGACTGAGCTCCTCGTGATCCTCCGGTGTTCCTTCCCTTTTAATGACAACCTTTTCAAAGAGGTCTGTGGCTTCCTTTTTGAAGTATTTCTCCCTAAGCTGTTCAGAGTCAACGTAAACTCTAACGCCCCTCCAGTCCCCCCTCCTAACGATGGTTACAGCATTTTTCCCGGTGTCAAGGTAGATTAGGCTGTTATTTCCAAGGGTACAGCCAGTGGCCACCTGCACTCCATCAGTAAAGCAGTTGTTGCACTCAACTATAGCGAGAATTTCCTCGCCTATGGTTTCCTTTTCGCCAGCTCTCGCCAACCCTAACTTTTCTAAAGCTATTTCAGAAGCCTTCAAACCCAGAACAACAAATGGACAGATATGCCCATGAAATTCCTTTGCTTTTTCAACCAAAGCCTGGCTTGCCATACAAATCACGTATTACTTTTTTAAAAAAATGTAATACCATAGATATAAAAACCTTTCGTGCCAGCTAAGGCTCTTAAATATATAAAGTGGTAGAACAGCCAATATGCCCATCAGCTAAATTTCAACAAAACTAAAAACATACGTGAGGTTTGCGCCGTTCGCTAGGCAAAATGTTTAAATGTACGCAATTTAACCCTCTGAAAACATGGTGAAAAACCTCTTAGTAAATATGTAAAAAGTCTATATCGAACAATTGACGTTGACGTAAGGTGAATTAAATTTGGAAGGAAAAAATGAAAAGGTGAAATGCCAAATTTGCGGGGCGGAAGTTTCTTCAAAGGAAATTTATTTATGGTCTGGGCTGAAAGTCTGTGAAGACTGTTATTTTGAAAAGGCGTATCCCGTGAGAACTTGTGATCCCGTGGCTGTTCAAGCTGCAAAAACTTTGAAAGCAGCTGGAGTTAAACCGGAAGAAAGACTTACCGATGTTCAAAAAGCAATCTTTAACTATGTTCTGTCAAAAGGAAAAGCCACAATTGAAGAACTATGTAACGAGTTGGAAATTTCCCGTCGAGAGTTAGAAATTCAAATAGCAATACTGCGACATCTAGAGTTAGTAAAGGGACGAAAAGAGGGAAACCAAATCTACATAGTTCCATTCCAAGCATAATAACTCTTTTGGAGTTTAGCTGTTTAGTTTGTTACGAAAATGTTAGGGCGACAACTTTTTGTTCGTTCGAGAAAACCATAGAATCTATGGATTTAGAAGTGCGCTCTCTGGATTTCTATCGTATTTATACGCGAAGTAGCTCTTTAGCCGCTTTGTAGGCCTTTACTCCATAGGCTAGTGATGGTCCACCACCCATCACTACTGCGATCTCTAAGACTTCAACAATCTCATCGATGCTTGACCCCATTTTCACGGCCTCGCTTAAGTGCCTTAACATGCAAGGCTCGCACCTTATGGCTATTGATATGCCCAACGCTATTAGCTCCTTAAACTTCTTGTCAAGAACCTTAGTCTTCCTGATTTTCTCAGAGTATTCGCCGAATATTTGCAGTTCAGGAGCTCGCGAAAGTAGGTCTCTTAAATCAACGTCAAGTTCTTCGAGAAACCTCTCCATTCCACCCACATCTTAACCCTCCACTTTATGTCTAATTTTAATTTAGACCTACTTCTTCACATTTTTAATCTTGTCTATGTTAGCTTATGAGGGATGGGTTTATTTCGTATGTTATTGTTCCTTCTCTTGGTGGGCTTGTTATGTTTGGGCTTATTATTCCTCCGCCCTTGAACTCGACTATGAGCTTGTTCATGTTTATTTTCAAATTGTGTTTTTGGCAGACTTTTTGGATTGTTTCTGGTGCGATTTTCACCATTGTGCCTTGGCTTGTAGGGTTTTTTACCTCTTCTATGATTCCCTTGAAGATATTCAGCATTTTGTCCGTTTCGGGCTCTCCTATTTCTTGTAGGTAATTTTTGACTGCTGTTTCAGGGTTCCATTCTCCTGTTTCTTTGGCGTGGAGTATTAGGTGTTGGATTACGTTGGGCATTTCGTAGGTTTCGCCTGGTTCGGCTTTGAGTGTTCTGTCCTCCCAAGCTAGGGATATGGATGCGCTGGATGTTCCAGTGGGTAATAATAACCTTTCTTTATAGGTTAAGAGTAGCAGGTTTCGCCTTGTCTCGTCATCACATTTTATCTCATCGTAGGAGATTTTCCCTTTTTCCGCAGCTAAAGCCAACACTTCCGCTAGGATACTGGCCTGTTCGCCTGGATATCGTCTCTTTAAAACTTCCTTAAGCCTATTTAGCTGTTCCATTATTTTCAAGCCTCCGAAAAATAAAGGAGGGAGAGGCGGTTTCAGCGTGTGGTGAACGGTTTCTTTATTGGTCCTATGGCTTTCAAGGAAACGATTTTTGGCATGTAGCGGCTTATTGTGAATATTGATGACCTCCATATGCGGAACGCAGCTTTTATGAATTGATATATCTTTTGCTTATTTGAAAGTTAAGATTAAGATTCTATATGCTATTCCACCTATTGTTATTGCAAAGATTACTTCGAAGATTGTTATGAGTATTGCTTTTTTCCAGCCGATTTCTTTTATTAAGGCTGCAATTGTTGATATGCATGGTATGTAAAACATTGTCACTATTGTGAAAACAACCATTTGAATGGGGCCGAATCCCGGGACTTCTGCGAAGTTTGTTGTTCCCAGAAGTGTTGCAAGCATGATGAGTGTTAGCTCTTTTCTTAAAACTCCAAAGATTAAAGTTATTCCAGTGATTAGTGGTAGCCCTAGCCATGTAACTGTTATAGGACTTAAAGCTGATGCCACCAGTTCAAGTAAGCCAGAAACTTCTATCAGCTTGATTGCAAAGCTTCCAAGAATTATGAGGGGGAAGGCTATTTTGATGAATTCAAGCAGCCTAAACCATGTTTGCTTCAAAACAGTTTTTAGATGGGGCCACCTATAATCATGCATTTCCATGATTAATGCAGTGGGCTCACCTGGCAGAACTTTAAATGCTAATCTTCCAAGAATGAATATTATTGCTAGGTCGAAGATGTAAAGTGCTAACGCGTATTCGATACCCAAGTATTTGCCAACTAAACCAAGAATTATTACTGTGCGGGCTGCGCATGGCACAAGTGTTGTAACAAAAACAGCGAGAAGCCTCTCCCTCTCGGTTTCCATGATTCTGCATCCCAAGCAGGCTGGAACATTGCATCCGTAGCCGAGAATTAAGGGGATGAAAGCCTTACCATGTAACCCAATTTTGTGCATAATGTTATCCATTAGAAATGCAATCCTGCTCAAGTAGCCTGAATCTTCAAGAAAATAGAGGATTATATAGAATGGAACAATGTATGGCAGAACAATCGTGATACCAGCGATAACTCCTTCCATCATGCTCCATGCGAGCTTTCCGACGGTTCCTGCTCCGAGAAAGTTGTAAAAAAGCGGTTCTGTAGTATAAAATAGTTCATTTAGAAAATCTGAAAAGTACCCTCCAACAGTAAAGATGGAATAGAATATTGCAAGAAGTGAGAAAACCATTATGACGTATCCAGCAATTTTATGGGTTGTAAGGTTGTGAAGGCGTTCTTCAAATCTTGGTTTTATAGGGGAGACGAGCTTCTGCACCTCTCTAGCTATGCGGCCAGCGATTTCATATCGTTCAGCCGTTATCACCGTTGAACAAATGTGTCCGTGAAGTTTCTCAATTTCCTTTGAAATTTTCTTGGCTGTGGCAACCACTTCAGGATTAAGCTGTTCCATTTCCTTTTCTATTTCCTCATCCCCTTCTAGCAGCTTGATCGCAACGTACCTCGGCGGATACCAGTAACGGATTCCTTCTAGCATTTTCACAAGTTTGGCTATTTTGTCTTCAACTTCTTTTCCAAACTTTACTACAATCTTCGAAGTTTCCCTTTTTTCTGCAACCTCAACAGCTCTTTCCAATAGTTTAAAAATCCCTATTCCCTTTATTGCGACTGTTGGAACAACAGGTATGCCCAAAAGCTTTTCCAATTTCTCTACATCGATTTCAATGCCTTTCCTTTTAGCTATATCAATCTGGTTTAACGCTAAAACAAGTGGGGCGCCTAACTCCATAAGCTGCAATGTGAAATAAAGGTTTCTTTCGAGGACAGAGGCGTCCACAACGTTTATCACAACATCTGGTTTCTCAACAGCGATGTATCTCCTCGAAATCTGCTCCTCAATGGAGTACGTGGAAAGAGAATAAATTCCAGGCAAATCAATGATGTCAATCGTATAACCTTTGAAATGAAGGGTTCCCTCAGCCTTTTCCACGGTTTTTCCAGGCCAATTGCCAATATGCTGATGTAAACCGGTTAGATAATTGAATATGACCGATTTTCCAACATTCGCATTTCCAGCTAAAGCTATGCGAAGCCTTTTTTCAGCCATTATTCTTCAACCTCAACCAAAATCCTCTCGGCAACTCCTCTGCCAAGCGCAAGTCTTGAGCCTCTAACAAGAATTTCAATAGGCCCATGGAATGGGGCAGACTTTACAACGGTAACTTTTGTGCCAGGCGTTAAACCCATATCCATAAGCCTCTTTTCAAACCCCCATCTTCCCCATCTTCTTCCCCGTCCCCTTCCAAAAACAGCGTCTATAGAAACAACAGTCGCTGTCTCTCCAGCTTTCAATGCAGTCAGCGGAATCTTTCTTTTACTCATACCGATTCACCATTTGTGATTGCTTAACATATACGACAGATGCTATTCGACGGCTTAGCATATGACGAGCTTCTTCGATCATTAATATGATTGATTCGTCTATGGGATTTTTCTCCAAAATTTTTATGGAGACTCCAGGGAAAATACCTAATCTACTTAAGTATTGCAGTACATCGCTACGCTCCTCTACTATTTTTGCAACAATCCCTTGAGCGCCAACATCAAGTTCTGTTAAAGGAACCGATTCTTCCCCAATTATTCCTCCACATTTCGTTGGGATGGGATTTCCATGAGGACATTTTCTTGGATGATTCAAAGCCTTTTCCAACGGTTTAATTATTTCCTCGGTTAGGCTGTGCTCAAGCTTACAAGCAAGTTCATGAACTTTTTCCCATTCTATGTGAAGAATGTCTGCAAGTAAACACTCAGAAAGCCTATGTCTCCTCACCACTTGAACAGCTAACCTGCGACCTTTATCCGTAAGCTTAACCCCACGGTAAGGCTGATGCGTAACAAGCCCCTTCTTCTCCAACAACCTAACAGTATTTGTTACAGTACCCGGAACCACTTTCATCATAATAACAATGTCTTTAGTTCTAGCCACACCATATTTTTCCTCGAGCCTATAAATGCATTCAAGGTACTCTTCAATTACGGGAGTAATCTCCTCAACTAAAGACATTTATACGAGCACCAAAAAATATTTTTACGATAAATCGTATTTTAATTTTACGGAGAGGGTGAAGCGCAATAGTTAATGAGATCATTGCCATCAACTAAATTTTAATTTTAAGAACAAATGTGTTCGATCTGATAACGATTGATTATGCGGAATTTTAAGGTAATTTCAAAAGCTTTAAATTGAAACTTTAATAACAAAACTATTCTTCTATATTCACGTTCAATGGGGTGTAACATTGAATAATATTATCTTGAGTGTTAAGGATTTAAATGTAAGATTGAATGGGGAGGAGATCCTATTAGATTTAACTTTTGATGTTCATGATGGGGAAGTTTTGGCGATTTTGGGTCCTAACGGGGCTGGGAAGACGACTTTGCTTAAGGCTTTGCTCGGCATAGTGCCTCACGAGGGAATTGTTAGGTGGCGGGAGGGTGTTAAAGTTGGATATGTTCCGCAAAGGTTGCCTTTTATCAAGGACTTGCCTTTAAGTGTTATGGAGTTTTTCCAGTTGGTGAACGCTTCTAAAGGTGAAACGATTGAAATTTTGAAGTCTATTGGTTTAGGCGAGGAAATTTTGGGGAGAAAGATTGGGGATTTGTCTTCTGGCCAGTTTCAAAGAATTTTGATCGGTTGGGCTTTAGCTTCTAATCCTAATGTATTGCTTTTTGATGAGCCCTTGGCGGGTATTGACATTGGTGGCCAAGAGTCTGTTTATAACCTTCTTGAAAAGTTGAAGGGGGAGAGGAATTTAACGATTCTGTTTGTTACCCACGAGTTGTCAGTTGTTTATAGGTTAGCTGATAGGGTTCTTTGCTTGAATAAGAGGATGTTATGCACCGGCGCGCCGAGGGAAATGTTAACTCCGGAGGCTATTTCAAATCTTTACGCAAGTCCGGTGAGGTTTTACCAGCATAAACACTAGGAGGGAGAAATATCATGAGCCAGTTTCTTCTAAGTTTACTTTCTGGAATTTTTATTGGCGGAGCTGCCGGCTTGTTAGGTTCGTTGATGTTGCCTAAACGCATGTCTTTGGCGGCTGGTCCCTTAGG
>Ga0078972_1010701_pt1 | contig 16924 bp, 10 predicted proteins | sample YelNatPaOPGAMG01_FD_67568 | JGI IMG/M metagenome (GOLD analysis project Ga0078972, IMG submission 67568) | Hot spring thermophilic microbial communities from Obsidian Pool, Yellowstone National Park, USA - OP-RAMG-01 (SPADES assembly) (version 2) | ecosystem: Environmental > Aquatic > Thermal...
GTCGATGCACTCAACGGCCTTGAGGAAGCACCTTGGGCGGAGATGAACAACGGCAAAGGACTGACAACGAACCGCCTCGCAAGAATGCTGCAGCGATTCGAGATCCACACGAAGACTGTACGCACAGGAAACCGAACGCCGAAAGGGTATACGGCTGCATCCTTCGCCGATATATTCGCGCGATACTTACCAAACAAGCGCAACAGGCAACAAAACAGCGATAACTCTTTGCAGAATAGCAACATAAAATGTTGCGGAAATGTTTTTGTTGCGGATGGCAACCGCAACATTCATGAGAAAGGCTGCGATGACGACAGCATGGCGATCTATGAGGGAAGCCCTACAGGAACGGCAGGAGGTGATGAACTAGGCATTTTTTGAAATGTTGCGGATTCAAACCGCAACCGCAACATAACCGCAACACAGATATTCTTTTGTATTATAAGTAAATATTCAAGAAATGTTTTGGTTGCGGTTGCTTTAGAAAGGGGGTTAGAGCAAACATGCGAGTTGACAGTATTGAGTATGAAACGGCGTCAAATCGCGCAAATTGAAAACGAGAAAACGCCGAGGAGGGTTGAAAAACATGGACAAAACAGAAATCTCTTTTGAAAAAAAACCTGCAATTGTGCGGCGATTATCAAGCCTGGCAGGGATAAGGCGGGAACTTGCTCGCGTTTATCAAGAAGCGAAAGGGGCTGGGGCTGACAGTGAGCGCGTGCAGTATTATCGGGCTCTCACGTTCATACTGACTAGTTGTGCGGAAGTGTTACGGAACGAGAAAATTGAAAAACTGGAAGACCGTCTCCAGGCGCTAGAGGATGCACGAGAAGAGGCCGAGGAGGTAGCAAATGGGTGAAATTGAGAGGCGATTAAAAAAAATCGAGACTGCCGGCTTGAGTGCCGGCGCCGCGGCGGCGCTGTATTTAAAATTTAAAAACTGCAGAGATGCGAAGCGGCGGGAGAGGTTGTATAAGGCTTATTTGGCCGCCGATCCAGAACGAAGGCACGAGAAATCAGCCGAAATCATCGAAAAAAGAGTGAAAATGTGGCAAAGTCGCGATCGGAGCGTTGATGAGAGGCTGATTGCCAATTCAGATTGGCGGATAATCGAGGACGGCAAAGATAAGAAGGCATAATAGAATTCGACGCCTACTATTGGCGCCATTTCAAAAAAACGGCCTATACGGGTCTTCTATTTAGCAAGGGGTGAAAAATATATAGCCTGGCCTCGAAAAACCTTTCCATGGTCTTAATCAGCGGCAGCAGGCAATGGAACGATTAAGGCAGTAGAAATATTTTTCTTGACAGCTGCTTCTGAGTGTGATGTAACTATGCAAGTACCCCCGGGGGAATTACCATGACCCTGCCGGGGGATAAGATGAGCCACGACAGTTTGTGCAAATTAAAAGAAAATTTATGAAACTTCAATTTACAAACGGTTATCGTCCTCGTTTTGACCAAATATCTCGGATAATGCAATTCCTACTAACAAAAGAAGGACAAAAAAAGGTATCTCGCCAGGAGATAATTTCAGCTTTAGGTATCCCTAATAAGCAAATTGAAAATTTAACCAGCATGATGACAGGTTTTGGATTAGTTCGCCCAAGAGTTAGTCTTCTTACTAACTTTGGAAAAGCAGTCATACAATCCGATCCATATTTCGATAAACTCGAAACCCTATGGATTATTCACTATATTGTGTCCAGTAATCCAGAATGGGTTGTATGGTATAGGATAATCAATTCGGTTTTACCTGTTCAGGATCTCTTTGAAGTGGCTCAAGTAAGCTCGCAATACTTTTCAGATCTTACCATTCATTTTTCAGAGAAAACGGTTTCCGAAAAACTACCTAAAGAGGTTGGGGCGGTATTCGCTGCTTATTCACGAAGCGAGCTATCTCATTTGGGAATTCTTAAAGCAGAAGGTACTGGCAATTTTAAAAAATCTAATCCAATTGAAGTCCCAGACTTGGCATTTCTTTTCTGTTTAATATATTATCGGAATGAGTATTTACTAGGATCTTCAGCTATCAATACAGAAGATGCTTGCCTGGCAGAATACAGTCCGGGTAGGGTCCTTAATTTACCGGAATACCAAGTTAGAACAATATTGGGTAATTTACACAATGCGGGATTGGTCCGGTTAGAACAATTAGCTAATCTCGATCAAGTGCGTTTATCTGATTCGATGACGCAAGAATCTGTTTTAGAACGGATTTATGGGGGGAATGATGCCAATTAGTGTATTTGACGCCTTAATCCGTCTTGAACAAGAACGTTACCGGGCGATTATTTTACATGACGTTCCAGAAAAAAGCCCATCTTTGACCCAATTTTGCCAAAAAGTTTGTAAAAAAACTAATGGGAAATATTTGGATTTATTGGAATTTTTTATCCAGTCTCCAAATCTTAGCGAGAATATTGACAGTTTCAGTCCAGAAAAATTTAGAGGACTGTTAATAGAACAAAGTAAAGGCCAATCATTCCTTGTGATTGATCGCGTTGACTTTCTTCTGGATACTTGGCGCAAATCAGAGCGGCAGGACTTTTTCAGATTCATCAACAACCAATGGGATAGTTACAAAGATGGAATGAAAGCCAAACTCATAGTTGTGCTGCAAACATCGCAAGAAATTGAGTCGTTTAAAATACTTGATTCGCAAGGCCAAAGCCGCATATTCCGGTTGAATGATTTCAACGACATTGGATAAGGGGGGGGGTATCTTTGCTATGGCAAAAATTCGAGACATTGTCCAAATAAACAGTGGTTATACAAGCTATGTTGACCTATATGAAGAGTACTATGACGTTGTAAAAAATCGCGGAAGGATGGAACGATACAAACCCATCGCAGCTCATCGGCAGGCCTTTGAAAAAATTGCGAACGCACTCAACCCTAAGGATCGTCGGTTCTATTTTCTATCCGGAAGCTATGGCACGGGTAAATCACATTTATTGTTAATGATGGCAAATTACTTTGCCAGTCCAAGCGATCTTCCTGAAATTGAAGCGTTTTTCAGGAATTATGAAACAGCCCAGAGTGAAGTCCTATTAAAGCCAGGAGAAGCCCTCAAAGAAAGAAAAGCTGTTTCACTAAAAGAAGCCCGTAAATCAGGACGCTTTCTGGTCGCCCTTTGCCGCTATAGCCTGAACCTGGACTTTGAAGGTGCAGTATTGAGGGCACTGGAAGAGGCTTTACAGAAGGATGAATCCCATATCCTTGTAGACAGTCACTATCGAGAAGCCTTACGCAGGATCAAAGATTGGCAATCCCGCCGCAACGAGACGCGCTTTTACTCAGATCTTGAAGCGGCAATCAGCCGATTATTCCCAGATTGGACTGTCAATGATCTGATCGACGGGCTGGAAAAATATGATGAACAAGCTCTAATAGCATTTAAGAGCTGCTTCCAGTCAGTCACCGATTCAGAGTTCACATATAAGAAGGATAATCTTCGTGACATTATTTCGGATTTCTTAAAAAACCCAGAATTCGAGGAACGTTATAAAGGGATCGTTTTTCTTTATGACGAATTTGGTGCTGCGATTGATGCAAACCTTGTGAATTACACGACTTTGCTTGATTTCGCTCAATACTGCGCGAATTCCACCCTTGAAAAAGGTGGGACGGTTATTTTCATTGGAACCGGGCACAAAGCTTTTCGAAATCACGGACAAATCGGAGATCTCAACGCAGAGACTCTAGAAGCTCGCGTTACTGAAATTGGTCTGCAAACGCAAGGAATGGAAGATATTATTGCTGCGATTGTTCAACCCAAGAAAGATTCCCCTGAATGGATACAGCAAATCCAATCTCAGTCCGGAAAATTCACCTGGTTCTCCAGTGAATGCAATCGGCTGCATTTGTTCAATTGGCTGCCAGCGCCAAAGATCAAAAACAATATCATACAGAACATTTACCCCATGCACCCGCTGGCCACCTTTGCCCTGCTTCGGCTGGCTGGTGAGGCGGGGTCAGATAACCGCTCGGTGTTTAAATTCTTCGCGCCAGAGTTCGACACCGGCGAGGGAGGATGGGTCAACGTTCAACCATATTCCTACCCATGGTTCATAGAGAATCACGATGTTATTGAACAAGGAAAACCGATTCTCTACACCGCAGACCTTCTTGTGGATTATTTCAAAGATAGTCTTAAGGCAAGCAACAGCCGTCTGGTTGACCGTGTAAAGAATGCCGTCATCAATTACGAAGCGACCCTGCGTGAATTAAATACATACTTAGCCCGAAAATCGCAACAGCAGTTATTTGAAGAAGCGGATGAACTGATGCTCCGCATCATTAAAGTGTTGCTCGTTAACGAGATCGCCAGTACCCAAGACGTTTCCATTGCAAATACTGTTCAAAATATTGAGTTCGCTTTGGATTATGTTGCCCCTAATGAGAAGACCCAGGTCGAAGATCGCCTGAAGTTATTATGTAATGCCGGAATTTTATTCAATAACCAAGAAGTGTATGAATTATTGCGTGGCGACCGGAAAGATGTGCAACGGCTTGTGGATCAATTTAAAGCCAATCCAGATAACCGCCCGACCAACCTGCTTCAAAATTTTTTAGAGTTGAGTCCACTCCGAGGAGATGAAGTTTACCTCGAAGCAAAAGATTACAATGCATTATACAGTGAGGATAAACGGTTAAAAGTTCAATTTGTCACCCCAGCGATGCTCACAGAAAAAAGAAACGTGAACGGCAATCCTGTATCTTTCTTCACTGCTCTGGAGCATGAACGCCTGCAAACAGCCGGGGTAACGAACGGTTATGAAGGGGTCGCTGTCTATGTTTTCTGTGAAAACGAAAACGACATCGACGTTGCGAAAAAAGCTGTTGCTCAGAATAATCAGCCGCGTGTTTGCGTTGCAATACCCCGTAATCCAATGAGCGTTTATGATGCGATTTTTACTCTCAATGCACTTGAAAGCGACTGGTTTAAGAAACAATCTCAGAGCTTTAGCCCTTATGAAAAAGCGGAGGAGAAAAAGATTCGCGATGAGGCAATGAAGGTTCTGGCCGAAGCAAAAGCAGGTTATTTTTCCAATGCCAAAATGTATTGGTTTGGAATCAATGGTGTGGAAATTCCTGTCCAGGAAAGTAAACGCCATGATGCCGCGAATAGGATGATCCAGGAGCTTTATGGGAGTAAACGCAATACATTTGGCCATAACGAGTTTAATAAGGCACATATCAACTTATCTGGTCAAGTTCGTGCCATATTCAAGGAAGCCGGGGATATTCTTTGCGATTTGTCGCAGCCCATCCGGGTGAATTGGTCCTGGCCAGATAACCGCGGTGGGACGAAGTATCTACGCAAATGCTTTGTAGATCACCAGGCTCTGCGTGTATTAACCGTTGAGGGAGATACCCGCTATTTAGAGGCTGAAAAAGATATTAATAATTTCCGGACCGCTCTACCGGCATACGCCAAACTACTGGAAGATCTAGCGGCACTTGAAGGGAAAGGATCGGCAAATCTACGGCAATTCCTCCAGCCTTTATTTGAGGACTATGGTCAAGGTGAAATTGCAGTTACTTTATTCCTGTTATTAGCCCGACGGTTTTATGGCGACAGCTTGCGATTTAAACGCGAGCCCAATAACCTGACAGATATTCAATTTGCCAGTACCGACGACATGCTTGCCCTGGTTCAGGGACAATATCCCTCCACGGTGATTATTTTTGAACCAGTGAGCGCCGAGGATCAGACCTATTTTGCGAAAATCACGCAAATTTTCAGCAATCAACCCGCACCAGCAGGTAAGGTTTACACGATTGGTGAAGCCTGTCAAGCAGCAGTCAATTGGTGGGATAACCTTCCGATTATTGCCCGTTCCCTCGGTTTTTACTCTGGAGATGACAAATCCCTGGCAGAGATATTCAGCCAGGCAAAAACCAAAGATCCCTTCCGTTTCATCAAGTATGATTTGATGGAAATGCTTGGTCAAATGCCAGGTGAAACTCTAACGCCGGAAAAAATCACTCATATCGAGGATTGTCTGAAGGCTTTCAAGGCGACTGCGGAAGCCATTCAAGCAAGCGTTGAAGACCAGATATTAGCCCAGGTAGCGGATATCTTTGGAGCGCCTTCCCACCTTGACGTTGATATCCAGGAGGCGTTTAAAAATTGGTACAACGGATTGAGCAGCACCCAAAAAGACCCGCTCGGTACGTACCATAACAATGACAGCAAGCCATTAGTAAAGCTTACGGCATATGCCAACATCCGTGAGCTTTTATTTAAGACGTTACCAGAGGCTTATTCGCTGAGTAGTGTTGATACCTGGATGTCTAATTCCGTTTTAACGTTGGTTCAACGCATTCAAAGTGGAAAAAACCATATCGAAACCAACGCGCCGCAAATCAGCCAGCTGAAAGTGGCGTTTACAAACGATTTATCCCTACGCGGTAACCAGGTCACCTATCAAGGTGAACTTTTACTGCACGCCGACACCGAGGACGGCCAGGGTATTATTTATTACACAGAAGATGGCTCCGATCCCACAACCAGCAAGCAGCGGCAAAAATTGACTCCTGGGGACACTTTAACGATCAAAGGCAACCGCAAAGTCAAGTTTGTCGTTGCGGATGAAAAAGGGATTTACTCCGCGATAAGAACTTTTGAGGTGATTGACGAACTGGAAAAACATAAGATCGTTCGCCCAGCGCAGAAAGATGCCTTCGAGGAAACGATCACTTTCGTTTTTCCGAACAACAAAGAAGCAGCCGGAATTACCCTGCGGTCGTTGTTTTCAGAATTGGCAGAATCGGGACTCTATGCTGATAATGAATTGCGCCAGGCTGTTCTTCGCGCTTTAGATGAGATTGAAAAAAAAGCGATATCCAGGTCGGGTATCGGTCGATAAGGATGAAACAACATGCCCATGTATTATCACAACGAAACGCTCTTCTCTGAAATTTACCTCGAAGAAATTACCCGCCAGACCGAGAACGCTGACGTCCTGGCGTCCTTGAAAGTTTTGGGGGAATACCGGGAATATGCCGATACCCACAATCTGCAATCCTGGAAAGAGTCCTATGTGCACGAGGTGCTGTCAGCGCTGGGATTTTTCGCCCAATCAAACCCCACGCCTTCATCGGGCAGCGGTTTCGAGCATGATCACATCATCTATCTGTTTCCGATGGGTAGCGCCGGCACGGAAAAACCCCTTTCGTTGTGCTATGTTCTTTTGCCTGAAGAAAACCTGGATAACACGACTATCGGGCGAAACTGGGCGGAGAAGATTATCCGGGCGCTGCGAGAGAAGAACCTGCCGTGGGCTTTACTGACCAACGGGAATCAGTGGCGTATTTATCATCAGGACGAACCTACGCCGTACGAAACTTATTTGGAAATTGATCTCGAAGCGATCCTGGCAGGTAAAGCCAAAGAGGCTTATCAAATATTCCACAAATTCATGAAGGTGGAGAATTTTGCGGTGCATGAAGATGGCAAGTGCCAGTTTGACCGCTTCAAAAATGAATCTCAGGACAAAATTGATTACATCGAAAAAGAGCTGGCCAATGCCCTCAAACAGCGCGAAGAGGGCGGAAAGGGCGTGCTTTCCGATCTCTGCATGGGCTATGTGGAAGAACTGCGCCGCCGCAAGGAAGGCAACCTGGACGATGAGGAGTTGCTCAAGAAGATCTATCACAGCGCCATGCTGTACATGTTCCGGCTGCTCTTTTTGTTTTACGCAGATGCGCGCCAGCTGCTGAGCGATGAAAACCATGATTTGTTGACAAGAGTGGAAAGCGAATGCCGCACTCGCCATGATGGGAATGCTTCGAGCGATCTAAATTTCCCCATCTGGGACAGTTTGGAACACATCTTCGTGGATATTGACCAGACCTACAACGGTGGCCTGTTCAGCCCGCAGGAAAGCGTGTTTACCCGCTTCCTTTCTGACACCCGCATTGGGGATGCTTACCTGGCAAATGTGATCTTTAATCTAACCACCTATCAAGAAAAGGACGGGCAGGAAAAACCGATCAGCTACCGCGATATGAGCGTGCGCCACCTGGGGACGCTTTATGAAGGGCTGTTGGAGCATAAGCTGTTCATTGCCAGAGAAGATATGGAGGTTAAGGTCGCCAAAGGAAAAATTCAATTCATCCCGGCTTCGCAGGGCGGCAAGATGATGGTGGGGCATTATATCAAGGTGGGTGAAGTCTATTTTGCCGGCGACCCCAGCGAGCGGAAATCCACTGGCTCGTATTACACCCCCGAATACATCGTGGATTATATCGTGCGCAATACGGTTGGCGAGAAACTTAAGGAACTGAAAGATGCTTTCCTGAAGGAACAACGCGCGAACCTTGAAGCATCCATTCATGCGATCAATGAAGACGAACGCAATGCCTTAAGCACTTTATTGGAAGAAAATGCCCTTACCTTTGTGCGCGAAAAAGTCCTCGATCTGTCGGTACTCGATCCGGCTATGGGCAGCGGACATTTTCTGGTCAACGCCGCGAACTTGATTGCCAACTTCATCACCGAAATTCTTAATGAGATTCCTATTCAAGGCAAGCTAGAAAGCGGCACAGGTTACTGGCGGCGCTGGGTGGTAGAAAATTGCATTTATGGTGTGGATCTCAATCCTCTCGCTATGGAGCTTGCCAAACTTTCCATTTGGATTCTCTCTATGGCGAAAGATCAACCCCTTTCTTTTCTGAATCACCATCTTAAATGCGGGAATAGCCTGGTGGGTGCGAAACTAGAGGAAATTGGAAATTACCCGTTCTCAAAAGTCAAAAAGGAACCACGTCAGCTTCATCTCTTTGAACAAGACCCGGATTTCAAAGCCGCGGTGGAAGCCGTCATATTAAAAAGCCGCCAAATCGCCGGGAAAGCCTCTATAAGCCTTGCAGATGTACGAGAAAAGAAAGAATGGTTAGAGGAAATTGATCAGATTTTAGAAGGTTATATAGCCATATGTGATGTGCACACCAGTCTGTATTTTGGCAACTCAGTAGTTGAAGCGGCTTACCAGCGCATGGTCGAGCAAAGAGATTTCAATTTGGCACATTCTTTGAATATACCTAACTCGTATTTCCATTGGGAATTGGAGTTCCCAGAAATATGTCTCTCGCGAGGCGGTTTCACCTGTATCACCTGTAATCCGCCGTATGATACCTTTAAGGAGAATGGTTACTTCAAAAAAGAAACAGCTGCAGGCACCGGTAATTTGTTTGGGCACTTTATCGCGAAAGCGGTATCGCTAAACGTTGATCGAGGTGTGATTGGTTTTATTGTGCCGCTGTCCTTTGCCTGCGGTTCCAGTTATGAGAATGTCCGTCAAACGGTTTATCAGAACTACAAAAAATTACTTACTAGTCACTATTCAAAAAGGCCAAATATGCTTTTTGATGGAGTTCAACAGAGAATTACTATTTTTATTACTAACTCAAAAGAATATACATCCGGTTGTCAGTTATTTTCGTCACGTCTTTGGCGTTGGAAAAAAGAAGATCAAGAATGGGTGGTGCGAAATCCCCAGCTCGCTTTTGTTGACCACGTAGAGAACGGGGTTATACCGAAGGTTGGCGCTGCGTTGGGAGCAGAGATTTACCGCCATATAAAAAAATCACCAAAAAAGTTAGGTGACTTATTTCTTAAGAACAATTCTAGAGAACATATGGCTTATTATCATAATGTTGCCATGTACTGGATCAAAGCTTATGACTTTTTGCCCTATTTTAAGCGTGAAAAAGATTCCTCGCCTGGAACATCAACAGGTTTGAAAGAATTCCATTTTGAAAGTGAATTCGATCGAGATTTATTTGTCCTACTTGTAAACTCATCCTTGTTTTATTATTGGTGGATCACTCAAAGTGATGAATTTCATGTGCTCATCTCTGAAATCAGCGAATTCGGCATTCACGGGTATGATGCTTTTCGGCAAAACCAACGGACGGTTGCGACTTTGGTCAAGGAATTGATGGACGACTATCAAAGGAATTCCGTGATCAAAAGCACTGCTCTGGGAGGGGCCAGGGCATTTTATCAAGAGTTCTATCCACGTAAAAGCCTACAGATCATCAACCGCATGGATGACTTCATCGCCCCAATCTACGGGCTTACCGAAGAGCAGAACCGCTTCTTGCAAGAATATGATCTGGTCTGGCGCACCGATGAAGAAAAAGAAGAATGAAATGTATCCTAAGATGATTGCCTATTGGTTCTTCCGACTAAACGGGTACGCGAACATCACCAATTTTGTGGTTCACCCCGACCGGCGCGGTTCGCAGCGCACGGATGTGGATGTGCTGGCGGTGCGTTTCCCATACTGGCATGAAATCCCGGCTTTTATCTTTGGTCGTTTCACCATTTATCGGTCGCAAAAGACGCACCACGATCAGTGGGACAGCCTAGGAATGCCGCTGTATGACCTCGCTTCTAGGTGCACGCAGAAAGAATTTGTTGACAATCTGAGAGTGAGGATGCAAACCCATGCGGATGCCCAGCAGCCCGCACGGCAGAATCCGGGGGTGAAAAATCATGATTAAGATTGTGCAGGATCCGAATAATTTAGGAGTTGGCGTTGCCTCGGAACGGATGAATGTCATCGCGGAATTTCCCCAACGGGTGAAAGATATCCAGCAAGCTTACGAAAATCAACAAGAGTATGCCTTGGTTGTTTCGCAGCTGGTGGTCATTCAATGGTTGAAGAATATGGCTGCCCGGTATCCTCAGGGCACTTTCATTTTTGAAACCGTGGACGCCCGCAGCGTTTTAGCTGAGCGTTGGGGGCTGGAAATTCCCGCCAGCGTCAGCAACGAGGAGATCATCCAGGCCGGACTGCTTTCGCTCGACTTGCACCCCCAGCCAGGCTTTCGTTTTGAAGACACCTTGCTGGCGCATTATTACACCCCCAGCTTAACTTCGAAGACTTTTCCTTTCACCCAATTATCCTCCTTGTTGGAGGCTGTAGATCCGCAGCAATGGAAAGCCAATCTCGCTACACCCTTACTGTCCAGAACACTGCACGCTCGTTTAGGGGAATGGAAGAGCAAAGCAAAGTCGAGGGAACAACGGCAGTTGGTGGAGCTGTTTGCAGCCGACCCATCTGCTTTAAGACTTCAACTCATGCGCTACCGCGTGCTGCAAAGATACCCAGAGCTGGGCAAAGCGTTATTAGGGGATACCTTTGATCTCCTTCGGACACTCAAACTGCAATTGGAAGATCTGAAAATTGAAGAATCCAAGATATCAGAGACCATTCTTCAGGTGACCTATTTCCTGAATAATGCGCAGCCTGAGAACGCGGAAGACCTAGTCGCCCTGCTGGATCGGATGAGCGGATTGTTGTCAGTGGAATTTGAAACGATCGAAAAACACCTGCGCGGCCATTCCGATTGGATCACGCCGGAGCTGATGGATCAAGTCGAGGGCAAATTCAGCGCTCTGTCTCGCCGGTATGCACGAAAAATCGCCGCCTTGCGCGGGTTAATCCGTCCGCCCAAGCCCGGAATGCCAGATCTTAACTGGGATGTGGACACCATGCTTTCCTGGGCGACCGAATCCTACCTGCCCTACCAGGCCTGGTGTAACCAGCAAGATCAGTTTGACCTTGACTTGTATGCTGTCGGCGATCGTTTTTCGGAGTGGCTGATGAAAAATTGGGATGCCATCCATGCCAATTCCAAACGGATGGTTTTCAATATCTTGCCCAATAAAGCGGTGGATTTTAAACGCGCTGGAGAGGTCAACCTGGTTTTGGTGATTGACAACCTGGTTTGGGCCTTCTCCGAAATGCTGCGCGATCTATTCCAGGAACGCGGCTATTTTCTGGCCAGCGCTGAGCCTTACCTTGCGATGCTCCCCAGTGAAACGGAAATTTCCAAAAAATGTCTGCTGGCCGGCGCGGTGGGGTATCAGGCGATTGACGATAGGACATATAAAAGCATGATCGAAAAGGGGTGGGTGCCCTATTTCAACGATAATACCTTTCGCTATATCAGCGATATTGGAAGCTTGAGCGCAGTGAATACTATTGATGCTACAACATATGTGATCAATTACCTGGCGGTGGATAAAGCGCTGCATAAATCTGCGGATGAAATCGGCATGCCTCACCAGGAGCATATTCATCACCTGCTGGAAAAGCTGGTTGAGAATACGATCTCATTTATTGAAAAGCATGGTTTGCAAGACAACATTCGCATTCATGTCGTCTCTGATCACGGCTCAACCCGTATTCCTGCCAACGTGCAGAATGACCTGGATCCGGCTTTCTTCAAAACCAACGGTTTCGAGGCTCGCTCTCACCGCTATGTCACTGTAAGCAGCGAACGTTTTGCCAAGCTGGCCGAAAACTTGAAACTGGATTGTTTTTTCCTGCCTGCCAATGATTTTATGAATCCAGAAAATGTACTGTGCGCCAGGCGCGGCAACCGCTTTTTGCCCACCGATAAGGATTTTTACGTTCACGGCGGTTTGCTGCCCGAAGAGATCATTGTTCCGTATCTAGTTTTTGAACCGGCCACCATCTCAACGCAGGACTTAACGGTTCTGCTCAAGAAAAATGAATTCCGTTACCGCATGGAAACGGTTGAACTGGAAATCGGCAACCCCAATGATTCCGCTGTCGAGCAAATTCAGGTCAATCTATTGAATGGGAATGTGGAAAGTGAACCCGTTCGGATCGCCTTGTTGAATGGCAAGAAGAATATAGTTATCCAGGTCAAAGCACGTTTCAAAGTGACCAGTATCCTTGAAGAGCAAAACAGCCTGCACATTCGAGTTCGGTTCCACGCCCACGGCGAGCAGCATACCTTTGATGTTCAGCCCAAGATCATCATGAAAAAGATGGTTGAAGAGAAAAGTACAAGCGTATTTGATAATTGACATCAAGCCTTGATCAGCAATTGGTGAAGAACTTGTCCAAGGAGTGAGTGATGGAAACATTTGAACAAAAGGCATTAGACGTTTTTAGTGAAATTGTCATTAACAAGTCTTTTGTGCATCAAGCCGGTTTTGGCAGCCGGGCGATCCCCACCTACGTGCGGGAATGGATCATCTCACATTACCTGGACGACAGCACTGAATTAACAGAAGCTGCGCGCCAGAAAATCGCCGCTTTTGTTCAAAAGTATGTGCCCAACAAAAGCCAGAAAGAAACCATTAAGAACCAGCTTTTTGAACAAATGGAAGTTCAATTCCTGGATAATTTCTCGGTATATGTCAATCTCGAGAAAGGCGACCGATATCTCAACATCCCATTTTTGGATGAAAGCGCGGCTTTTGCAATCCCTCAAATCATTCAAGATAATGAAATGTTGTTAAGCAGCGGTCTGTGGGGGGTTGGAAAGCTTTACTACGTTCCAAAAAATGACGATAACCCGCGCGGACAAATCTGGATGCGCGAATTCCGGCCCTTTCAACTGGCCAACATGGATCTGGAATATTTTCGTGAATGCCGAAAGAGCTTCAGTACCCAGGAATGGATTGATTTTCTGATCTCTTCCATGGGTTTCAATTACAAGCTCTATACCCAAAGGCAAAAGATCTTGTTGATTTGCCGGCTGATCCCAATGGTTGAGCCGCGTTACAACCTTGTAGAACTGGCCCCGAAAGGGACCGGAAAGAGTTTCGTCTTTGAAAATATGTCACGATATGTAGCCGTTCGCTCAGGAGCAATTTCAGCGCCAGTTTTGTTCTTTAATGATGCCCGCAAGACCCCCGGACTCATCACACGCTATGATTGTGTTGTGCTCGATGAAGCTCAAAAAGTCAAAGCAGATACCTCCGGCGAACTGACCGCACTGCTGAAATCTTATCTTGAAGCCGGCCGTTTCGCTCGTGGAAGCGCCAGTTCCATAAATGCCGAAGCCGGCCTGGTGATGCTGGCGAATATTGACCTGGACCAAAATAAACGGCCCTTGAATGAACAAGTTGGGCTATTCCGCGTCTTCCCAAATTTCTTGCGTGAAACCGCGTTTATTGACCGTTTCTCAGGGCTGCTGCCTGGATGGGATTTGCCCAGGATTAGCAAGGATACTCCCTCCAGGACGATCGGACTTAAGGGAGATATCTTTGGTGAAATCTTGCATTCTTTGCGCAGCGACATCAGTTATCGTGATTACGTCAAAACAAATATGGAACTGCAAAACTGTGACGATATGCGCGACAGTAAGGCGGTTGAAGCAGGAGCCACGGGACTGTTGAAAATCCTCTTCCCGGATCAAGACCCCACGGAAGAAGAGTTCTACCTTTATTGCGTTAATCCAGCGCTAGAATTGCGCCAAAGAGTTAGAGATGAATTATGCAAAATGGACCGAGAATACGTTCCCGTAACATTTACCTCGAAAATTCCAGATGATTTTCAACGAGGGCACAGGCTTGTTAATTATTCCGATCCAAGCACGATACCGGTCCCTACTGTATTTCAGCCTGTGCCAGAGCAACCCCCTGTTGCTGCGGATGAAGAGGAAGCAGAGATTTTGCGATATTTCGGCGCCACTGAGGAGCCAGCGCCTAAGCCAGAAAATGGGTCAGAATTAACTGCAAAAACCCTTCACATACGGGAGGGTGAGACTGGTTACAGCTACCAGAATTTGTTTGGGCCTTACCTCAAAGGCGCAAAAAAAATCTATGTGACTGATCCCTATGTCCGATTGGAATACCAAATCCGGAATTTCATCGCATTTGCTGGGATCATCGATACCACAGACGGCCAGGTGGAATTGAAACTCACCACTTCTGCCGAAGATGCCTACCAGGAAAAGATCCAAGAACAGAAGTTTAAAGAGATCAGCGCAAGTTTGGCGCAACATGGGATACTTTTTACCTTTGAATTTGATCCAGTGATCCATGACCGGAGTATACGGTTGGATAATGGCTGGTGTATTTATCCGGGTCGGGGTTTGGACATCTTTCAAAAGCCTGAATCGAAGTATGAATTGAGTGAAATCGATCAGACCAAGCGGAAATGTCGGGAGACCGATATTATCTTCCAACAAGCAAAGGGGTGAGTACATGGCAACATGGGTTGAAGATATTGTTCAGGCCTTGAAAAACCTTGGTGGTCAAGCCCATAGGAAACAGATTTTAGAAGAAGTAAAACGGATTAGGAAAGAGCCTTTACCAGAAAGAATAGCAGAGGTAATTCAAAGGACTATTCAAGATCATTCTTCTGATTCAACCGGATTCCGTGGAAATGATTTGTTCCGAAAGGTTGGAAATGGTGTTTGGGCACTTAGGGAAAAAGGCGATGTGGAAACTTTAACCGGGGCACCTCAGCATGTTGTATCCTCGCAACCTGTTCTTAGCGCTCCAAAACAAAAACCCACTATTCCTCATAACTATCTACCCCCTGAGTCATTCGAAGAAATTGCGAATATTCTACGAACGATAAAACAATATCGAGATTACCAACATCCAGATTCGTCAACCTGGAAAGAATATGTGGATGAGTTTTTCCATGTCCTGGGTTTTTCTACGGATGAAAAAAATCAAAGACTCATGACTTTGAGTTTCATGGGGACCAACCATACTCCCAAAGCAATCGTTTGTTACATAAAGCCAGGTGAAAATTTTGAGGAAATTACCCCCGGGTTAGAATGGGAATCCTATCTATTTTATGCTGCCAAATTCCATCAGGTTGAATGGGGAGTATTAACAGATGGTCTCCAGCTTAAAATTGTCCATTTCAAAGATCAAGACAATATGCAGCCGTCCTATTGGCCGGACCTTGATGGGATTGTCTGTCAAGAAAAGCTTGATACCTTTTGCACGGTTTATAAGGTGTTTTCTTTTATCAAAGGATATGACGGCAAGCCAACTGGGCAAGGACATCAAAAAAAGTTACAGCAAGGTCAAAAGGATGGAGAGTTAGCGGAGCGTGATGTTCTCCGCCTGAAATTCTGGGGTGAGCTGCTTGAAAAAGCAAAGGCAAAGACAAAACTTCATGCCAAAGTCTCGCCAGGAATAGGAAATTGGGTTAGCGCTGGCGCTGGGAAAAGCGGCCTTGGATTTAATTATGTTGTGCGCATGGATGACGCCCAGGTGGAACTCTATATTGATCGGGGTGATGTTGAATGGAACAAGATGGTTTTTAACACCTTCATGCAGCACCAAACCGAAATTGAGCAGATTTTCGGTGAGCCATTAGATTGGCAATTACTTCCAGACAAACGAGCAAGCCGAATTCGTTTTGTGATTTCAAGTTATGGTCTGAATGATCAAGAGCATTGGGATGAATTACAATACAAACTAATCGATGCGATGATAAGATTTGAAAGAGCTTTGCATTGGTATATAGTGATGATATGAGAGCGCTGCACCTCCTTTGCGCTCATTCTTCCAATGAAGTAATTCTACTTCACATAGCGCGCTGGTGCAGCGCTCTCATATCATCAGTAAACTTGCCGACCCCTGGGGTCACCAAAATTGCCGATGGGGGGTCGCTATACGTGACGGGCTACACCATGCGCAATACAGGCGACCTTGTAGGCTTAAAGCAATGGCGCTCGCACTCGAGAGTATTGCGAAAAAATTCGCAACATTCAGAAACGAGGGCAAGCGAGTGAACAGGATTAAGATCGGAAGCCGCAATCTTGCGCTTTTTAGGGCAGATTTTAACAGCGATAAGCGGAATTATTTCTACTAAAGAGATATTTTAAAGAGATATTTTGTGAACATTTGTAGAACAGCAGCGTGTAATAATATAATTAGGCTTTATTATAAGCCTATTTATAAAAATAGCAGTGGGTGTTCAAGTCCCACTGCCGGCAATCAGTTTATTGGTCGATTTTCCAATCATTCAAGACAATCTGCGAGGCGGCGCTCTTTTCATAACTGGGCTTTTTGCAGTTCAAAATGCATATGCATTTATTTCATTCAATCCTTCCATTTTTTAAAAAGATATATATAATATTTACTCGATAGGCTTCGTTGGAGCCTTCGAAA
>Ga0078972_1010702_pt1 | contig 16922 bp, 12 predicted proteins | sample YelNatPaOPGAMG01_FD_67568 | JGI IMG/M metagenome (GOLD analysis project Ga0078972, IMG submission 67568) | Hot spring thermophilic microbial communities from Obsidian Pool, Yellowstone National Park, USA - OP-RAMG-01 (SPADES assembly) (version 2) | ecosystem: Environmental > Aquatic > Thermal...
AAGAGAGACATGGACATATAACAAAGAGAGGATCAGCAGAGTTAAGAGCGATGTTATGTGAGGCAGCGCAACAGGCAAGGAATCCACAAAATCCATTAAATCCATATTTTATGCGGATATGTGCAAAGCATGGATATAAGAGGGCAATAGTAAGTGTAGCCCATAGGTTAGCACAAATACTTTATAGGATGTGGAGAGAGAAAAGGAGATTTGATATAAATAAGTTAAATATAGAGAGAGGGGAATATCATAAGATAAGGAAAATATATTATAAGATAAAAACCAGATAAAAAGGAACAAAAGTAAAATAAGGAAAACAAAAAAAATGATAATCTCGTTACTCAATAATAAAAAAATAAAAAAAATAAATTCCCCGGGGACCTCTTCTTGCCCCTTGGCTGTAGTAAAAAGCCTTTAAAGAGTGTGAGGCGCCGGGGACCGAATGAATAACGTGAGGCTGAAAAAGACCTCTAATAGAAGGATGGAGAAAAACGAGATAAAAGTACTTTGACAGGTGGGAGAAGGTGAAAAAAGGTAACTTGGATGCATTTTTCTCTTGACAGCCACTTTCATAGAAGGGGCAGGGGGAGATTTTATGCAGGTAAAAAAGTAAAGCAAAAAAATTTACTTCATATTTTATAAAAACCTAGCGTGACTGTAGGATTACTGGAGAAAGTAATCCATTAGTTATAGGAGGTGATAATAAAAATTGAAAATCCTATTTAATCTCCTTTTAGAAAAAGGAGAGATAAAAATGAAAATTTTTTTAATTTCCCCTCGCCCTTTGATGGGAGAGGGTGAAGGAATGCAAGAGGCGACTTGAATGCAATCACCCCCTCTCTCTAACTCTCTCCCACGCAGGGGCGAGAGGAAAAAACAAATCCCACTGTTTCTCATTTTTTTTATTTTCCCTCTTTTTTAAAGATAGGAGATTTAATTTATGTAAAAAAGTAAAGCAAAAAAATTTACTTCATATTTTTTAAAAACCTACCGTGACTGAGGCGGTACTTTGTAAAGAAAATCCCTATTGAGATTTTCGGGATATAATAATATAATTAAAATCACAATTTTAATAAACCGGAGAAAATAAAAATGGCAGTTACATTGGAAGATGTGGCAAAACTTGCAGGCGTTTCACATATGACGGTCTCTCTTGTCATAAGAAATGATAAGAGAATTACCGAAGAAACGCGGCAAAAGGTTTTAAAAGCAATAAAACAGCTAAACTATCAGCCAAATTATCTTGCGAGGGGACTGGCGGGCGGCAAAACAAATACAATTGCTGTTGTTGCAACATTTTTCACATCTTTTTTTGAATTAAATATATTAAAAGGGATGGAGACAATTTCAAATGAGCCAGAATATTATTTGAATCAGTATGCAACACGCGGGGATTATAAAATTAAAAAGAAAATTCTAATGAACCTTGTTAATTCAAAAAGAGCTGACGGAGTCATTGTTTTAAATATAAAACCATCAGCAGATATTGTTCGCTTTTATAAAAAAAATAATGTGCCGCTTATTTTAATAGAAGAAGAAGTAAAAGGAGTTCATACAATAAAATCAGATAATATTTCCGGGGCTAAAAAAGCAACTAATTATTTAATTAAAAAGGGTAAAAGAAAAATAGGGCTTGTAATAGGGAAATACGAAAGCAAATTTTCTGCTTTAAGCAGTAAAGAGCGATTTGATGGTTATAAATCGGCACTTGAAGAAAATGGTATTGAAATTGATAAACGAATGATTTTTCAGATAGAGGATTTTTATTTTGAAGATGGCATAAAGGCACTTGAGTATTTTATTACAGAAGGAATAAAGCCTGATGCCATATTCTGTGCTGCAGGTGATATGGTTGCAATGGGCATTTTAAAAGAAGCGCAAAAGAGAAAAATAAAGATACCAGATGATATTGCAATAATAGGATTTGATGATATTGTTGTTTCTGAAATTGTAAATCCACCACTTACAACAGTGAGGCAGCCAATTGAAAAAATGGGGCAGGAAGCATATAAATTAGCAGTTAATGCCATTGAAGGAAAAATTAAAACACCACAAAAACTTGTTTTTGAACCAGAACTGGTAATAAGAGAGAGTGCGTAAAAAATAATAAATACATTTGGCTTATGGTAAAAATCCGTTGTATATAAAATCCAATGAGTTTTACTTGTAAAATAACAAAATTTTATTTAAAAGATAGTGAAACCCGTAAAAATTGCTATTAGTGACGCCTCAATTACGGTAGATTTTTATGAAATATAACAAATTTTTTTATGCTACTTTTTTATCTGCACAAAATATCCCATCGCCTCATCTTTAAAAAAGAGTGGAAATAAAAAAAATTTTTCATTTTTATCTTTGCCTTTTCTAAATGGAGATTAATAGGTATTTTCAATTTTTATTATCACCCCATAACTGAGGTTATTTTTTGATATAGCAGGTTTTATAATTATGTGTTATAATTTTCTAAAAAAGGAGGTGCGATAATGAGTGGAATGATGTGGCTTGTTATTGGTGTTATTGTTTTTATTTTTGCTTTTATTATAATAGTTTATAACCGTTTAATTGTTTTAAAAATCAGAACAAATGAGGCATGGGCGCAAATTGATGTGCAATTAAAGAAAAGAAATGACCTTGTTCCAAATCTTGTTGAAACAGTAAAGGGATATGCTGCGCATGAAAAAGCAGTTTTTGAAAATGTGACAAAGGCAAGAGCAATGATGCAGAGCGCCGGCTCTGATGTTGGTAAAGTAATTGAGGCAAATAATTTGCTAACAGGCGCTTTAAAATCATTATTCGCGGTTGTTGAAAATTATCCTGAACTCAAGGCAAATCAGAATTTCTTAAATCTTCAAATGGAATTAACAGGCATAGAAGAAAAAATTGCCTATGCAAGACAATTTTATAACGAAACAGTTAGAATGTATAATGAGTATCAACAAAAATTTCCTGGTGTTTTATTTGCAGGTGTGTTTGGACATACAACTCGCAATTATTTTGAAATAGAAGAAAGTGAGAAAAAAGCACCGCAGGTTAAATTTTAGGCAGTATCCTATAATTTTATGGTATATGAAGACATAGAATTAAATAAAAGAAATACACTTTTTCTTTTTATTTTTTTTATTATTATTTTTATTGGGATTGGTTATATAATCGGTGAGATTTACGGGGATTATTATACAGGGGTTTTATTTGCTTTTGTTGTTTCTGTTGTATCAATATGGACTTCTTATTATCACAGCGATAAAATTGTTTTAGCAATTATTGGCGCAAATAAAGCTGAAAGAAAATTTTACCCGCAACTTTTTAATTCGGTGGAAGGGCTATCGCTTGCAGCTGGTTTTGCCAAACCCCCGGAAATTTATATAATAAAAGACGAAAGTATAAATGCACTTGCAACAGGAAGAAATCCAGAACATTCAGCAATTGCAGTCACAGAAGGGGCATTATTAAAACTGGATAAGCTGGAACTGGAAGGGGTAATAGCACATGAAATGAGTCATATAAAAAATTACGATATTTTAGTTTCTTCGGTTGCAGCAGTGCTTGTTGGTATGATAGTTATTCTATGTGATTTTATTACAAGAAATCTGTTCAGGACAAGAATGAGAAAAGCAAGTGCACGTTATGGTTTACTATTTATTTTGTTTGTTTTGATTGCTGCAATAATTGCTCCGATTGCTGCCAGAATAATAAGTTTTGCAGTATCAAGGCAGAGAGAATATATGGCAGATGCAAGTGCTGTTTTGCTTACAAGATATCCAAAAGGACTAATAGGAGCACTTGAAAAAATAAAAAAGGAAATTTATAATCCAGATGAAATCAACAGGGGAATTCAACATATGTATTTTACAACACCTTCTTACCTTTCTGATAATAATTTATTTGCCACTCATCCACCCATAGAAAGCAGAATTGAACGGTTGAGTAGAATGCTTTATAATCAAAACGGACAAAATCAACTTTGAAATTTGAAAGTGCTAAAAAATTTTTATTACGTTTTTCAAAAAAAGTAGAAATCCGAAACTTTTTTTTAAAAAAAATGTCTAAATAATTAAGAGATGAAAAGAGTATTTACAAAAAAGCTCCCTCACCTTTTAATTAAATACTCTTTCATCTCGTTTTTTTATTGTTAGGTATTTTAATTTATGTGAAAGTGATTGCTAAGGGGAAAATTTATAAAAAATTGAAAATCCTTCTGTTTCCCACTTTGGAACTAATTCGTAATAAAAATTTTTAAATTTAACCCCTTTTTAAAGAATAACCTTTATCTACAAGTTAGCCCGTGACAGGGCAGCACATTCAATTTTTTTGTTATTTCTATTTAATAGCAAGCAACCGTGGGCAAAAACATGGCTGGTGCCAGAGCAATTTTTTCATTAAAATCAGAAAATGCCGTAACTTGCTAATAACATGGGTTGGATTTTTAGTGGCACAAAAATAAAGCGGAGCACTCGGTTTACGCGGGAAACCCGAAGCACTTGAAATCCCCGCTTGAACTTTAATAACAGGTCTCAAGAATATAGTCCCAGAACGTCCTGATTTTATTCAAAAAATTGCCTGGCTGCCAGCCACGGGCTAAAACTAAAGATGTGGGTAATGGACAGTTTTAAAGAAAGGGGAGGGAAAGATTTTATTTATTTAAGAAAAGTAAAGTAAAAATTTTTTTTATTTTTAAAAAACCTGTTGCAATTGAGTAAATGTTTTTAGGTATTTCCCAAAAATCGCGATAGCGATTTTAAACTTTGATATTATTGACATTTATTTTATTTTAAAGTATAATTTCAATCAATTTAAAATTAATTTATTTGGAGGTAAAAAAGTGGCTACTTTTTTTGCTTATATTTTAAAATGGTGGTTTTTCTCGGTTATCATAGGCATTATTGCACTTCCGATTAGTTTTGCCTTATTTAAAAAGTCGTATGAAAAGGGCTTTATGTTTTCAAAAATTATTGGATTATTTTTATTGTCCTATTTTTCATGGCTTTTAGGCTTTATTTATTTTTCAATTGGGACAATTTATACGGTTTTATTTATAATGATTGTAATTTCTACTTTTATTTATATGGGAAATAAAGATGAAATTAAAAATTTTCTATCAAATAATCCTGGTATTATTATAATATCAGAACTTTTTTATTTATTTGTGTTTATTTTATATGCTGTTTTCAGGATGTATCAGCCAGACATTGTTGGGACAGAAAAATTTATGGACTTTGCATTTATGAATTCAATTGCAAATGCTGATAAAATGCCGCCTTATGACCCATGGATGTATGGGGTTGATGCAAATAACAAACCATTATATATAAGTTATTATTATTTTGGTTATTTTATGATGGCTGTAATGATGAAACTTGTTGGTATTCCAAATGGTTCTGCTTATAACCTTGCATTAACCTATATTGTTTCTTTGACATCCCTTGGAATGCTTGGTTTACTTTTTAATTTAACAAAAAATTATTTAATTGGCTTTTTAGGAGTTGCATTTTTACTTTTAATAAGCAATCTGGATGGCTTTATACAGGTAGTTCAGCATAATTTTAGTTTTGATGGTTTTAACTGGTGGCATTCTTCAAGAATTATTGATTACAAAGATTATGATGTTACAATAAATGAATTTCCTTTCTTTTCTTTTCTTTTAGGCGATATGCATCCACACCAGATGGCTTTACCATTTGTTTTACTTGCCTTGAATATTGCACTTTCTTTTATTAAAACCGATGAAAAAAATCTTTTTGAAAAGAATTTTTTTAAAATTTCTTTTTTGGTATTTTCAGGTCTTGTTTTAGGTGGGCTGTGGTTTTTAAACAGCTGGGATTTTCCTACATATTTTTTTATTGTTGCCCTTTGCATACTTTCGTATAAATATGCATCAAATGAAAAAATAAAGGACTGGATAAATGATGCAATTTATGCACTTGTAATTATTTTTATTGTTGCCATAGTTGCCTATTTACCTTTCACTCTGGGCTTTCAGTCGCAGGCAAAAGGAATAGGACCAACAAAAGCAAATACAAAAATAACTGACTATTTTATCATTTACGGCATAATGCTTTTCCCCATACTTTCATTTATATTATTCAGAATACTTAACTGGTTATATGCATTAAGGTTGCAGGGTGTGGCAGGCACAAAATTAAAAAACCGACCATTTTATTGTCCGCGATGCGGGGCAGAAATAAGGGAAGGAAAAAAAATATGCGGACAATGTGGGTATATGATAAGTGGTGATGAATTATTGCTTGGAGGACTTGAGTTGCCAGCAAAAAAATCAAATCAGACAGTTCTTTCAATTTTTAAGTTTTTTTTAGAACCGGATAAAGTCAAGGATGGGAATGTTTATTTTATTTTTGGGGTTGTAATTGCAATTGCTATAATTTTAATAATTTTTAAGTCGGCAATTGATAAACCGAATTTTGGATTATTTTCCGGTTTGATGGTATTTTTAATATCGGCAACCCTTTTGTTAGGTCTAACAAAAATAGAATTTAAAGAAAACCAGTTTATAATTATATTAATTTTTACCGGATTTTTAGTATCCCTGGGTTGTGAGTTATTACATATAATAGATACATTTTCAAGGGAAGGGCAGCATGCTCCGCTTGAAAGAATGAACACTGTTTTTAAATTTTATTTTCAAACATGGATTTTTTATTCTGTTGCAGCTGCTTATTCTTATTTCTGGGTTTCACATTTTTATTTAAAATTTAAACCAATTTATATCAGATATGCATGGATGCTTGTTTTTGTTGCTCTTGTTGGTATGGGTTTATTTTATCCGCTTGCTGCAACAACAGTAAAAACCGGTGGGCTAAAAGGTTATATGACTCTTGATGGAACCGAGTTTTTAAAATACAGAGCATATGAAGGCAGAATGCCAGCAGAAGGAGATTATAAAGCAATTGAATGGATTAAAAAGAATATAAAAGGAAAAGAAGTAATTTTGGAAGCATGGGGAAATGAATATACGGAATATGCAAGAATTACTTCTTTTACAGGGCTTCCAACAGTTATTGGCTGGCCGGGGCATGAGTTGCAGTGGCGCGGGACTTGGGATGAAGCAGGCAGGAGAATTGCTGATGTGAATAAAATATATGAAACACTTGATATTGAGGAAGCAAAAAGTTTGCTAAAAAAATATAATGTAAAATATGTTTATGTTGGCGTACTGGAAAAGGATAAATACATAGGTACACTTGCAAGAGATAAGGATTTAAGTAAAGAATTTATGGAGCAGTATAATGCTAAAAAACAGGCATTAGAAAAATTCTCACAATTTATGGATATTGTTTATGCTGATTCTGATTTAGTAACTATATATAAAATGAGAGATTAAATTAATGGAGGAAAAATATGGCAGAAAATATTAAATGTCCAAAGTGTGGTGCAGACAATCCAAAGGAAAATAAGTTTTGTGATACCTGTGGATACAAATTAGTTGCAAAAAAAGAACCGATAAAACAACCTGGAAAACCTACTGAAAAGAAAAAAGTAATTGCAGAAGAAATAGTAGCAGAGCCAGTAAAAGAGAAAAAAGAACAACCGGTTATTGAAAAAATTAAAGAAGAAGAAACAATTACAAAATCCGGTATTGTCATTGACTGGGAAACGATTTGCTGGATTTTAATAATCATTTTTACTTTTTTCACCAGATTTTATGACCTTGGAACAAAGCCATTGCATCATGATGAAAGTATGCATGCTTTTTATGGCTGGAAACTTTTTAAAGGCGAGGGGTATCAATATAATCCTATGATGCATGGTCCGTTTCATTATCATGCAAATGCTTTAATTTATTTTCTTTTTGGAACATCGGATTATACTTCCAGAGTTGCGCCTGCAATTTTTGGATTAATTGGTGTATTGCTTATCTGGTTTTATAAACCATATATAGGAGGCAAACTTGGTGGGGTGATAACGGCAATTATTATGGCAATTTCGCCGATGTTTATGTATCAGGCAAGGTTTATAAGGGAAGACATTTTTATGGCTGTTGATACAATTGCAATGGTAATCGGGCTTTTTAAATTTTTTGATACAAAAAAGCCGGCATGGCTGTATCTGGCATCTGTTGGGCTTGCATTTTCCTGGGCAACAAAAGAAGCAACCTATATAACCGGTTTTATATTTTTTACTTTCTTTTTCTTCAGGTGGATATGGGAGTATTCTTTAAGACATTTACCTGAAAAATTTCAGGAAGAAAATAAAATATACGGAACTTTAAATTATCTTTTTGGAAAAGGGCTACCGGTTTTAGGATGGGCACTTGCAATATTTTTTGGAATAAACCTTGTTCTTTATACAACACTTTTTTCTAATCCAAAGGGTTTCATTGATGCATTTACAGCATCGCTGACTTACTGGCTTGGACAGCATGGCGTTGAAAGAGGAAGTCAGCCAGTTTATTATTATTGGCTTTTAATTCCTTTTTATGAAATGCTCCCATTTCTTTTTACTTTAATTGCTACAGTTTATTATCTGTTAGTGCCAGAAAAGAGAACATTTTTTAATCTGTTTACAATTTACTGGTGGATAATGTCAATGATTATTTATTCATGGGCAGGCGAAAGAATGCCATGGCTTTCTCTTCATCCGCTTGCGCCAATGATTATTCTTTCCGGTAAATTTATAGCAGAAATGATTGAAAAAATTGAATGGGGTTATCTTAGACAAATTGGTATCGTTACTGCAATTATTTTAGCAATGGGGTCAATTCACGGGGCTTTTAATCTTTGTTTTTATGGTGCGGGCGCATCTCCAAAAGAGTCATTTGTTTATGTTCAGTCATCAGTTGATGCAACCTATGTTGCAAAAAAAATATATAACCTTGCGGTTGGCATAAAAAGTGAAAAATGGGATAGCCAGGAATTTAGAAATTTTGACCCGTATGATATGGAAATAGTCGTGGAAGATTATTGTTCCTGGCCATTTGCCTGGTACTTAAGGGATTTCAGGAGGGTTGCTTATCCGCCAAAAGATATTCCTTCATCTGACGTTGGTAAACCAATAATTTTATCAGGCATAGAAGAAGCAGCGCCAGGACATGATAAAAGAGTTAAAGAATTACTTGAACCACAATATGTCGCAATGCGTTATAAATTACGTGAATGGTGGGCACCAGACGTAAATAAATTTATGAGAGCATCATTAAGGGATAAAATTACTATGCTGTGGAGAAGATTTATGTATAGAGAAGTATGGAATGATCTTGGGTCTTATGATTTTGTGGTATATGTTAGAAAAGATTTGGAAAAATACTGGAGGGACTAATAATTTATTTATGGAGGTTTAAATAAAATGATTGACTTATCTTTAATGTCAAAACAGGAAAAAATTATTATTATTTCACTGCTTGCTGCAATTTTTCTTTTATTTGTTGTAATTTTTACACCTGCAAATTTAAGACAGGATAAGAAAGCAATGGCACCTGCCAATATACTTTCAACTGGAGGTGGTCCAGGCGAAGGAAATGGATATTTTCAAACACCAAGGGATATTGCAGTTGATTCAGAAGGTGACATTTACATAGTTGATTCAAGAAATCATAGAATACAGAAATTTAATAGCAGTGGCGTATTTTTAACTGCGTGGGGAAAGGAAGGCGATAAACCAGGTCAGTTTAAAGAACCCTGCGGGATTGATATTGGACCAGATGGTAATGTTTATGTTGCAGATACCTGGAATGGCAGGGTTCAGGTTTTTGATAATTCCGGAAAATTCATTAGAGAATTTGGCAAAGAAAGAGGAATGTGGGGTCCGCGCGACCTTGCAGTTGATAAAGATGGATTTGTTTATGTATGCGATACAGGAAACTGCATAATTAATAAATTTGATAAAAATGGAGTGTATGTAACGACTTTTGGGAAAAAAGGCGGCGGTTCTATGCCAGGTGAATTTAAAGAACCATTTGGAATTAAACAGGGACCAGATGGGAATTTATATATCATTGATAGAAAGAATTTTAGGATCCAGGTGTTAACAACGGATGGAAAATACATAAGGGATTTTAAAGTTGAGGGCTGGTCTGAAAAGCAGATTGAGAATGGATGTCTTATGGAACCATATTTAGATATTGATGCAAAACGCAATTTGATTTATGTAACTGACTCAACAAATCATAGAGTTTTAAGATATAATCTCAATGGAAAAGATAAAAAGATATTTTTAAAAGACGAACGCGGGATGAATATGTTTTCATGTCCTTTATCGGTTGCAGTTGGTTTTGATGGCAGAATACTTGTAACGGATTCTGGAGTTGCTAAATTAATATCATTTATTGATAAAAATTAAAAAAAGAGGTGGTTTATTATGGCAAAAAAAGGAAAGAAAATGAAGAAATCAAAAAAAACAAGGAAAAGGGCAAATAGTTTTATTGTGTTTTTAATAACATTGCTGATTATAATAGGATTTATTGCAATATCAAAGTTTAAAAAAGGCGATATAATAAAATATATACCAGCAGAGGTTTTGGCAACAATTGGAAAATCAGGTGAAAAGGTGGGCGATATTGGTTCACCACGAGGAATTGCCGTTTCCAGCGATGGTTTTATTTATGTTGCTGATTTGAAAAATAATAAAATTTTAAAATTTAAAACAAATGGTGAGTTTATTAAAGAATGGGGAAAATATGGAAATAAAAAAGGCGAGTTTAAAGAACCATCCGGGGTTGCGGTTGATAAAGAAAATTTTATTTATGTTTCAGACGCGTGGAATGGTAGAATACAAAAATTTAATCCTAACGGCGATTATATACTTGAATTTGGTGGAGAAAAGTGCGGTTTTTATAGTCCTCGAAATGTTGCGGTTAATAAATATGGTATTCTTTTTGTTGCTGATACAGGGACATCGAGAATACACAGATTTGACACAGAAGGTAACAGGATAGGAAATCCTGTTGGTGGAAAAGGTGTTGCTATTAACAATTTTGATGAGGTTTTTGGTATATGTTTTGATTCAACAGGAAGAATTTATGCTGGCGATCCAGGGAATCGCCGTATTGTTGTTTTATCCTCTGATCTAAAACCGCTTGCCCAGATAAAAATAAAACCTTGGCTTGAAAATAAATCATCCTGGCCCATGGTTGCAATTGATTCGAGGGACTATTTATATGTGGTTTCAACAAATACGCAGGATATTTATATATACGATACAAAAAATCCTAAATTCAAATACATTGGAACAATAAAAAATGATAACTCTAATAAACCATTATTTGCAAGTCCGCTTGGTATAGCAATAGATAGCAACGATATTATTTATGTTTCTGACTCAGGAAAAAATCAAGTAATAAAACTTCAACCGATATTTTCAAGATAAATAAATACATAAGGTAGAAAATTGAATGAAAAAAAAGATTTTTTAATAAAAGATTCATTTATACTTTTTTTAGCGACAAGTATCGTTAACATATCTAATTTTATTTTTCATATGTATGTAACCAGACATTTAAGTCCTACTGCATATGGAGCACTTGCAACATTATTGGCAATTATTATCATAGTTGCAATGCCTGCACAGGCATTACAGATGACAATTGCAAAAAAGGCGGCAATTTATAAGGCACATAATAACTTAAAAAATATTGGTTTTTTATTTTATAAAACAACAAAGTGGTTTTTTATTCTCGGGATATTTTATTTTGCTTTCTTTATGTTATTTTCTGGAATAATAAAGAATTTTTTTAAAATAGATGATTTTGCTTTAATTTTAATTCTTGCTTTAATTTCAATAATTGCTCTTTTATTGCCTGTTATTAGAGGAATACTTCAGGGGTTACAAAAATTTATTGGATTCGGTTTAAATCTGATAGTTGATGCTCTTTTTAGATTACTTTTTGTTTTATTGCTTGTATCAATTGGATTTGGTTTAAGAGGTGCTTTAGCGAGTTCTTTTTTATCAGCAACAACAGCTTATATAATCGGGTTATTTATGATAAAGGAATTATGTGGGATTGATAATTATAAAGGGGAGGTTTTAATAACCAAAAAAGAAATTTTTAAATATGCTTTTCCGGTTTTTTTATCAATGTTTGCATTTTCAATTTTAAGTTATATGGATTTGCTTATTGTAAAACATTTTTTTGATAAAGAGCAGGCAGGGCTTTATGCTGTTACATCAATTATAGGAAAAGCATTTCTTTATTTTCCAATGGCAATTGCAATGGCTTTATTTCCAAAGGTCTCTGAAAATTTTGAATTAAATAAAAGCACAAGAACAATGTTAATAAAAAGTATGGTTTTAACTTTTGCAATAAGTATTTTTGGTTTTTTATTCTGCTATTTTTTCCCAAACTTTGTGATAAAACTTTTAACAGGTGGGGGCAAATATTATGGGATTGCAGATATTGTTAAAATTTTTGGTATTGCCATTTTACCGCTTGTTTTAATGAATGTTCTTATTAATTATTTACTCGCAATTCACAGATATTTATTTATTTACATTATGTATGCTGGAATAATACTGTATGGAATTTTGTTGTGGTTTTTTCACTCAAGTTTTCATCAGATAATTTTTATACTATTCATTTCTAATTTGTTAATTTTATTATTTAGTGTGATTTCAGTTTTTATAAAGTTTAATAAAAAGGTGAAGGTTTAATGGAATTTAAAAAATTATCAGTTCTTATGCCAATGTATAATGAAGAACTCCATGCAGCGGCAAGCATTCTTGAGACGGATGATTACTTTAAAAAATTAGGCATTGATTATGAAATAATTGTCGTTGACGATGGTTCAAAGGACTTAACTTATGATAAGGCACTTTCGGTAAAAAAAGAGAACATAAAGATTCATAAATTGCTGTATAATCAGGGAAAAGGACAGGCATTAAGAGAAGCATTTAAAATTAGCAGTGGTGATTTAATTATGTTTCTTGATGGCGACCTTGATATACATCCAGAACAATTTAAAGTGCTTTTTAAAATTATGCAAAAAGAAAATGCCGATGTAGTTATTGGTTCAAAAAGGCATCCAGAAACAGTTCTGTATTATCCCTGGAAAAGGAGAATACTTTCAATGGGCTATTTTTTTATTGTAAAGATTTTATTTGGTTTGCCTTTAAGGGATACACAGACAGGTATAAAACTATTTAAAAGGGAAGTTCTGGATAAAGTATTTCATAAGGTTCTTATAAAACGATATGCTTTTGATTTAGAATTGCTCATATTAGCCCATCACCATGGATATAAAATATCGGAGGCCCCGGTGGTGGTAAAATATAGAGGTAAATTCGGTCATATAACTTTAAAAACTATATTTCAAATTTTTTGGGATACAATAGCTATTTTTTATAGATTAAGAATTTTAAAATATTATGACAAACAATAATAAAAATTTTTTTTAAGAAAGGGTAATTTGTGAAAAAAGTAAGCATAATAATACCGGTAAAGAAAATAAACAATTATATAAAAGAGTCGCTTTCCTATATAGAAAAACTTGAGTATGATAAAAGTTTAATAGAAGTTATCATACTTCCTGATAATGATGAAAAAATGGAAAAAAATTATTCTTTTAATATTAGAATAATACCAACTGAAAATATTTTCCCTGGTGCAAAAAGAGATATAGGTTATAAAAATGGTAATGGGGAAATTATGGCTTTTATAGATGATGATGTTTATCCTGAAAAAAAATGGTTAAAGAGAGCGATAGAAATTTTTGAAAGTGACAGAGATATTGGTGCAGTAGGTGGGCCGGCGGTTACGCCGCCTAGGGATTCTTATTTGCAAAAAGTAAGTGGTTATATATATAGTTCTTTTTTAGCGGGTGGAAATTATTCATATAGATATTTACCACAGAAAGCAAGATTTGTTGATGATTATCCTTCTTGCAATTTACTTATAAGAAAAGACGTTCTTGATTCAATAAGCGGGTTTAATACAGAATTTTGGCCAGGCGAGGATACCGTTATATGTTTAAAAATCGTTAACAGATTAAAGATGAAAATAGCGTATGACCCTGAGGTTTTAGTTTATCATCACAGAAGAGATTTTCCAGCGGGACATTTAAAGCAGGTTAAAAGTTATGCTCTGCACAGAGGATATTTTGTAAAAAGATTTCCTGAGACATCTTTTAGAGTTTCGTATTTTTTACCTTCTTTATTTTTAATGTATGTCATAAGTTTGCTTATAATTCCATTTTTTAATAATGGCATTTTTTTTAAAATTTGGTTAATCCCTTTTTTAATATATTTAATAATTTTGATTTTTGATGGCATAAAAGTTTTATTTTATGCTCCATTGGTAATGCCTGGTATTTTTTTAACAACTCTGACTTACGGTTTTTATTTTATAAAGGGATTATTTTCAAAAAAATTAAAAGAGGAGTTTAAAAATGAAAATAATGATTTCATATCCACCACTTAAAGGATGCGGGACACCCACGCTCGGACAGAATCGACAATTTCAGTGGTTTCATAACCCTTCATTTATTTATCCAATGGTGCCTGCATCTGCTGCCACTTTATTAAAGCAGGAAGGATATGATGTTATATGGAATGATTCAATAGCGGAAATGTTATCATGGGAAAAATATGTGAAATTACTTGAAAATGAAAAACCGGATATAATTGCTTATGAAACAAAGACCCCGGTTGTAAAACAGCACTGGGAAATAATTGAAAAGGTAAAATTGATTTTACCAAATGTGAAAACAATTCTTATGGGAGACCATGTAACTGCCTTGCCGGAAGAATCAATGTTAAATTCAAAAGTTGATTTTATAATAACAGGCGGGGACTACGATTTCCTTTTATTGAATTTAGTAAACCATATTTACAAAGGAGAAGTTTTAGAACCAGGGATTTGGTACAGGGAAAATGGGAATATAAAAAATACAGGTAAATTCAAATTAGACCATGATTTGAACAAATTGCCTTTTATTGACAGGGACTTGACAAAATGGAAACTGTATGGCGAAAAATTTTTTAAATATAAACCATATACCTATACAATGGTGGGCAGGGATTGTCCCTGGGCAAAATGCACTTTTTGTTCATGGACAACTCTTTATCCGACTTTCAGGACATGCACACCTGAACGCCTTCTTGATGAAATAGGGATGCTTATTCAAAAATATAATATAAAAGAAATTTTTGATGACACAGGAACTTTCCCACGTGGAGAATGGCTGAAAAAGTTCTGTCAGGGGGTAATAGATAGAAATTATAAAATTTCTCTTATGGCAAATTTTAGATTTGACTATATAAATGAAACTATTGCGCCTTTAATGAAAAAGGCAGGTTTTAGATTATTAAAATTTGGTTTAGAATCTGCAAGTCAAAATACCCTTGATAGATTATGCAAGGGCACAAAAGTAGAAGATATTGAAAAAGGATGTAAAATAGCAAAAGATGCGGGTATAGGAGTTCATCTTACAATTATGGTTGGTTATCCATGGGAAACAAAAGATGATGCGTTGAGAACATATGAAATGGCAAGAAAATTACTTGATAAAGGACTTGCTGATATGCTCCAATCAACAGTTGTTATTGCTTATCCTGGTACCCCGCTTTATGAACAAGCAGTAAAAAATGATTGGTTGAGATTTAAACCGGGTGAGTGGGAGAAATTTGATATGACATATCCGGTTTTTAAATTTCCGGATATGACCCCAGAAGAGGTTATGAAAATTTGCGATGATATTTATAAGGCATTTATGACTCCACGATTTATTTTCCGACAAATAGTTTCAATAAGGAGTTTTGAAGATTTTACATTTTTATTTAAAGCAGGTAAAGCAGTTGTGGGGCATATTTTGGATTTTATGAGAAGATCATAAAAATGGATTTTATATGAAACTGGAAAATGCATTTAATAAAATAAATAAAGAATATTTTGAAAAAGGGATGAAAGAAGCTGTTGAAAGAATTAATAAAATTAAAATAAAAGATTATCCGCTTGTTTCTGTTATTATACCAACATTTAATGTGAAAAGAACAATAGAAATTTGTATAAATTCAATTTTAAATCAGACATATAAAAATATTGAAATTATTGTAAATGATGCAAATAGCAATGATGGTAGCATAGAAATTATAAAAAAATTTGAAAATGTAAAACTTGTTTTTGAAAATAAAAATAGAACACAGGCGAGAAATTATGCTGTTAAATTATCAAAAGGCGAATATTTATTCCATATTGACTCTGATATGGAATTATCTGATATATTAATTGAAGAGTGTGTTAAATTATGTTTGTGTGAAAAGTATGATGCATTAATAGTTCCTGAAATATCGGTTGGAAAAACTTTTTGGGGTCTTTGCAGGGCATTGGAAAAATTATCATTTTTAAATGATAAGTATATGGAATCAGCAAATAGGTTTATTAGTAGAAAAGCATATTTAGCGGTTAATGGCTATGATGAGTCATTAACTGCGGGTGAGGACTTTGACATCCATCAACGATTATTGCAAAATAATTTTAAAATAGGCAGAGCAGCGGCATTTATAAAACATTATGAAGTTTTGTCGCTTTTTGAAATATGGAAGAAAGGATATATATATGGAAGGACTTTTAATCCTTATATTAAAAAATATCCTGTCTTGACAGGAAAGCAGTTTTTTATAATAAGACCTGCTTATATTAGAAACTGGAAATTATTTCTAAAACATCCAATTTTAACAGCTGGATTGATTTTTATGAAAGGCATAATGTATTTTTTTACTTTGACAGGAATAATTATTACGTTTATATCAGGCAGGCATAAAAAAACCTAAAAAATAAAATAATTTTGTTGTTGCATAGAATATGGATGGCTCTGATTTATTAAATAGCAAATAACTATGGATAAAAACATAGCAGTCAGTTATAACTTAAATTCCCGTTTTTAATATAACTAAACAAAAAAAACACAGAAAAAACTTGACATTTGCACAAAACATAGTTATAATAATATTATAACTATAAAGGAGGCGAATATGGCATT
>Ga0078972_1010703_pt1 | contig 16920 bp, 14 predicted proteins | sample YelNatPaOPGAMG01_FD_67568 | JGI IMG/M metagenome (GOLD analysis project Ga0078972, IMG submission 67568) | Hot spring thermophilic microbial communities from Obsidian Pool, Yellowstone National Park, USA - OP-RAMG-01 (SPADES assembly) (version 2) | ecosystem: Environmental > Aquatic > Thermal...
CGGACAAAATCCTGCGAAGGCTCGAGGCGATGTTGCTCGTTGCAAACAAGGAGAAGATACTCCTGATATCCGGGCTTGGAGATGTAATAGAGCCCGATTCCAGTGTACTTGCCATTGGCTCCGGTGGCCCCTATGCCTATGCCGCGGCGAGGGCGTTAATTGAAAACAGCGACCTTGATGCAGTAACAATAGCCGAAAAATCTATGGATATAGCGGCAGATATCTGCGTCTATACCAATAAAAATAGAATTGTGGAGGTTCTTTAATATGGCGAATTTTGATAGTAGTGAGGAAAGGATTTTCAAGATAATGAGTTTCACCCCTCGTGAGATAGTCTCCGAACTCGACAAGTATATCGTAGGACAGGAGGAGGCAAAGAGGGCAGTTGCTGTGGCAATCAGAAACAGATGGAGAAGACAGCAGGTGGAGGGGGATATCAAGAATGAGATATACCCCAAGAATATCATTATGATCGGTCCAACCGGAGTTGGTAAGACTGAGATAGCAAGGAGGCTTGCAAAAATCGCTCAGGCACCATTTGTAAAGGTGGAGGCAAGTAAATTCACAGAGGTGGGCTATGTCGGCAGGGATGTGGATTCTATGGTCAGGGACCTTGTAGAGGTAGCTGTAAAGGAGACAAAGGAGCGGGCTATGGCGATAGAGAGGGAGAAGGCAAACAGGATTGCAGAAGATAAGATACTCGAGATACTATTCCCCCATACCAACAGCATAAATACAACTATACCCTTTTCCAGCCCCACGACCTACATCAACGAGAATAGAGCGGAGATGGAGAAGAACAGAGAGCTACTCCGAAAAGGTGAATTCGATGAAAGGATTATAGAGCTGGATGTACAGGTCTCTCAACCCCCTCCGATTCAGATGCTCGGGATATCCAATATGGAGGATGTAATGCTCCAGATGCAGGACCTTCTCTCTGGTATTATGCCCAGAAAAGGGAAGAAGAGAAAGATGAAGGTTGGGGAGGCACTGAAGATTCTCGCTGATGAGGAGGCTCAAAAGCTCATTGATATGGAGAAGGTCACTAAAGAGGCACTCTTCTGGGCAGAGCATATGGGGATAATATTCATAGATGAGATTGACAAGATAGCGGGCAGAGAAAGCGGACACGGACCGGATGTCTCGAGGGAGGGTGTTCAGAGGGATCTACTCCCGATTGTGGAGGGCTCTAATGTATTGACCAAATACGGGACAGTAAAGACCGACCATATACTGTTCATTGCAGCGGGGGCTTTCAATGTAGCAAAGCCATCCGACCTGATTCCGGAGTTGCAGGGACGCTTTCCTATCAGGGTAGAACTGCATCCCCTTGGCAAAAATGAATTTTTGAGGATACTCAAGGAGCCAAAGAACTCGCTGATCAAACAGTATAAGGCACTCCTTATGGCAGAGGGCGTAGAACTCGAATTTACTGACGATGCCCTTGAAAGGATATGCGAATATGCCTTTATGGTCAATCAGAAGAGCGAAGATATCGGGGCAAGGAGACTTTATACAGTTATGGAGAAACTCCTTGAGGATCTCAACTACAGCGCCCCAGAACTTTCGGAGAAGAGGGTGGTAATAGACAGGGCTTATGTAGATAATAAACTTGACAGATTCGTCAATTTAGAGGATTTATCCAGGTACATTCTATAGGATAGGATTATGCCGTATATCATCGGTATAGACTTAGGAACTACAAACTCCTGTGTGGCCGTCTTCAAGGATGGACAACCCGTGGTGATCCCGAACAAGGGGGGATATAAGACTACACCCTCCATCGTAGCGATCTCCGAGAACGATAAACGCCTCGTAGGCTATGTTGCCAAGAGACAGGCGATCACAAACGCCGAGCACACAGTCTATGCCGCAAAGAGACTCATTGGCAGGAGATATAACTCAGAGATAGTTGAGAAGATAAAGAATATGGTACCCTATAAACTCGTGGAGGGATCAAACGGAGATGTGCGGGTCGAACTGAGAGGGAGAGTCTATTCCATCCCTGAGATATCCTCGATGATACTTCAGGAGATGAAGCTTATTGCTGAATCTATGTTGAACGAGCCCGTAAACAAGGCAGTGATAACAGTACCTGCCTACTTCAATGATGCCCAGAGACAGGCAACCAGAGATGCAGGTACTATCGCAGGACTTGAGGTGGAGGCTATTATCAACGAACCCACAGCGGCAGCCCTCGCCTATGGATACGGAAAGAACATCAACAGGAGAATAGCCGTCTATGACATAGGCGGAGGCACCTTCGATATCTCAATAGTGGATGTGGCGGGGGAGAATTTCAAGGTAATCTCAACAGCAGGTGATTCATTTCTGGGCGGTGAGGATATTGACAACAGGATAATGGACTATTGCATAAGCACATTTATGCAAGAGACAGGGATTGACCTGAGGCAGGATGCAGTGGCTATGCAGAGACTCAAGGAGGCAGCAGAGAAGGCAAAGTGTGACCTCTCTGTACTCACCTCAACCGAGATAAGCATCCCTTTCATAACAACCGATTCAAAGAATAACCCCTTACACCTCAAGATCACACTTACACGGGACTTTCTGGAGGAGATAAGCAAGAGCATAATCGAGAAGACATTCACCATCTGTGATACAGCACTCAAGTCTGCAAACATCTCGAAGTCTACAATCAAGGATGTACTCCTTGTGGGTGGGCAGAGCAGGATGCCTATGGTTGCCCGAATGGTAAAGGAGTACTTTGGCATAGACCCATCCAAGAGGATCCACCCCGATGAGGCAGTCGCCATAGGTGCCGCCATTAAGGGGCATATGCTCCAGAGCCATCAATCTCACGCAAAACTTGTAGATGTCACCTCTCATTCCCTTGGAATAATGGTCGCGGGTGGTTATTTCAGTCCCCTCATAGAGAAGAATACAGCCATCCCGACTAAAAAGACCAGGATATTCACCACCGTCAAGGACAATCAGGAGCAGGTGAAGATAATTGTACTTCAGGGCGAGAGCAAGAGGTGCGAGGAGAATGAATTGCTGGGAGAGTTTATACTCAATGGACTCAGAAAGGGTCCAAGGGGTTCAGTAGAGATTGAGGTCACCTTTGAGATTAACTCCGACGGGATAGTTATGGTCTCGGCAAAGGATATAAAGACAGGCCTAAAACAGGAGATTATAGTGACGGCTACCTCAGGTCTCACAGAGGAAGAGATTCAGAGAATGGCGGAGGAGAATCGAGACTATCTTCTCGAGACAAAGGTTAGTGAGGACTTCGAGAAATACCGATATGAATCCAGAAAGATGATAGAGGAGGTAGACTCCATACTGAATCGACTGAAGGATACAATGGGCAAAGACGAGTTCTTCAGGGAATTACTGGGGAAGGTAGACAGATCCAGAGAGAACCTGGAGAAGGCAATCAAAGAGAAAAACTTAGAAAGTCTTATTGAAGAACTTGAGGTATTCAAGAGGATTTACAAGATGTGCAAGAGCCTTTCAAGCAAAGGATGATATATGCCACACAGGATAGAGATCTGCATAAAAGATGTAAACCTGGACGGGGCGGGGGAGAAGTTAAAAAGGAGGATAAAGAGGGATATCGGGATTGACATCGATAGAATCCGAACCTCTGATATCTACAATATTGGACTTGAACTCAGCCAGGATAGACTGGAGTTCGTAGCAAAAGAGGTATTCCTGGACAGAGTGATAAACACCTATTCAATAGACAGGATTGCCTTCGAGGAGTTTGACTATTATCTCGAGGTAGGGCTGCTGCCGGGTGTTACTGATAATGTGGGGAGGACCGCAGAGGAGGCACTGACAATCGCATTAGACCTCAAAGGTGAAAGACCTCAGGTCTTCTATTCAAGGGGATTTGCCTTTATATCAAAGGGTCTCAAAAAAGAAGATGTAGTAAGGATCGCAAAAAATATACTCTGTAACGAACTCATCCAGGGCTACAGGGTCATCTCAAGGGAGGAGGCAATAAAATCAGAGAGGAGAATTACAGTATGGTTCCCTCGCGTTGAGATAAAGAGAGAGATAGAGGTAAAGAGTTTCGACCTCTCAAAGATGAGTGACGAGGAATTGATGCAACTTTCAAGGGATAGAACCCTGGTTTTGAGCCTCGAAGAGATGAAGACTATCAGGGACTACTACGAGAGAGAGGATATAAGAAAGACAAGGAGGGCAGCGGGTCTTAATGAGACTATAACCGATGTAGAACTGGAGTGCATTGCCCAGACCTGGTCCGAGCACTGTAAACACAAGATATTCAATGCAGAGATAGAATATGTCGACAGTGAGACAGGTGAGAAAAGAAATATTGATAGCCTGTTCAGGTCCTATATAAAGAGGACCACAGAGGATGTGCGAAAGGAGATGGGAGAGAGGGATATATGCGTCTCCGTATTCTCTGACAATGCCGGTGTAATCAGGTTCAATGAGAGATACAATCTGGTCTTCAAGGTGGAGACACACAACTCCCCATCAGCCCTTGACCCCTATGGAGGTGCCCTGACAGGGATTGTAGGTGTAAACAGGGACCCCCTCGGCACAGGGAAGGGCTCAAGACTGATATTCAACACCGATGTATTCTGCTTCGCCTCCCCATTCTACAACAAACCACTCCCCCCGAGGATATTGCACCCTTTGAGAATCCTCGAGGGTGTAAGAGAGGGAGTCGAACACGGTGGGAATAAGAGCGGTATCCCTACAGTAAATGGTTCAGTAGTCTTTGATGATTCCTTTTTGGGGAAACCCCTCGTCTTCTGTGGTACCGCCGGGATTCTACCCGTCAGGGTCTGCAATGAACCCGGGGAGAGCAAGGAGATAAAAGAGGGGGATTACATAGTAATGGTAGGTGGAAGGATCGGTGCCGATGGGATTCACGGCGCCACCTTCAGTTCCGAGGAACTCCACAGTGGTTCACCCATAACAGCTGTGCAGATTGGCGACCCGATTACCCAGAAGAGGATGAGCGATTTTCTACTCTTTGCAAGGGATCTCTGTCTCTACAGGACACTTACGGACAATGGGGCAGGTGGGCTTTCGAGTTCAGTAGGCGAACTGGCAAATATCTGTGGAGGTGCCGAGATAGACCTCAAGAAGGCTCCATTAAAATATTCGGGCCTCAACCCCTTCGAGATACTCATCTCCGAATCTCAGGAACGGATGACAGTTGTAGTACCAGAAGAGACCATAGACGAATTTATGCGATTATCTGTGAAGTTCAAGGTAGAATCTACCATCATAGGGAGGTTCACAAAGAGCGGTTACTTCGATATAAAATACGGAGACCGAAGGGTGGGTTACATCAACCTCGAGTTTTTGCACAATGGAAACCCGAAGATGAGACTCAGGGCTGAGTGGAAGAGAAAACAGATAAGACCATACACCTTCGAGATGCCAGCTGACCTCAATTCGGTCCTTCACTCCCTCCTCTCCTCCCTCAATATATGCAGCAAACACTACTTTGTCAGGCAGTACGACCACGAGGTGCAGGGTGGTTCTGTACTCAAACCCCTCGTAGGTGCCGAAAATGATGGTCCCTCAGATGCGGCCATAGTGAGACCTGACCTCACCACTATGGAGGGCGTAGTAGTAAGCCACGGCATAGTCCCGAGATACTCCCATCAGGACACATATTCAATGGCAGCCTGTGCCATAGACGAGGCAATAAGGAATTATATCGCAGCAGGCGGAGACCCGGAACATATGGCGGGGCTGGACAACTTCTGCTGGCCCGACCCCGTTGAATCACCTAAAAACCCCGATGGTAGATACAAGCTCGCCCAGTTAGTCAGGGCAAATATGGCAATATATGACTACTGCACATACTACAGAATCCCCCTTATCTCTGGAAAGGACTCAATGAAGAACGACTACATATGGGGTGACCTAAAGATCTCCATCCTCCCCACCCTCCTCTTCTCAATCATCGGGAAGATCGAGGATGTCCGAAATGCCGTCTCTATGGACTTTAAGGAGAGTAAAGATCTCATCTATATAATTGGATTGACAGATGGCAGAATGGCATATTCAGAGTATCTCTATCTAATGGGCAGGCAGGATGAAGGGGAGGTTCCATTACCACACAAGGAGATATCCCTTGAGATATTCCACAGGCTCCACAATATTATGAAGAGAGGACTTATAAGGTCCTGTCACGACATAAGTGACGGCGGACTTGCCGTATGCATTGCTGAATCCTCATTTGCAGGCGATCTTGGAGCCGTCGTAGACATCTCAGATGTCCCAGTGACTATGGATCTGCGAGAAGACTTCATACTATTCTCCGAGACACCTGGCAGATTCATAGTCTCCATAAGGAAAGAGGATAGAGAGGAGTTCGAATCCCTGATTAAAGGTGTTCCTTATGGCTTAATAGGGGAGGTTCAGGACCAAAAGAGACTCATCATAAGATACAAAGAAAGGGTCCTGATAGACGAGGATATCCTGCGACTTAAAGAGAGTTTTACAAAGACACTTGATTTTTGAGGTAATATGAACAGAGTAAATGCAATTGTAGTTTCAGGTAATGGTATAAATTGTGAGATGGAGATGGCCCATTCTCTGAGGCTTGCGGGCGCAGACAGGGTGGACATTGTAAACATCTTCTCCATACTTGAGGGAGATGTAAGGATAGAGGATTACAACTTTATAAATTTTGCCGGTGGATTTCTGGATGGAGACAATCTGGGTTCAGCGAGGGCCGGGGCGGTCAGATTCAAGTTCGCAAAGATAAAGGACTCAGAGGAGAGGCTTTTAGATAAGATAATCCAGTTTATAGATAAAGGTGGGCTTATACTCGGTGTGTGTAATGGGTTTCAGCTCCTCGTAAAATTAGGACTACTTCCCGGCTTCGACGGTGATTACACCACTCAGAGGGTAACGCTCACATTCAACCAGAGTGCCCGATTCGAAGATAGGTGGGTATACCTGAAGGCCAATAAGAATTCAAACTGCATATTCACACGGGGCTTAGATACAATATACCTGCCTGTAAGACACGGGGAGGGGAGATTTTTAGTTGACAGCGAGGATACACTGAACAGATTAATAAAGGACAACCACATAGCCCTTCAGTACATCAGAAAGGGCGGGAGTGAATATACTATGTATTATCCCGATAACCCCAATGGCTCCATTCTGGGGATTGCCGGGATTTGCAGCAAAGACGGGAGGATATTTGGACTTATGCCTCACCCGGAGGCATTTATCCACTTCACAAATCACCCGCGATGGTTCAGAGAGAAACTCCCAGAGGAAGGGGATGGGTTGAAACTCTTCAAAAACGCCGTCGACTACCTGAAAAGATAGATTAGAGAATATGTCCTGACAATAGTCTACTTATAGGTTGACCCTATAGTAGCAGGAAAAATATAAATGGCGAGAAGTGGTTTAATAATAAAATTGAGAGATACAAAAACGATGTCGACTTTTGACGGAACAGGCGATAATCAATCTTACAGAGAAGATTGTAGAAAAAATGGAGAGTATGAATATTTCGAGAACTGATCTTACGAAAGGACCTGGGGTATCAAAGGCAATGGTTACTAAGATTTTAAATGGCAACCCTAATCTAAGACTATTGTATCTATTGCTAATGCAATGGACTGTAAGATAGACTCGATGTAGCCAGTGGGAGATGAGATAGAAGACATCCAGTCAGTTGACACAGGTATAATGAATAGCACACTTGTGGCTCAGAACCGATATCCCCTCGGAACCACCACAACCCCATTCTCAGAGACATAGAATCTTCTTCTATCCTTCTCAAGATCATATCCTATCTCAGTCTTCTCAGGGATATAAACCTCTTTATCTATTATTACCCTTCGGATACGACAGTGCCTCCCTATCACCACATTGTCAAAGATGACTGACTCCTCAATCTCACAGTAAGAGTTTACCCTAACACAGGGGGAGAGGATGGAACGTCTCACCACACTCCCGGATATTATACACCCCTCGGATATAAGAGAGTCGAGGGCGTAACCTGCTCTTTTGGATGCGAAGTCTGCAAATACGAATTTGGCAGGTGGCATATTGAGCGAAATCGCCTTGATGGGCCATTCGGCATTGTAGAGTGAAAATGGCGGAGATACCGATACCATCTCCATAGATGTATTGAAATACCCGTCAATAGTACCAACATCCCTGAAATAGCCCCTCTCGTTCTCGTTCATACCTGGCACTATATTGGACTTGAAATCATAGGCATAGACCTTATGCGTCTTTACCAGTTTGGGGATGATATCTCTCGAGAGGTCGTGTGTGCTCGTGTCGTCGTGGCTATCCTCAATCACTGCGTTTATCAGGACATCCTTTTTGAATATGAAATTCCCCATTGAAGCCACAGGAGAATCGAAGAAGATCATATCCCTGGTGGAGGGCTTCTCGATATAGTGCACTACCCTTCCATCATTATCCTTAGACAGTATCCCAAAGCGCTTGAACTCATTCTCCGGAAAGTCTATCGTGGCGATTGTGAGATCCGCATCCTTCTCCAGATGGTACCTGAACATCTGCGATATATCCATTCTGTATATGTGGTCGGCCCCAAACACAAGTATATGTTCCGGTTTTTCACTCTCAATTATATCTATATTCTGGAATATGGCATCCGCCGAACCCTTGAACCACTCCTTTGTAACCCTCATCTGTGCCGGAACTACATCTATGTAGTGATCGAGGATATTGCTGAGCCTCCAGGTCCTGAAGATGTGCTGTATCAGAGAATCTGCCTTGTACTGAGTAAGAACCTTTATCCACAAAAAGCCTGAATTGACGAGATTGGACAGAACGAAGTCAATCAGTCTATACCTGCCAGCAAATGGTACGGCGGGTTTTGCCCTCGTCATTGTGAGGGGATAGAGTCTCCTGCCCTCGCCTCCTGCAAGGACTATCGAAAGAGCGCGTCTCATACTCTCTTTAACTATCACAATAATTGATTTTCTGCAATAAATAGAGCATATTTGATAGTTAGGACAACTATTCAAATCAAGAGCGATTGACAGGAATCAGCCCACGAATATTGATTTGACTCTAAAAAATTTATCGCTGTTGCTGAATTTGTATTCTATGGAAGACGGATAATCTTGTGGGTTATTTCGCCCCGAGATGGATTTTATACAGCAGATAATAGAAATTCTCAAACACAATCATCTATTGTTGACCTTTCTTGTAGCAGGTCTTGGATATGCTTTTCTGTGGCTCCTTTACAAATACCCCTGCCCTTGCCTCTGTGGTTGAGGCGATAAAGAGGGCAGCAAGTGAGGATGCCACGACTTTGAGCAGTGAACCCGTCTTTGGCTACAAGGTAGTGGAGATGCTGGGCGAGATAAGCAATATCGCTATTGATATGGACAGGAGTCTACTGGATTTCAGGAGGATATTCGTATCGAATAAAAATGTTGTAGAAGTGCCAATCACACCTATCTGGTGTCAGTTATAAACTGAATTCCCGCCTCGAGCAGCTGTTTCTCTTCTGGATACGATGGGGCATCTGTCATCAGACAGGTCCCTGATGTTGTCTTCGGGAATGCAATTACATCTCTAATAGAATCAGCGTTACTCATTAGCATTATCATTCTATCGAATCCGAGGGCAATCCCCCCGTGTGGCGGTACACCATATCTGAACGCCTCTATCAAAAATCCAAACTTCCTCTGGATCTCTTCGTCTCCAAGCCCGAGGGCCTTGAATACCCTCTTCTGTAATTCAGAGGAATGTATCCTGATAGAGCCACCGCCGAGTTCAAAGCCGTTCAGTGTTATATCATAGGCATTTGCCCTGACTTTTAATGGCTCCTTTTCTATCAACTCAATATCTTCCTCTCTGGGGGATGTAAATGGATGGTGACAGGCAACAAGTTTCTTCTCCTCCTCGGAATACTCGAACATCGGGAAGTCATAGATCCAGACGAATTTGTATTCTCCCTTCTTCTTTAACTGGAACTTCTCAGCAATTGAATTTCTCAAATATGAGAGGGCATTATTTACAATCTTCTCCTCTCCAAACTGCATAAAAACCAGATAATCTTTGCCAATATTGCAACTACTCAGAATCTCCCTCTTGATATCAGCAGGTATATCCTTCGACCACGAAGCCATCGACCAATCCGTCTCGCTCGTCACCTTGAATCTTGCAAGACCCTTTGACCCCATAGCCTTTATATCCTTTTCGTATCTGTCTATCTCTGAGCGACTGATATTATACTCGGCAGAAATTGGGAGAATCTTTACAATTCCACCGCTCTCTATTGCCTCATCGAACATCCTTATAGTACCCTTTGTCTTCTTGATCTGTTCGGTGATGTCGTACATCCTCAAGTCGAATCTCAAATCAGGCTTGTCACTCCCGTACTTCTCCATCGCCTCTCTATAAGGCATCCTGACAAATTCTTTTATCTCATAATCGAGACAGGTGGAGAATATCTGTTTGAGCAGTGCCTCTGTAATCTCCATAATTTCTTCTTGATTTACAAAGCTCATCTCCACATCTACCTGAGTAAACTCCGGCTGTCTGTCGAGTCTCAGATCCTCGTCTCTGAAACACCTCACAATCTGGAAGTACCTATCCATACCTGACACCATCAGCAATTGCTTGAACAGCTGTGGGGACTGAGGGAGGGCATAGACCTTACCCTTATTTAACCTCGATGGGACTATGAAATCCCTTGCCCCCTCGGGGGTGCTCTTTGTCAGAAATGGGGTCTCTATCTCCAGAAAATTATTCTTATTGAAAAAATTCCTGATCTCGAAAGCCACCTTGTGTCTCAAAATCAGTTTATCTTTGATGGGAGTTCTCCTGATATCGAGATATCTATACTTTAGTCTCAATTCCTCCGTAGCCTTCACCTCGTCCTGAATAACAAATGGTGTTGGCTCCGAGAGGGAGTATACAAAGATCTCGTTTGCAACTACCTCTATCTCCCCGGTGGCAAGTTTCTTATTGGGATTTCCATCCCTTTTGCGCACCTTGCCTCTGATCGAGATTACAGACTCATTCCTGAGCTCCTTAGCCCTGTTTATTATATCCTCTCTATCCACAACAATCTGCGTAATACCATACCTGTCCCTCAAATTAATGAAAACAATCTTTCCCATATCCCTGATTGTATCCACCCAGCCATTGAGTACAACCTCCTTACCCTCATCCTGAATCCTGAGTTCTCCACAGGTGTGCGTCCTCTTGAATACCATAAGCTATCCTCCTATCCTTCTTATTATCTCACTCAAAACGAACCTTACTGTCTGCTCTCTAATCCCCTTCCTGTCCCCCTTAAACCTCCTGTGATATATATATGTCTCCCCCTCTATAGACAATCCAATAAATACAGTGCCAACGGGTTTTCTCCTGCTTCCACCCGATGGTCCCGCAATACCTGTAATCGAAACGCATATATCGGTTTTGAACCTTCTCTTCAAGCCATTTAGCATCTCAGAGGCAGTCTCCCGCGATACGGCGCCATAAGTATCGAGCGTCTTCTTCCTGACACCCAGAAGGCTCATCTTGGCCTCATTCGAATAGGTTACCAGACCCGCTACAAAATACTCGGATGAGCCGGATATATCTGTAAGCGTCTTGGACAACAGCCCGCCAGTGCAGGACTCTGCGACAGACACCCTGTATCCTCTCTGTATCAAAATCCTCTTCAGTCTCGACAACTCTCTCATCATCCTCCAAACCCCTCAGCGTTTTTATATAACAACTGATGTAATTGTAAAGATAAAACTATGTTAGACTTTATCAGATAACAAACATTGACACATATTCGAAAAAATGATATTTCATTTCGTTAATAAAGGAGGAAAAATGCCATCAAGAAAAGATAAGAGTGAAGTAGGAGATTTTATAAATGTAAAAAATTATAATAAGGCAATTGATAAATGGGCATATATTGATTTACACTGTAGATACCTACTACCCTTTCTTGCTATTCACGAGGCAGCAAGATCTAAGTCAGAAGATAAAAACAAAATATGGTTTTGGGATGAGGATAATGCAATTGAAAAGTGCATTAAAATCTTAGACTGTCTTTTAGGTGAATGGCGCGCAAAAAGGCCATCGGGAAAGGGTAAAACCAAAAAAAATAAGAGAATAGAAAGTGAAAATTTCATTAATACTATAAAGCCTTATGTAAAAAAGCTTACAAGAAAATTTAATAAATATAACATTATAAGTCTCAAAGATATTGCCAATCTTAAGAGCGAAGACCGAGATGAGATAAGACGGACCATAATTAATTATGTCAGTAAAATCTCCGAAGTAAAAGTTAAGAAAGGGCGTGGATCTGTCTCTGCAACTCTCGGTGCTAAGACACTTCATCACTTCTTTCCCTCAGTAATCCCTGTTTACGATCAAGATGTGATACATAATGACTCAGAGCAAAAGGATTATGAGGAATACCTGAACAATTGCATAGAGGGCATATCAAAGTCGAGAAGTTTAAAACAAGTAAGGTGTAAGATAGCCAAAGATTACATAAGAACAGAACTTATTCCATATAATCTGATAAAAAATAAGAGAAGCATCTTATACAGACTTGATGCAAAACTGGCAGAATACTGTCTCATTGGGCATTTTTATAGAAAATAAGCCTCCGACCATTTCAGAGTCAACTCTGAAAAAGTCTTGACTATTTCAGAGTACGGTATAAAATAGTCGTATGATAAGCAGGGATTACTACAAGAGATTACTCGACGAATTGATAAAAGACCATAAGATGGTACTTGTGTCCGGACCGAGACAATCGGGCAAGACTACATTCATTCAGGATTATGCAAAAAAATTCTCTAACTCATACTATTTCAACTGGGATTCACTCTCTCATAAACGAGTGTTTGCCAGCGACCCGTATTTCTTCGAAAAGATGGATAGAAGAGATGATTCGCTCCCGATAGTAATATTCGATGAAATTCACAAATACAAGAAGTGGAAGAACTATCTGAAAGGTGTCTATGATGACTTTTCAGGAGATTACCTCTTCGTAGTGACTGGTAGCGGGCGACTGGACATATCACAAAGGGGTGGTGATGCACTGAGTGGTAGATTCTTTCAGATGAATCTATTCCCATTTACTCTATCAGAGTTATCGAAGCATAAGATGACCCTCAAGAATTTTATTGGATCCCCCTTACAAGGATTTGATATAAATCCGCAGAAGGAGACAAGAGACATCTGGGAGACTCTCTCTAATTTTGGAGGATTTCCAGAACCCTTTATAAGAGGTGAGGAGAGGTTCCTTCGTCGCTGGTCCGAGGCTTACACAACTCAGATAATCAGGGATGACATACGAAATATGCTTGACCTGAAAAATATAGATACAATCGAAATATTGGTATCTATTCTACCTTCAAAGGTCGGTAGCCCTCTTTCTATAAACAATATTGCATCCGATCTTCAGGTATCTTTCGAAACAGTAAAAAACTGGTTGAGAATCCTCGATGCGTTCTACATCATATTTTCAATCTCAACCTGGACAAAGAAGGTCTCAAGAAGCATATTGAAAGAGAGGAAATTATACCTTTTCAACTATCCTGATATAGAAGACTCGTCTATCAGATTCGAAAATATGATAGCCCTCGAACTCTATAAAACAGTCAGATTCCTGAGGAACGGTGGGTATGGAAATTTCGACCTGCATTATTTGAGAACCAAGGATAAGGAGGAGGTGGATTTTCTTATCTCACTCAATAATAAACCTCTCCTGTTGATAGAGGCAAAGTTCAACGAGACTGACATATCGAAAAGTCTTTTGAAATTTCAGAGATATTTCAATGTCCCGGCTATTCAATTAGTGAACAGAGAAGATACCTACAGAGTCATTAGAAACAAAGATAATTCTGTTCTCATTGTAACCGCTCATAGATGGCTATCTGCTCTGCCCTTTCGCACATAAAGGATCGTAAATCTTGATGAAACGATACAATCAGAAAGGGTGGTTTGAAAATGAATTATATAAAAATTTGCATAAATCCTTGACAATATATCCTTATTTGTTAATATAATTGCCTAATTGTATTTGGATTAGGAGATTATAGATGTTAAGGAAAATATCAGGTCTTATGATTATAGTGATGATGGCCTTCAGTCTCTTTGCACAGACTCCAGAAGAGAGCCAGAAAGAGGAGGCAAAGAAGCATTTCGAGCTTGGAAAGGCTTATTATAAGCAATCCGAATACAACAAGGCAATAGAAGAATTCCAGAAGGCATATTCGCTATATGCACACAGTGTCATTCTATACAATATAGCACAGGCTTACGAGAAAGAGGGGAATATCCCTATGGCACTGAGATTCTTCAGGGAGTATTTGAGGGCATCCCCAAATGCAGATGATAAGAATATTATACTCATCTCCATCCAGAATCTCGAGAAGAAACTACAAGAGAAGGGTATTCAGCAGGTTGGAATATATTCTACTCCCTCTGAGGCAGATGTAGCAATCAACGGCAAGGTGATGGGAAAGACCCCGTTTGCAATCGAGCTGAAACCGGGTAAATATACCCTTTCACTTACGAAAAAAGGATATATGCCTATCGATAAAGAATTCGTGGTATCTCCTGATAAATCTCTCGAACTCGATTTTTCTCTCAACGAGATGAATATTGAGCAACCCAAGCCGCCGGTAGTTACGGCAGAAAAGGTAGAGAAGAAGGAGCCTATAGTCAAAAAGCCTGAGCCAGAGGTTATAAAGAAGGAGGAGATAAATAAGGTATCCGAGCCTTCTCAAAAGAGATTTTGGACATATATAATGGGTGGAACGGGCGGACTCTTGATTGGAACGGGTGCTGTCTTTGGAATCCTGGCAAACTCGAACGAATCGGACCTCAAGAGTGAGAGCAATAAAAATAGGACCCAAGAGGAGGTTCAGAAAATTGCAGATAATGCCCAGAATTATGCAACTATGGCAAATATCTTCTATGGAGCAGGGGCTGCCTGCCTTGTATCCGCGACTGTGCTATTCTTTGTAGAGGGCAAATCGACTACGACTGCAAAACCTTCTACGATTCTGGTGCCAATTCAGGATGGATTTTTACTCTCTTACAAGAGAGATTTTTGATGAGATTATGTCTTCAGGAGTAATATTATGAGAATGCAGAGAGAAATAGCGAAGAGATTGATTGTCTATTTCACCTTCTTATTTATAACCGTTGCTTTCTCGGGATGTGTGGGCCCAATATGGTCAGCAGCACTGATTGTAGATGCCGACAGCAACTTCAAGGCAGCAAGGACAGTTGAGGCGGAGAAGTATGCCCCATATGAGTACTATAAGGCAGAGGAATACTTGCACAAGGCGAGACAGAAGCAGGCTTATGGGCAGTTCGAGAGGGCTGTGGATTATGCAAAGATAGCAAAGGATATGGCGATTCTGGCTCAGAAGAAATCTCACGATGCAAAGGCTTCGGAATCAGGTCCATCTACGATTCCACAGAATTCCCTAAATCCTCCAGCAACATCGCCATCTAAAGAAAATGTAGAACAGATAAACACACCTTAATGATAAGGGGTTTTTGTTATGAATAGGCTTTTTTTATTAGTGATTCTTTTGGGATTACTGGTGAGTCTTAGTTGTACTACGAGCAGTGTCATAAATGCTCAGGCGACAGCACTCAAAAAGGATTTGAATACAGCCATCGAGAAGGGCGCAAAGAAGTGTGCACCTATGGAGACCGCTGTTGCCGAATCAGAGATAAGATTTGCGGAGGATGAATCTTCGGAGGGCAATTCAGTTTTGGCTGATAAGCATATAGCAGAGGCAAAGGTTTATACAGCAAAGGCTCTTGAAATAGTAAACAAGAATCCTGAGTTGTGTATGCCTGTCAAGGTGCTTGTAAAAGAGCCACCAAAACCCGTTGTGATTGCAAAGAAGGAGATAGACCTTTGTAAAATAGATACTGACAATGACAGCATTATGGATTGTGAGGACAAATGTCCGAATGACCCCGGTACTCTCGATTATAACGGTTGTCCTCCGCCTGATAGGGATGGAGATGGGATAACAGATGATAAAGATAAATGCCCGGATGTGCCCGGTCTGCCGCAGTTCGATGGTTGTCCGGATACTGATGGGGATGGGATAACGGATGAGCAGGACAAGTGTCCAACCGTACCCGGAATCCTCGCCTGTCAGGGTTGTCCGGATACTGATAAGGATGGGATATGTGACCCGGACGACAAGTGTCCACAAGAGGCAGGTATCCCAGAGGAGCAGGGCTGTCCAAAGAAGTACACCCTCGTTGTAGTGAACAAAGAATCCAAGCAGATCGAGATAAAGGAGCAGGTGCACTTTGCTACCGGAAAATCAAAGATATTGAAGGATTCCTATGAACTACTGCATCAGGTTGCGCAGGTCCTGAAAGATAATCCTCAATTCAAAATAGAGGTACAGGGTCACACAGACAATGTAGGCGGAAAGGCTTACAACAAGAAGCTCTCACAGGCAAGGGCAGATGCAGTGAGAGACCACCTCATAAAGATAGAGGGAATAGAGGCTGATAGACTGGTTGCAAAGGGTTACGCATTCGATGTCCCGATTGCCTCGAATAAGACAGAGAAGGGGAGGGCACTCAACAGGAGAGTCGAATTCCATGTAATCTCTGGAATGGATGAGTCTGCAAAGTAGATTCACTTCTCATATATCATCAATGTGTTTTCGTTCCATACAAAAAAAGGGTGCTATTAAAAGCACCCTAATCACTACTCAAAATTTTTTATTTGTATCAAGCCAAACTGAAATCTATTTGCAACTCTGTATTGTCTGCGATTCACTTCCGGCATAGATACCAGATGTAAACATCAAGCCAACACACCTAAGTAATCCATCTAAGAAATCCGCCTGTGTCTTTACTTTTACTTTCGTAATCTGTTTCTCAGCAATTATTTTCTCCGAGCTAGTATTGCCGATTGGTACTAATCCCCATAGTAGATAA
>Ga0078972_1010705_pt1 | contig 16914 bp, 15 predicted proteins | sample YelNatPaOPGAMG01_FD_67568 | JGI IMG/M metagenome (GOLD analysis project Ga0078972, IMG submission 67568) | Hot spring thermophilic microbial communities from Obsidian Pool, Yellowstone National Park, USA - OP-RAMG-01 (SPADES assembly) (version 2) | ecosystem: Environmental > Aquatic > Thermal...
TCAACCAACCAAAAGGCCAGGAACGTCATACGTAGAGCCTATGGATACAGGAACCAGGACTTCAAGAAGCTTAAGATCATTCAAGCTTGCACCCCATGGATGAACAAGTTCGAGCCCTGGAGCCACTACCCATAGTTTGTCGTCATGTGCCCACAAACACCGCTTTTCGGAGGATCCGCGCATGAGGAAGTTGATCAAGAAGACCATCATTATCGTGGCGCTGATGCTCTCCCTCAACATCGGGATCGGCCTCTGGCTCCAGCACCAGGTCACGGAGTCGCTCGAGTCGGAGGCGGCCCTCCAGCACGTCGCGGTTGACCTGGCCCTCATGATGGCCTCGGAAGGACGGATGGAGCGCTCCATGACGGAGCTCGGGGACGATCCGAAAGCGAACTTCAAAACATCGAGCGCCCAGGTCCTGCAGATGAAGGCCCTCTCTCACGTTCAGATGGTGCGGCTCAGGATCGATGCCCAAAAGGCCTGGGGGAACGCATCTGCCCTCAAGAACCTGATCAAGGACAGGAACGAGGCCCATTCGACCTCCCTCCAGATCGTGAACCTCGTCAAGAACCACCATGAGAGCATCGCCCCCATGCTCTGGTCGAAGATCGCCCATCCGGCCTTCTCGCACTATGTCGCCGAAACACGTGTCCTCTTTGCCGACATCTCCCGCCAGATCAACAAGCTCAACACGAGCGTCGAACACCGGAGGTCGATGCAGACCTGGGTCCAGATCCTGACCCTCTTCGCCTGGGCCATCGCCCTCTTCTGGGACTTCCGGATGCTTTCGGCCATGGCCACGCGCCTCGAGAAGGCCGCAGCCACAGTCAGGCTGGCCTCGAAGCGCGACCTGACCAAACTCTCGGGCGTCGACGGAGCAGACGAGGCCGGCGAGGTCGGCCGGGGGATCGACCGCATGATCGGAGAGCTCTCGGGGGTGACCCGGGACCTGAACTCCAACGCCCAGTCCATCGCCCACGAGACCGACCACCTCTCCTCCGTCCTCGAGGCCGTCTCGAAGGGATTCACCGAGGCGGTCGCTACTCTTGGCACAGTCCGGGAAAAGACGCGAGGGCTTGCGGAAGAGGCAGGGCAGGAGAGCAGCCTCGCCTCCGAGATGGGCCGGGCCTCGAAGCAGGCAGTCGAAGAGGCCAACACCGGATCCCGAACCGTCCAGAGCGTCCTCGAGGCGGTGCGCTCCTCCTCCGACGAGATCACGAGCCTCGCCAACCGCATCGCCGGCCTCGAGGAGGCGAGCCAGAAGATCGGGACCATCGCGGGCTCCATCACCGCGATCGCCTCCCAGACCAACCTCCTGGCTTTAAACGCCGCCATCGAAGCGGCACGCGCCGGAGAGCAGGGACGGGGTTTTGCGGTCGTGGCCGACGAGGTGAGGAAGCTTGCTCAGACCACAACCCAGGCTACCGACGAGATCAGCACCGCCATCTCCACCATCCAGAAGTCCATCTCCGAGACCGTCACCGATATCCGCAAGGAGGCGGCGGCACTCGCGGCCTGCGGCGCCCAGGCGGTCCAGGCCGAGAAGGCGATCGAGGCACTGGCCGGCATGGTCCGGACGACGGGAGAGGACGTGGAGAAGATCGTCACCGAGACCGAGGCACAGAAGCAGGGCTCCGACCGCATCCTCGAGTCGGTCATCACCCTTTCTAAAATCATGGAGGCCAGGGGCCAGGATGTGGCCTCGGCCATCCCCGCCGTCGAACGCCTGCGGGGCATCGTAGAAAAGCTTTCCGCCCTCACATCCTCCTTCCGGATCGACGAGGGACGCCCCGAAGAGCTCTGACCGGTCGGCTCAGCGGTTGATCAGGGGGTGCCGGGGCTTCGCACTCTGGGTTGGCACCGGACCCGGTCCGCGGTATGATCAAGGAACGCTTGGGCCTTCGGGAACTCCCCAAGGCCCCCCAACCCCCGTCGTCCCCTTTGTCCGGGACCCTGCGTCGGGCATTTGCCCGGGGAACAGGGTTAGGACCGCCGACGATTTCGGGCGGGACGATCGACCCCTCGTTCGACTGCCCTCCGAACTTTGAAAGGACCGTGGTGATCCCCCGCATTCTCTGGCTCGTCTACGGATATATTCTGGTCTTCCTGACGGGAGGGACGCTTCTCATGACCCTCTTCGTCGCCCCAGCCCTCTTTCTCCACCTCGGCGTAAAAAAAGCCGGGGAGGCGGTGGGAGCCCTCTTTCCCGGCTACTTCCACCTCCTCTTCACCGGCCTTCTGGTGGAGGTTCTCCTTCTGCTTCTTCTCTCGCGCCTCTCGCGCCGTCCCACGAAAGCTCTTCTGTGGACCTTCTCCGCAGGGCTTCTTCTCTCCGGTATCCTGGCCTTCTTCCTCGGCCCCCGGGCCTCCTCGCTCAAAACCCTCCACGACGCCCTTCCCGCCGATCCGGCACTGACGGCAGCCTTCGCCACGGCCCACCGGGAGAGCTTCATGGCGAACCTCCTGATCCTGATCGGCCTTCTCGGGGGAACCCTCTCCCTTCTCTCCCGGACGATCGAGCCCCCCCCTGCGGCCCTTCCGCTCAGCCCTCCCGAAAAAAAAGCTCCGACGGGTCGGACAGGAGAACGTCCGGAGCGCTAGCGGCCGGATCCCCGAACCCCCAGAGCACCCCGCAGGTCGAAACCCCTGCGCGCTTTCCCGCCTCGATGTCCACCGGACTGTCGCCCACCATGAGGACCCTTTCCGGAGGGATCCCGAGCCCCTCCATGGCACGTAAAAGCGGCGCCGGATGAGGCTTTCTTTCAGGGCAGGTGTCCCCCCCCACGATCTTTTCGAAGAGGTTTTCTGCGCCGAGACGTTCGAGAAGCAGTCGACAGAGATCCTCCCGCTTGTTCGAGACCACGGCATGGAGGGCCGACGACCGCTCGATCCCCTCCCGCACCCCCGGATAGAAGCGCGTGGTATCGGCCAGGTGCTCCCTGTACCAGACGAGGAAGATCTCGATCGCCTCCTCCACCGTCTCCGGATCGCTCCCGGAGGGAAGGGCCGACGTCACGAGATGACGCACCCCCTGCCCCACCATCTGAGAAAACCTGTCGAAGGGAACCGGCGGGTAGCCGAGCGCCCGCATCGCCACGTTGGTGGCCTCCACCAGATCGCGCCGCGAGTCGACAAGAGTCCCGTCGAGATCCCAGAGAACAAGTCCGTAGTCTTCGATCCGCAGCCTTTTTTTGTCTCCCGTCACGAGCCTGTCTCCCCGCTCCTTGCATCTTTCCCGTTCTTGTCCGGCCGGCCGTGGATCTTTCCGGAGCCGATCTCCTCCTCCGCCTCCCGGAGAACATCCCCCATGCGGTTGAAGAGGACGACCAGAAGAACGATCGTCCCCCCGGCGGCCAGAAGCCAGGGCGCACTCTCCATCGTCTCGAGCGACTGCCCCTCCGCGAGGATGTTCCCAAGGCTCGGCCGGGGCTCGGAGAGACCGAGCCCCAAAAAGGACAGCCCCGCCTCCCCGACGATAAAGGCCGGGATCGAGAGGGTGACCGCCACCAGAAGGTAATAGCGCATGTTGGGCAGAAGGTGGCGGAAGATGATCCGGGCGGGCGATGCGCCGGTGGCCACCGCCGCCAGGACAAAATCCCGGGAGACGAGAGAACGGACGAGTCCCCGGACCACCCGGGCCAGGGAGGCCCAACCGATAAGGCTAAGCGAACCCGTGATCACGAGGGCCACAGAAAGACCCGAGAGGCCGTAGGGGACGATCGACCGAAGCCCCATCAGAAGGTAGAGGGCCGGAACCGCCATCACGACCTCTGCCGTCCGCATGAGGATCCTGTCGGTCCACCCCCCTGCGTACCCCGCCACGAGCCCCACCAGCGTCCCGATGGCAAAGGAGATCGTCACCCCCAGAAAGGAGAGGAGGAAGGAGACCCGCATGCCGTAGAGAAGGCGCGAGAAGAGGTCGCGGCCAAAGAGGTCGGCCCCCAGAAGAAGGATCCGGGCAGGCACCGGCGTGCAGAAGAGGTGGCGGGAGGTGGGGAAGAGCCCCCACATCCGGACCGACTCCCCCCGGCAGAAAAAGCGAAGCGGAAGGAGCGATCCCGTCTCGGCATAGCGCCGGTGGACGGGGTCGACCATGCGGAGAACCGGGACCACAAGGCGTCCCTTTTCAAGGCGAGGCCAGACGGCGGGAGCGTAGGGCAGGTCGAAGCGGACCGAGTCGTAGCGGTAGGGCGCCAGGAACTCCGCAAAGAGGCTTGCCATGCCCAGAAGGAGAAGAAGCGCCCCCGAGACCCCCACCCGCCGAATGAGATCCCGAACCCCTCTCACGACGGCTCCCGGACCCGCGGGTCGAGAAGATAGAGAAGCCCGTCGGCCAGGAGGTTCCCGAGAAGAAGAAGGACCGCCCCCATCAGAAGCCCTCCCATGACGAGGTAGAGATCCCGGGTCATGACGGCGTGGAGCATGAGGCGACCCATCCCCGGCCACCCGAAGACCATCTCGGTAAAGGCGGCCCCCGAGAGAAGGCCCCCGAGCTCCATGCCGAAGAGTGTCACCAGGGGGTTGATCGCATTCCTGAAGAGATACCCCCAGAAGAGGATCCGGGAGGCCAGCCCCCGGCTTCTTGCGGCGGCCATGTAGGGCTGGGCGAGGACCTCGAGGACGGAGGAGCGCATGAGCCGGTAGAGGACCCCGAAGCTTCCGAGAGCCAGCGTCAGAGTCGGGAGGAGCAGATGGTGAAGAAGATCGAGCGTCCGGGCTCCCTCTCCCGCCCCGGAGGGGAGGGAGGAGCGGGCCCCCCCGATGGGGAAAAGACCCGTCTTCTCGGCCAGGAGAAGGCCCAGGACGGCGAGAAAAAAGGACGGAAGAGAGATGGAGAGATAGGAGAAGGAGAGGAGGGAGCGGTCGAGGAGCCCTCCCGCGCGCCGGGCTCCGAAGACCGCCAGAGGGAGGGCGAGCCCCCAGGAGAGGAGAACCGCCGACCCCGTCAGAAGAAGCGTCATGGGAACCCTCTGGGCAATGAGGGTCGAGACGGGAAGGTGGTAGGAGAACGAGTAGCCCAGGTCCCCCCGGAAGAGGGCCAAAAGCCAGCGTCCGAACTGCTCCGGGAAGGGAAGGCCCAGTCCGTACTGCTCCCGGAGGGCCGCGATCGTCCGGGGGGAGATCTGGGGGTTCATGGCCATCTGGCTCAGGAAGTCCCCCGGAGCAAAGTCCATCATCACAAAGGAGAGGAGAACGATCCCGAAGAGGACCACGACCATGTGGGAGAGGCGGAGAAGGAGGGCGCGCATCACGGCAGGAAGAGCCTCCCCGTCTGCGCCACAAGCGAGATATGGGGGACCACCCCCCCGAGCGGGGTGGGAGTGATCCCCGAAAGGGTCGTCCGGACGGCAGTAATGGCGTCGGGGCTCACAAGATCGACGAGGGGGACCTCGCGGGTCGCAATCTCCTGCCACCGGTTGTAGAGAGCCCGGCGCCGGACCGGATCCATCTCCGTCTCCCCCCGGTCGAAGAGGCTGTCGACTTCGGCCTCCCAAGGGGCGGAAGGACCTTTTTCTCCGGGGTTCCACAGGTGAAGGAAGCCCGTCGAGCGCCAGACGGTGGCATTGCCGTGGGGATCGAGGGTCCCCGTCAGGCCAAAGAGCAGCATCTCCCACTGGTGGGAGGACAGGACCAGAGTCGAGAGCATGTTGAACTGCAGGGGAACGACCCGGACCCGGATGCCGAGCGGCGCCAGCATGGACTGGACCATCTGGGCCAGAGAGAGGCGTTCGGGGCTTTCTGTGTTGGTCATGAGGACGACCACCACAGGATGTCCCGAGGCGTCGTAGAGACGGGAGCCTTTTTTCCGGAAACCGGCGGCGGCAAGAAGCGTGCGGGACCGGGCAAGGTCGTGGTGGTAGCGGAAGACCCCCGGATCGAAGAAGGCCTTGTTCGCCGGACTGACCGGCCCGGGTATGGGGGCACCGAGGCCGTTATAGACCACGTCGACCATGGCCTTCCGGTCGATCGCCCAGGCCACCGCCTGGCGGAAGTTCCGGTTTTGGAACCAGGCGATCTTCCAGGCCGGGATGGGCGAGCGGGGATTTTCGTTGAAGGTGAGGAAGGTCTCCGCCTGCGACGGACCCCGGACAAGAAGGCGGAAGGCCTTTTCGCCGGTCTTGTCCGAAAGCACCGGCACCTGGGCGGGGCTCACCCCCACAAGATCGGACTTCCCCCCCAGGAAACGGAGCAGGGTGCTGTTCTGGTTGGGGACGATCCGGAGAATCAGCCGGTCGAGATAGGGAAGAGGCGCGGCATAGGGACCCGAAAGCCCCTTGGGAGGGGTGTAGAGGGGGTTTTTCGTAAGGACGATCTCCTGGCCGGGCACATACCGTTCGAGTCGGAAGGGGCCGTCCCCCACAATCTTCTCCGGAGGGGTCCGCACCGACCAGACGGTGTTGAAGCGTCCCTGGGCGACGGCGGCGGAAAGAAGGTGCGCGGGAAGGACCTCCACCCCCAGCTCCTCGAGAAGAGGGGCAAAGGGGCGGGCCGTTTCGAAGACCACCGTCCGCGGATCGGGGGCGGTGACATGGAAGGGCTTGCCGCCCACGGTCAGGACATCCCGGACAGGGGAGGCCACCGCCGGGTTGTAGTAGATTTGGTTGAAGGTGAAGACCACGTCGGCCGAGGTGAGGGGGACGCCGTCCGACCACCGGAGATCCCGCCGGAGAGTGAAGACCACACGGCGCCCCGAGGGGTCGACCGACCACCGGGAGGCCAGGTCTCCCTTGACGATGCCATCGTAGGGAGAGACCCGGGTGAGCCCCCGGAACAGGTACCCCAGAACCTGGGTGCTTGTCGTCTCGGAGGCCAGGGCGGGGTTGAAGGTCTTGGGGTCGGAGACAAGATCGAAGGTCATCCGTCCCCCCAGCGGAGAGGGGCGGGGAAGGACCAAAAAGGAGCCCTGGGGATCCTTTTTGGCGCAGGAGGCGATCAGACAGGCCAAGAGAAGGACGGAGAGGATCCTCCTCGAAGACTCTCCCCAAAGGCAAAAGGAGCGCAGGAGCGGGAGGAGTGTCCTCCCGGAATCTCTGTCTTTCGGAGCGGGCCTCCTCACCGGATCCTGCAAGGCGAGGAGGAGAGAAGACTCTCCAGACTCACGGCAGGGATTTCCCGTCAGGGCTTTTTGGCCGGACCCGGGGGGGCCGGAGCGGGGGAGACGGGAGGGGCCGGAAGCGCCTTGACCGGAGAGTTGAGCAGGAGCGACGGACCGACGGCGTTCTGCTTGATGAGGGCCAGCGAGAGGGAGGTCACCATGAAGACGGTCGCGAGCACCACCGTGAGCTTGCTCAGAAAGGGTGTCGCCCCCTGGGCCCCGAACATCGACTGGGAGGACCCCCCAAGCATTACCCCCGTCTCCGCCCCCTTTCCCGACTGGAGAAGGACGGCGGCGACGATGAGAAGGCAAGTGAGGACGTGGATAAATGTGATGAAATAGGTCATGAAACAGATCCTTTCAATGAATCGGAGTGTTCTCGTGTCAAACCGGGAAAACAGTTCCCGGGATTTTCGATCAGGTGCCGCCTGACGGGTCCCTTCGGAGGGGGCGGGGGGAACGGTCGCCCCGCCCCCTCAGGTCAGGGATGGTGAGTGAGATTGTCGAAGGCCCGGAGCACGGCCTCGGAATCGAGAAAGGCCCCGCCCACGAGAAATCCGTAGACCGTTCCCTTTTCGACGAGGACAGCGAGGCTCTCGTCGGTCACCGACCCTCCGTAGAGAAGGCCGGCGGAACAGTCATGGCCGAAGGTCTCCCGGAGACTTCCGGCAACCTCCCGGATATCGTCGATCGCGGCGGTCCGTCCTGTCCCGATGGCCCAGACCGGCTCGTAGGCCCAGTAGACCGGCGTCTCGGAACCCGCGGCGCGCGCCTTCAAAACCTCCTTCCAGACCGGGGCGATCTGCCGCTCCCAGACCCGGGCATGCTCCTTCGACAGACGCTCCGCCTCCGTCTCCCCGAAGCAGACGATGGGGACGAGCTCCCGGGAGAGGGCCAGGGCGGTCTTCGCCGCCACGTGGGCATCGGTCTCCCCGAAGAGGCGCCGACGCTCCGAATGGCCAAGGATGACCCCGCTTACCCCAAGGTCCCGAAGCATGTCGACGCTTACCTCACCGGTGTAGGCCCCTTTTTCGTGGGCACACACGTTCTGTCCCACGACCCAGAAGGGAAGCTCCCGCTTCCGGACCTCGCAAGCGAGAAAGTCGAGGTAGACAGAGGGAGGCGAAAGGACCAGGCGGGTGCCGTTCGAACACCACCGGGACCACCGCTCCTCCCGGGAGAGGACATCGAGGTAGTTCGAGATCGCCGCCCGGTCCATGTTCATCTTCCAGTTTGCCACCATCAGCATGGACGAACCCCCACCGCCCCATGCGACAAAGCCGTTCCGGCCATGTGTCGCCTCCGGGAGGCGGCCTCAGTCGCCATCGGGGATCACCGAAAGTCCCGGAAGATCCTTGCCTTCGAGAAGCTCGAGGGCCGCGCCGCCTCCCGTGGAGATGAAGGTCATGTTGTCCGACTCCCCCGCCCGGTGGACGGCCAGGGCGGTATCGCCGCCGCCCACGATGGTGAGGGCATAGCAGTTCCCCACCGAATGGGCCATGGCGAAGGTTCCCCGGGAAAAGGCGTCCTCCTCGAAGACCCCCATGGGGCCGTTCCAGAGGATGGTCTTGGCATTCTCGAGAACCTCGGAAAAGAGTCGCACCGAGGCCGGACCGATATCCATCGCCGTCCATCCCGGAGGGATCTCCTGGTAGGGAACGATCTTGGTCGGGGCGTTGGGCTCCCGGCTCTCGGCCACCACGCAGTCCATGGGAAGGTAAAACTTGACGTTTCTGTCGCGGGAGTGGGTGAGTATCTCGCGGGCCATCTCGATCAGGTTCTCCTCGACGAGGGAGCGGCCGGTCTCAAGCCCCATCGCACGATAGAAGGTGAAGGCCATCCCACCCCCGATGATCATCTTGTCGACCTTCTCGTGAAGGTTCGAGATGACGCCCAGCTTGCTCGAAACCTTCCCGCCGCCCAGGATTGCCACCAGCGGCCGGGTCGGGTTGGTAATGGCCCCCTTGAGGTAGGAGACCTCCTTCTTCATCAGAAAGCCGATACAGAGCTCCCCCACGAACCGGGTGATCCCCACTACCGAGGCATGGCTCCGGTGGGCGGCTCCGAAGGCATCGTTGACGAAGACATCGGCGAGACTGGCCAGCTTCTTCGAAAACTCGCTGTCGTTGGCTTCCTCCCCCTTGTCGAAGCGGAGGTTCTCAAGGAGAAAGACCTCTCCCGGCTTGAGCCGTTCGATCTCGCGTTCGACAGAGGGGCCCACGAGCTCCCCGGTGTAGCGGACCTCCTTGGAAAGAAGGCGCGAGAGACGCTTGGCGACGGCCGCCATCGAGTAGCGAGCGTCTGGCGCCCCCTTCGGCCGGCCAAGATGGGAGGCCAGAACGACCCGGGCCCCCTCGTCGATCAGATAGTTGATGGTGGGAAGGGAGGAGCGGATCCGGCGGTCGTCGGTGATATGCATGTCCCCGTCGAGGGGGACATTGAAGTCGGCCCGGAGAAAGACCCGCTTGTTTTTCACATCGATCTGGTCAACGCACTTTTTGGAGCGCTCCATTATACCTCCGTCTCTTCACCGTCCGCGCCGGGGATCGGGACTTCTTCACCCCAAGGCCACGGCACCCCTCTCCCTGTCTTTTTAGCGCCCTCAGCTGAAGTGGTTGCAGATATAGGCCACGAGATCGGCCACCCGGCAGGAGTAGCCCCACTCGTTGTCGTACCAGGCCAGGGTCTTGACCATCCTCTCGCGCACGACGCGTGTCGAAAGCCCGTCGACGATGGCGGAGTGGGGATTGCCGCGGTAGTCGATCGAGACCAGGGGAAGGTTCGTGTAGGCCAGGATCCCCTTGAGGGGACCGTTCGCCGCCTCCTCGAGGAGCCTGTTCACGTCGGCCACCGTGGTGGGGACGCGCACCTCGCAGGTGAGGTCGTTGATCGAGACGTCGGGAGTGGGCACCCGCACGGAGGTCCCGTCGAGACGGCCCTCCATCTCGGGGATCACAAGGCCGATCGCCTTGGCCGCCCCCGTGGAGGTGGGGATCATTGAGATGCCGGCGGACCGGGCCCTCCGGAGATCCTTGTGGGGAAGGTCGAGGAGCCTCTGGTCGTTCGTATAGGAGTGGACGGTCGTCATGAATCCGCGCTCGATGCCAAAGGCCTCGTGGAGGACCTTGACCACCGGGGCGAGGCAGTTCGAGGTGCAGGAGGCGTTCGAGACGATGGTGTGCTTCGCGGGATCGTAGACCGTTTCGTTGACCCCCATGACCAGGGTGCAGTCCGCCCCGGAGGCGGGAGCGGTGATCACAACCTTCTTGACTCCCGGCCGGAGATGGCCTGAGGCACTCTCCCTGTCCTCGAAGCGTCCGGTCGACTCGATGACGAGATCGACCCCCATCTCCTCCCAGGGGATCTTCGAGGGATGGTTCTCCGAGTAGATCCGGACGGGCTTGTCGTCGACCATGATCCGGTCCTTCTCGATGGCGATAAGGTGCTTCATGGGTCCGTGGACCGAGTCGTACTTGAGAAGATGCGCCAGATGATCGGGGTCGGTCAGGTCGTTCACCGCCACGACCTCGATCTCCCCCAGCCGGCAGGTGGGGACCTTTTCCAGCATGGCGCGGTAGGTCAGTCGACCGATCCGTCCAAAGCCGTTGATTCCGATACGTACAGCCATCGATCACCTATTTTCCGCAAAAATGTTGTCGATTGATTCAGTCGATCTTCCTCCCGGAGGGCGAAGGATCGACGGATGCACCCTTACGGGTTTGCCCGGAAACCGTTTGAGGCAACATGCGCTAAGGGGATGTGGATCACGTTCAGATTATGCGGATTTTTTTCATTCCGTTCAAGACGCGGGGGCTCTTCCCGCCCCCGGAAACTCTCTCCCGTCCCTCCCGGAGGAGCCATTTTGCCCCCGGGGCTTCCCTTGCGGAGTTCCCCGGAAGACCCGATAATGGGGGGAAATAATATCCGACTTCGATCGGGAGGGGGCGTGGATGCGTTTTTTTTCTGGACAAAAAACCCGGCAAGAAGACCTTTGCTCGCGAAGGGCAGAAATGCCCCGATGGATCGGGCGGCGGCCCTTCGAAAAAAGGATCTCTCTTCTTTCCTTTCTTCCCTGCCTTGCCGCCCTTTTTTTTCCCGCCGCCCCAACCTCCGCCCTGGCGGCCGGCGACCGAGCCTCACTGATCTCGCTTGGACACCTCATCGCCATGAAGGGAAACGGCCTTCCCGGCAACACCGCCTGCGCGGAATGCCACCGGATCAACGGGGGAGGGATGCCCTCGGTGGGGATCCCCCGGATTGCCGGCCAGACGGCCACCTACATCTATCGTGAAGTCCGGGGAGTCCAGAAGGGAACCCGCTTCTCCCCCTTCATGGACAGAATCGTGGAGAACCTCTCAAAAAGGGATATCCGGGCGGTGGCGCTCTACTACTCGACCGTCCGGACCCCCAAGCTCCACGACCCCGCGGAGACCGATCCTTCCCTCCAGGTTCTGGGCCGGCGCATCGCCCGCCGGGGCCTTTGGGACAGAAACATTCCGGCCTGCATCCTCTGCCATGGAGAGGACGGGCGGGGGATTCCTCCGAACTTTCCCTATATCGCAGGCCAGAGCAAGACCTATCTGATGCAACAGATCATCAGCTTTGCCGTCGTCGAGAGAAAGGACGATCCGGAGGGGCTGATGCGGGGCATCGCTTCGAAACTCAAGAACCGGGAAATCAAGGCGGTGGCCCAGTACTTCGCGAGCCTCACCCCTCCCGACTACGGAACGATCCCGGAAAAAAACAGTCCGGAAAGGCTCCGGCTGATCCCGGAAAAGGAGATCTCCCCCCAATGAAAAACCCCCTCACTCTCCCGGAAAAGACCTTCCTCCTCATCCTGGTCCTTTTTGCGACCCTCTCCCCGCGAGCCGCCCTGGCCTCCGGCAACAAAAACTTCCAGTTCTTCGCCCCTCCCGCCGAGGGCTCCCTCCCCGACGGCCCCCTGGGCCGGCTGATCCGGAAAGGGGAGCTGATCTTCATCCACACCAATCTTTATGCCAAAAAATACGTGGGCAACGACCTCACCTGCGAGTCCTGCCATCTCGACCGGGGGATCAAGCCCTATAGCGCTCCCCTCTGGGGAGCCTACGGGACCTACCCCCGTTACCGGGCGAAGAACCACAAGGTCAACACGCTGGAGGAACGTATCCAGGGCTGCTTCCGGTTCTCCCTGAACGGAACCCCCCCTCCCGTCGACAGCGAGACCATGAAGGCCATCGTGGCCTACAGCTACTGGGTCTCCCGGGGAGCCCCCGTAGGCCTCTATCTCAAGGGCCAGGGAATCGTTCGCCTCCCCAAACCCGAAAAGTCTCCCAGCCTCCGTCGGGGAAAAATCCTCTTCGAGGGCCGTTGCGCGCTCTGCCATGGCCTCGATGGCCAGGGGACCCAGGCCGACCTGGGGCAGGTCGCCTTTCCTCCCGTATGGGGTTCGCACTCCTTCAACAAGGGGGCGGGATTTCATAACGTCCGGGAGCTTGCGGGCTTCCTCCGGATGAACATGCCCCTTTCCAAGGGCAAGAGCCTCTCGGACCAGGAGGCGTGGGACGTGGCCGCCTATGTCGACAGCAAGCCTCGCCCCGAAGATCCCAGAAAGAAGCTTGCGCGCTCACGGTAGCTTTTTGTCCTCACACACTCATACGGGAGGGCTCCAATCCCCTCCCCGTCATCCCGATCCTCCTCTACCACGGACCCCGCCCCTGGTCCCTTTTCCTCCGTCTCTCCGAGGTTCTGGGGATCCCCCCGGGAGCCGCCCAGCGCCCTGGCAGGGACGAGTTCCGCCCGAAAGGCGCGGGGTAGTTGCCCGCCGAAAAAACAAGCCCCAACTCGAGCGCGTGGCTGACTTCCTCAAGGGAAGCCCCTTCTGGAAATAGTGCAACCGCTTGGAGAACAGCGTCGAGTTCGGTTTGGAGGACTCGCTTCGGCATGACGTCGTCTCCGATATGGCGCGTATCACTGGCTTTGCCTTCGGGGACGTCTTTTTCAGGAAGGTTGATATTTTGTACGCGCACTCCCCCGCTTAGTCCACCAGCCAAGAAGGGACTGCGCGTGCAAATGTTCAAAGAGGGAGGATTTCGGGAAGGCCTTCAGAAGCGATGCCAAGAAAGTTTTCAGGAAGAACTTGGAAATATTGTCCGCCTCCCGAAAAACTCCCCTTTTTTAAAGCCCCGCCTCCTTCCTGGCCTTCAGGTCGGAGTCAATGTTGTCGAAGGGTTTCAGGTAGTTTTCGAGGAACTTCCTCTCCGAGGTCGACATGCGGTCGCGGACCCCCAGATACCAGCGCCCCACAAAATAGACATACCGGTCCTTCTCCCCCATCTGATCTGGCCGGGCGAGACCGGTCTCGCCCTTACCCGGCCCTGGATGAGGCGCTGACCGGGAAAGGAGGAGAAAGAGGGCGACAAGAAGGACCGCCACGATGCCCGCCCCTCCTGCGATCAGCGTCCACTCTTTCCTGTCTGGCTTTATCGAGGCGGAAAGGCTTTCGTAGGCACGCCGGTTGCGCTCGTCCATCTCCCCGATCTCGTCCTTGATCTGACCGAGTCTCTGGTCGGTTCTCTCCGCCAGTCGACGGATCTCACGAACAAGGTCCTCCGAGGGCTCCTTTCCCGAAGGATCCTTATGGCTCTCACCCAAAGACCTTTCCCCAGCATCCATTCCGCGCCCCCGCTCGTCGATCTGAAAGAACACACGAACACCTATAAGCTCCCACCGACAGGCGAGATCTATCCTCCCGTTCCGACTAAATAATACAAGCTGTTGGGGAAAAACGCGAGTGAGAATTTGGGGGGACATCCGGAAACGCCATCAGCCTCCAGCCGTCGGCATTCCCGGAAGGAGGTCTCACAGGGAGATCAGGGGATGCCGTTCAGGTTATACAGACCGGCATCGGGAAGGGGCGGGCCGGTGGTCGACTCCGCCGGGGGCTCTTCCCCCTTCTTGTACTCCTCTACGACAAACTTCTGGGCGGTCAGAGGAACACGGAAGCCGGTCTCCGGATCGATCCGGACATCGACGATATCGTCGGGAATGGTAAAGGCGTGTCCCCCGGGAAAGTATGGAAGGGACTCCCGCATGACATCGATCCAGATGGGAAGGGCCGCCTTGGCGCCAAACTCGCCGTGGCCCATGGAGCGGTGGTCGTCCATCCCCGTGTAGACGCCGACGACGACGTCCGGAGAAAACCCGATGAACCAGGCGTCCTTGAAATTGTTTGTCGTGCCGGTCTTTCCGGCAAGAAGCACGCCGAGAGAAAGCGCGTCCCGGCCCGTCCCTTCCTTGATGACGCTCTCCATCATGGAGATCATGAGGTAGCTTCTGGCAGGATCGTAGACAGGACGGGGATCGGGAACATAGCGGTAGATGGTGGTCTTGTGGTAGTCGAAGACGCGATCGACGGCATGGATCTTCTCGCGGACCCCGCCGTTGGCAATGACGGCGTAGGCCCCGGTGATCTCGATCGGCTTGACGGTGGCCGACCCCAAGGCCAGCGTGAGGTCATGCGGGAGGGGGGTTGTTATCCCGAGCCTGCGGGCAAACCCGATCACCGACCCGACCCCCACCCGGCGGACGAGACGGATGGTGGCCAGATTGATCGATTCGGCCAGGGCCTTTCTCATGGCAACCGGCCCCAAAAAACCCGCCTCGAAGTCCTTCGGACGCCAGACGCGCTGGTGGACGCGGTCGAAAAAGACCAGGGGAGAGTCGTTGAGTATCGAGCCCGGAGAGAAGCCTTTTTCGAGGGCGGCGCCATAGTCGATCACCTTGAAGGCCGAGCCGGGTTGTCTGAGAGCCTGAACGGCCCGATTGAACTTGCTCCGGGCGAAGCTGTATCCTCCCGCCATCGCCAGGATCCCTCCGGTCTTGGGGTCGAGGGCGACCACCGCCCCCTGTACCAGCGGAACCTGATCGAGGGAGGCGTCGAGAATCCATCCATTCTTGGCCTTGAAAGACGAAAGGATATGGACCCTGACGACAAAGCCAGGCTTGAGGATCCGGGAGAGGGAAAAGGGATTGAGCACTTTCCGGCCCCGATTGACCTCCGGGCGCAGAAGAACGGTGCGGGCCCACTGGGCGTGGTCGACAACAATACGCCCAAGCCGGTTGTCGACCGAGATCCTGGCCTCCCGCTCCGAAACGCTCAGGACGGTCGCATCGACACGCTTTCCGGAGAGATCATCGAGGTCGTGGGCCGTGGACGCCGGAACTGTCTTCGAACGGATCCTGGCCAGGTCCTTGCCCTTGACCGTCCGGATCGCTCCCCGGAAGCCCTGGCGTCTGTCGATGGCACGAAGACCTTTGCGAAGGGCCCTGTTGGCAGCCATCTGGACCCGAAGATCGAGGGTCGTGAAGATCCGGAGTCCTCCTCCAAAAAGCTTTTTCGCCGGCATCTCGCGCTCGAGCTTCTGTCGTACATACTCCAGAAAATAGGCGCTGGGGCTTGCGGCGTGCGAAGGGGGGACAAGCTCGAGAGGGGCCGCATAGGCCTTCGTCTTCGCCTCTGGAGTGATGTAGTGGACCCGGACCATCCGCTGGAGAACCACGAGCTGACGCCTCTTGGCGGCCTCTGGATGCAGGAGAGGGGAAAACTCGATGGGGGAGCGGATCATGCCGGCAATCATCGCCACCTCGGGGAGGGTCAGGTCGGAGAGGGACTTCCCGAAATAGGTGTGCGCTGCCGCAGAGACCCCGTAGGCCCCCTCTCCGAGATAGATCTGGTTCAGGTAGAGCTCGAGGATCTCGTCCTTCGTCAGGACCTTTTCGATGCGGTAGGAAAGAAGAGCCTCGCGGACCTTCCGGATAAAGGTCTTCTTGTGGGTGAGAAAGATGTTCCGGGCAAGCTGCTGGGTGATGGTGCTGGCCCCCTCGCGGAGGTACCCCGCCAGGGCATCCGAGAGGGCCGCCCGGATAATCGATCCGTACGCCAGGGCACCGTGCTCGTAGAAGTGCTCGTCCTCGACGGCCAGGATGCTGTGGACGATAAGCGGGGGAATCCGGCCCAAAGGAAGATACTCGCGCCGCTCCTTGTAGAAGGAGCCGATCTTCTGCCCGTTCCTGTCATAGATGTGGGAGGTGGTGAAAGGGACATAATTCCGGAGGAATTCGACGGAAGGCACGCCCGCAACGATCTTCTTGTAGGCGAAATAGCCTGCCACCCCGGAGGAGACTCCAACGACAAGGAAAAAGGCGAGAGAGAACAGAAGGAATTTTTTCAAGGCTTCCCGAACGGTTCAGGAGTGCAGGGAAAAAAAAGGCGGGAGGCCCGGAGCCGGACCAAAACGGGCCGACTTCGGGATAACCCCGCCCTCAGGAATGTATGCATCAGAATTATGCCAAATGGTACTGTACTACCCGGCTACCAGGCCGGCTAGCCGACCGGATACCCGGGATGAGTCCCGAGTACTCGTCTCTCCGGTCTCCGGGTTACGGAATCCGGCAGGGAAAAAAAGATCTTACTTTTCGAAGGTCTTCATGATGGTGAAGGCCGTCAGGAGAGCCGCGCCGGTCAGGACGATGAAGATAACCGTCAGGGTCATGTTGGCATAGTTGGCATCGGTCGGATTGAAGGAACCCATCTTGTAAGGCATAGCAACCCCCGCGTCTAGGTTATCGGTGATCCCGGATTCTTGAGCCCGAAAAAATCGGACTTATTGGCAAAGGACAATATACCCCAGTGAAAGGAACAGGTCAACACCTCAAAAAACCCCTAATTCCGCGATAGAAGTTTGACCGAGGGGATTCCTCGAAAAAATTCCCGATTTTTTAAAATTTTCCCGGGATCACCTCCCGGATTGCCTCAGGCAGATCCCTCCGCGAGGGGG
>Ga0078972_1010706_pt1 | contig 16913 bp, 16 predicted proteins | sample YelNatPaOPGAMG01_FD_67568 | JGI IMG/M metagenome (GOLD analysis project Ga0078972, IMG submission 67568) | Hot spring thermophilic microbial communities from Obsidian Pool, Yellowstone National Park, USA - OP-RAMG-01 (SPADES assembly) (version 2) | ecosystem: Environmental > Aquatic > Thermal...
TAACCGCGGGCGAGCAGCACACACGCCTCGAGCGGAGAAGACCACTGCGGCGGGCGTCGCTTAGAGAAAGGCTTCCACCCTTCGGCGCATAACTCGGTGCTCTTTCATGGTCACCGCAATCGAGGAACCCGGCCCCCTCGGCGCGCATTCCCTGGAATGCGAACCCCGGGATGGGGTTCCTCCTACGTGCACGACACCCTCACCACGAGCTTCAGAGCTGTCCTCGGCGCGCGTGTCGGCCATCTGTGCATGCTCACATGACCAGGGCCGTTCGATGCCACCCTTTCCGTCATCAGATGAGTCCCCCGGCGGATAGGCCTCTCCCCTTGTCGACCTTGGACCGCTCTTCGGGGTCGGACAGGGTCCGGCGCAAAGCGACGACCTGGTCGAGATGGACCAGCACGGCCAGCTGGTCGTGTGCCGCGATGGTCGTATGGGCGGTGGGCAGCACAGCTGTCTCGCCGCGTCGCAGGCTGAGCACGACGGTCCCGGCAGGCAGCGAGAGCTGGCCGATGGACTTTCCGACGGCGTCGGAGTGCTCCTCGACGGTGATCTCCTCGACCGCTATCGCTTCCGCCGGCAGGGCGCCAGCCTCTTTGAGCCCGGGTTCGACGGAGCGTTGCAGAGCCATGCGGTAGCCACGCAGGAGGCCCTCGCTGTAGACGACGCCCACCAGGACCGACTGACCATCGAGCACCGGCGCCCAGCCGAGGTTCCCTCGACAAACGGCTTCCACGGCCGCGTCGAAGCCGAGGTTCGCAGTGAGACTGGGGGTGTCCAAGGCACCCAGCGCAGCGCGCAGCGTCGCGTGGTGACCTTCATCGACGAGGCCTGCCAGGACCTGCCGGCTGACACCACCCCAGAAGCGTCCGGCACTGTCGGTCACGGGGGCCCCCGGCAGGTCCGCGTCTTGGAGCTCGTCAAGGACGCGTTGGGGAGCGGTGTCGACGTCGACGACCAGACGTGGTCGCACCATGAGCTCTGCGACACTGACCGTCGGGGACGCCGGCCCGGCGATGGCCTGGCGGTGGGCGGGAGAAGCGGCCCGGTCCACCAGCTGGGCACGATAGATGTTCTCCCTGCCGGCGATGGCCACGGCGACAGCCAGAGCCAGCATGGAGGCCAGCATGAGGTGCAAGCTGCCGGTCATCTCGGTAACCATCAGCAGCACCGCAATAGGCGCATGCGAGATGCTCCCGAAGCAAGCGACCATGCCCACGATCACAAACGGCGCAGCATCGTGAGGCACCCCCAACCCAAGATCGAAAGCGACACGCCACACCGCTGCACCTGTGAACGCGCCGATCACCATCCCAGGCCCGAAGATCCCTCCCGATCCCCCGGAGCCGATCGAAAAGGCCGTGGCGGCGATCCGGGCCACAGGAGCAACAAGCACGATCCACAAGGGAATGGCGAGAAGAGACGGCCCCATAGCCCGCTGCACCCAGCCGTATCCGGTGCCGAGCACCTGGGGCACGACCAGACCGAGCGCGCCCACCGCGAGCCCGGCCAGGGCCGGTTTCACCGCGCGGGGCAAGGAGATGCGATGGAAGACCTTGGCCGTGCCGTAAAAGCCGGTCGCGTAGGCCCGCCCGAGGAGACCGCCGACCACACCGATGAGCAAGTAGTAGCCGATCTGGCTGGGATGGAACCCAAAGGACTCATGCGAGCCGAACAGCGGGATGTAGCCGACGTAGGCGCCGAAGATAGCGAAGGCCACCACCGAGGCCACCAAGGAAGGGATGAGCGCCTCGGCCTCGAAGTCCTCGGTGTAGAGGATCTCGGGACCGAGGACCGTTCCCCCGATCGGGGCGCTGAAGATGGCCCCGATCCCCGATCCGATACCCGCCGCGATCGCGATGCGGGTCGTCTTGGTCGACAGATTGGTCCACCGGCCGAGCAGGGAGGCGAACCCGGCGGAGATCTGCCCGGTCGGCCCTTCCCGCCCTCCCGAGCCGCCAGAGCCGATGGTGAGCGCAGACGCGACGATCTTCACCGCGCTCACCCGGGCACGGATGCCTTTGGGGTTGTGATGGAAAGCGTCGATCGCCGAGTCGGTGCCATGCCCCTCGGCTTCGGGTGCCAACCCGAAGACGACGAGGCCGGCGAGCAGACCGCCGAGGCCGGCGGTGAGTGGGATCGCCCACGGACGGCTGAAACCGGCCGAACCGGCGGCGCCCCCCTCTCCCGCAGGCGTGGGCACGTGGTAGCCGCCTATCAGGCCCAAGAACAGGTAGGTGCCGAAACGCAAAGCCAGGTAGAACACGATCGCTCCGAGCCCCGCCGAGATGCCGATGACCGTTCCTAGCACCAGCCACCTGGGGAGGTAACCCCATCGGTCCACGACACCCGAGATAGCCATAACCTTGCGACGAAGCAGCCCAGGCTCGGAGCCTGGCATCTCGGGTGCTGGCTGGACTGCAGTCACTTCGGCCTGCCCCGATCACATCCCGTCACTGCCGGGCCACGAGCCCCAACGAGGAAGCCGGGCAGCTCCGAACCCTCCCGCAGCGGCCCCGCCGGGGCATGCCCCAAACCACGAGCGCACGCACCCTGGCCAAGACCGCCAGACGATATCGGATCACAAAGGTCCGGGCACACGCAAGCACGGTGACGGCACCGGCACCCATGTGGATCCAGGAGGTCCGGAGGCCAGGCCATCTAGCCGCAGGGAAGGAATGCCATCTGGTTTCGGCGCAGTGGCTAGCCCGGGGCGGCCATCGCGCTGCGTAGGGGCATCGACGGCCTCGGCCACAGGGCTATCGACGTTGGACACGGCGTCCAGGCTAGCCAGTGCGATCACTTTGCGGGAAAATCGCCGAGGGCACACCAAGTCGAACAAGCTCGAAGGCCCGACGGCCAGGGCTGCGGGAGCGAAATGAGGCCAGCGCCCGGTAGTGTCAGCCAGGAGGCGGAGAAACACGAGCAGGTCGCAGCCTTCGACCAGGCTGCCAGCCAACTAGCCGAAGGTACCTACGATCAGATCCTCCCGATCCAGGACCGCCTCACTTCTCGTTCTAAACACGGCACCCAGTCGTGTGGGCCCCAGTCATGCCAGTCCCTCACCGCTCGAAGCGGAGGCTGCGAGCGACGACAGTGCGGCTCGTGGAAACCGACCTTCCTCGCAACAGTCGACACAAACAGAAAGTCACGGCTGTTACTCTGGGGAGCGAAGTGCGTCTCGACCTCCCCACCCGGTTTTCACCGCATCGCTGCGGATAGTCAGCCGGTTGACAGTAGCTCCGGCTGAGCCGATAAGTTCGAAGGTGACAACGTTGCTCAATCCTTGCCGGCGCCGAATCCGAGAGCCGTCTTCGCGAAAGAGACCCCCAGGAGCAACGGAGCAATGTTGGGGACCTGTACATGGGCCAGCTCCTCGACGCTCGGATCGCCCAGGCGATGCTCCACCACAGATCCGATCGACCGACCACCACAGCAAAGGAAGCGACATGACAGCTCTGCAGCTGCAGGACCCAACAACGGTGAGGAGTGGATCGTGAGCGAGACGACGCAGTTCACCATTGGAAGCGACGTCTCTTGCAGTGACGGCAACTGCGGGGAACTGCGACGCGTAGTCGTCGACCCCATCGCCCGAACCCTCACCCATCTCGTCGTCGAAGCAAAGCATCGCCAAGGAACGGGTCATCTCGTCCCGATCGATCTCGTGGCCTCTACCGACACCGAGATCCACTTGCGCTGTACCATGGCACAGTTCGAAGCCCTCGAGAACGCAGAAGAGACTCAGTTCCTACCCGGAGCAGGTGGACAGTGGGGCTACGGGCAGGACCAGATGCTCTCCCAGCCCTACTACGGACTGGGCGGGATGGGCATGATGGGCGGGATGGGCATGGGTATGGGCATGGGCCCCCAGCCGATCACCTTCGAGCGTGTCCCGGCCGGCGAGGTGGAGGTACGCCGTGGCGAGCACGTCCACGCCACCGACGGTCCTATCGGAAAGGTCCAGGGGCTGGTCGTCGATCCGAGCGACCATCAGGTGACCCACGTCCTTCTCGACGAAGGGCACCTATGGGGCAAGAAGCAGGTCGCCATCCCGATCGGCGCCGTCACCGGCGTCGACGACGGCGTCCAACTCAACCTCACCAAAGACGAGGTACGTGACCTGCCACCGGTCGACCTCGCTGACCCGGAGTGACCTCCACCCGCACCGGCATCGCCGCCTCGGGAGTCCTCGCGTAGCAAGAGGGGAGCATTCACCTCTTGCCCCTCTCCGAGAAAGGGGCGCGACCGACCATTTCCATCTGTGTCACGCCGATAGCCGTGACTGTCGACTCCGTCGAGCCTACGGCATAGATTGGTGAACACAGCTGGCCCGCCTGCTCCTCGGAGCCCGAGCTTCAGGGGCCTTACCCGGGGCGGCGCCAGCCGCCTCTGTCCATGCCGGCTTGCGCTTCACCGCGACCGGTGACAGAATAGAGATTGGGATTTTTGGTCGAGCCTTTCGCTCCGACCTGCGACATCGTTGCTCCAAACCCTGGCGGCGCTAAACCTGAGTGTTTTGCTCGAAAGAAGCCCCGGATTAAAGGAGCGACGTTGGACACCTGCCTTCCCACCGCCTTTCAGGGTGGCGACTGGTTTGCCAGGTTGGAACCGGGCCAGGGCGTGACCGTGGTCCGGGGGGCGCGTCTCATATGAGCGAGACCGCGCCGAAGCCAGCCGATGCCCTGGTCATTTTCGGCGTCACCGTGGACCTCGCCAAGAAGATGACTTTTCGGGCGCTGTACCGTCTCGAAGCGGCCGACCGCCTCGACTGCCCGATCATCGGCGTGGCCCAGGAGCCCTGGTCCGACGACCACCTGGGCGCATCAGCCAGAGAGGCGGTCGAGGCGACTGGACAGACGGTGAAAGACGAGATCTTCGACCGGCTGGCTCACCGTCTCAGCTACGTGCAAGGAGACTTCGCGGACCCCGCCACCTACGAGGCGGTAGCCAAGAAACTGAAAGGGACCTCCCGGCCGCTGTTCTACCTTGAGATCCCACCCGCACTGTTCGCGCCGGTCGTGGCGTCCCTTGGACAGGCGAACCTCACCGGAGGGGCCACGGTGATGGTCGAGAAGCCCTTCGGCCACGACCTCGCCTCCGCACGCGCGCTCAACGACGAACTGCACCAAGTGCTCGAAGAGGATCAGATCCTTCGCATCGACCACTTCTTGGGCAAGCAGCCCGTCTTGGACATGTCCTTCCTGCGCTTCGCCAACGCACTGCTGGAACCGGTATGGAATCGCGACCACGTCGCCGCCGTGCAGATCACTATGGCCGAGGACTTCGGAGTCGAGGACCGAGGCGCGTTCTACGACCCGGTCGGAGCGCTTCGCGAAGAAGGGCTCGGCGACCGAAACCTATATCGCGCTGCACCTCGGGGTGGAGAACTGGCGTTGGGCCGGGGTGCCGTTCTTCATCCGGGCCGGAAAAGCACTCGAGTCCCGGGCCACCGAGGTGAGAGTGATCTTCCGCCACCCCCCGCAGCTGTCCTTCTTGGACGCGCCACGCCACAGCGACCCCAACCAGTTGATCATCCGGATCGACCCCGACCCGGGCCTACGACTCGTGATGCTCTCCAAAGGCCCCGAAGGCCGGGCGTCGAGAGACGTGTACCTGGACCTCCCCTTCGCCGCCGAGCTCGGAAGGCCCCCCGAACCCTACGAACGACTGCTGCACGACGCTCTTGTCGGCGACCGTTCGCTGTTCAGCCGAGAAGACGCCGTGGAGGAGACCTGGAGGGTCCTCGCCCCGCTAGTGGAGCATCCACCCGCTCTCAAGCGCTACCCGCAGGGATCCTGGGGCCCGCCCCAAGCCGACGAGCTCCTACGAGGCTACCTGCCGTGGCAGCTGCCATGGCTTCCCGATACGAAGAACCCGCAGGACTGACACCGGTGTGCCACGGCGACCACCGATCCGGTCGGGATCAACAGCGGAACTGACCGACCCTCACACCAACAGGCCAACAGACCACCACAGACCAACACTTCGACTCACAGAGGAGAACAGATATGCCAACAAACAACCCGATGCAGCTCGGCGTGGTCGGCCTCGGACGGATGGGGGCGAACATCGTCCGCCGCTTGATGCGCGACGGCCACACCTGCGTCGTCTTCGACGTGAACCCCGACGCCGTCAAGGCACTCGAGTCCGAGGGCGCAACCGGAGCGAGCTCAGTCGAGGACTTCGTCGGCAAGCTTTCCGTCCCCCGTGCAGCGTGGGTGATGGTGCCCTCCGGAGAGATCACCGGCAAGACCATCGAAGACGTCGCCTCACACATGCAAGCAGGCGACATGATCATCGACGGGGGCAACTCCTACTACCGAGACGACATCGCCCGCGCCGCAACGCTGTCCAAAGCGGGCATCCACTTCGTCGACTGTGGAACCAGCGGCGGGGTGTGGGGAATCGACCGGGGCTACTGCCTCATGATCGGCGGCGAAAAAGACATCGTCGAGCGCCTCGCACCGCTCTTCTCGACTATCGCCCCCGGCATCGACTCCGCGCCCCGCACCCCGGGGCGCAACGGCAAGCCCGACCCGGCCGAGCACGGCTTCTTGCACTGCGGGCCGAACGGGGCCGGGCACTTCGTGAAAATGGTCCACAACGGCATCGAGTACGGGATGATGGCGGCGTTCGCCGAAGGCCTCAACGTCTTGCACAACGCGAATGCCGGCAAGAAGAGCACCGAGTCCGACGCCGAAACGGCCCCGATGGAACAACCCGAGTTCTACCAGTACGACATCGACACCACCGCCGTCGCCGAGGTGTGGCGGCGCGGCAGCGTCGTCGAGTCCTGGCTGCTGGACCTCACCGCGACCGCCCTGTACGACTCGCCCGATCTCGCGGAGTACGCCGGGCGGGTGTCGGACTCAGGTGAAGGCCGATGGACCTCGATTGCGGCGATCGACGAAGGAGTCCCGACCCCGGTACTTACCACCGCCCTGTACTCCCGATTCGCGTCCCGTGGACTCGACGACTTCGCCGACAAAGTGCTCTCGGCCATGCGTAAGGGCTTCGGCGGCCACGACGAGAAGAAAGCCTGACAGGACCGAGATGACGCCGCCGACCGAGCTCACCAAACCCCTCGTCGTGCTCTTCGACGTCGACGAGACCCTCGTCCACACCGGCGGCTCGGGAGCGAGAAGCTGGAAAGCCGCCTTCGACAAGCTCTACGGCATCCCCGCAGACATCGGCGAGCACAGCTCTGCGGGCGAAACCGACCCCCAGGTGGGCCGCGCCACCTTCATCGCGGTACTCGGCCGCGACCCGAGCGACGACGAACTCGGCCGGCTCTACGCAGCCTACCTGATGCACCTAGCCGACGACATCGGCGTCTCAGAAGGCTACCGGGTGCTACCCGGGGCAGAGAAACTCCTATCGCGCCTGGGTGAGGCCGGAATCATGCTCGGCCTCGTCTCTGGCGCGATGGAAGGCGCGGCACGCACCAAGCTCCGCCCAGCCAACCTGAACCGCTTCTTCGTCTTCGGCGCCTACGGGACGGACTCACCAGACCGGGCCGAGCTCACCAGGCTCGCCATCGAAAAGGCCGCCCGACTCCACGCCGGGCTCAGCGCGTCCCAAGTGTACGTCGTGGGCGACACCCCCCACGACATGGAGGCGACCAACGCGACGGGTGCGGTGTCGGTCGGAGTGGCAAGCGGCCACTACTCGGTCGACGAGCTCAAAACAGCAGGTGGCGCCCACGTCCTCAGCTCACTCCAAGACCCGTTTCCAGGTCTGCGATGACCGGACCTCAGTTGATCGGACCGTGCGGCCACTCCCCGCTCGCCGCTAGAAGGCAGATCCCCTCAGCCGGCGATCCGGCGGGCGCGAACGTCGTAGCCCTCACCGATGAGGATCTCGCTCACCATGGCGGGCGGAAACAGGCCGTGCTCCCCCACCCCCGTCGTCGCGGAGGGAGGAGACACCAATGACCACGCCTGTCCAACAGGCTCTCGCTGTCGGCCAGAGCATCTGGTACGACGGAATCCGCCGATCGCTTCTCACCTCCGGTGAGCTCGAGCACATGGTGACCAAGAAGGGATTGCGGGGCATGACCTCCAACCCATCGATCTTCGACGCGGCCATCGCCGGCTCGAGCGACTACGCCGACGCGATCGCCGAGCTGCGCCGCTCGGGCCCGACCGACGCCAAATCCGCCTACGAGTCCCTCGCCATCGCCGACATCCGCGCGGCGGCCGACGTTTTCCGCCACGTCTACGACGAGTCCGGCGGCGGCGACGGCTATGTGAGCATGGAAGTCTCCCCCGAGCTCGCCCATGACACCGCCGCCACCGTCGCCGAAGCCAAGCGGCTGTGGGGCGCCATCGACCGGCCGAACCTGATGGTGAAGGTGCCGGGCACCGAAGAAGGCGTCCCGGCCATCCAAGAGCTGATCGGCGCCGGCATCAACGTGAACGTCACGTTGCTGTTCGGCCTCGCCGGCTACGAATCAGCAGCCCAGGCCTACCTGGCCGGCCTCGAAGACCGCGTTGCCGCCGGCGCTGGCATCGACAAGATCGCCTCGGTCGCCAGCGTCTTCGTCTCCCGTCTCGACTCCGCCGTCGAGCCACGCCTCGACCGCTCCTACGCCGGCAAAGTGGCCATCGCCAACGCCAAGGTCGTCTACGCCGCCTCCCGCAAGCTGTTCTCCGGCAAACGGTGGAACGCGCTCGCCAAACAAGGAGCCCGCAGACAGCGGTTGCTGTGGGCGTCGACGAGCACCAAGAACCCCGCCCTGCCCGAGCTGCTCTACGTCGAAGCGCTCATGGGTGCCGACACTGTCGACACGGTGCCGCCGGCCACCTTCGAGGCCTTCGCCGCCCACGGGAGGGTCCGCCCAACGCTCGAAGAGGACATCGAAGACGCCCGCGCCGTCTTAGACAGCCTCCCGGGCCACGGCGTCGAGCTCTCCGAGGTGCTCGACCAGCTGGTGACCGAAGGGGTGCAAAAGTTCGCCGCCGCGTTTCGCGATCTTCTGTCTTCGGTGGAGCACGCCCTCGCCGGTGACACCACTAGACCCGAGCCGTGGTGGCTGCGCACGTCGCTGCCGAGGGAGCTGGCCGACCAGGTCGACGCGATCATCGACGAGTGGCGCTCGAACGCCAAGATCGCCCGGATCTGGGCCCATGACGCCACGGTGTGGACCGGCTAAGACCACCCGACCTCCTTCGGCAACGACGAGTCGGCGCGGCATCTCTTTCACCATCCCCACACGAGCGGCCACGGGAGTCCATGTTGTCGGAGTCCAGTGCTCAGTATGAAACGGACGGGAGATCACCATCGCCAGTAATGTGGCAGATCTCTTGACGCATAAGCACCCGCCGAATGCCCCGGGCGACGCCCGCCATCGCCAGCGAGTGGTACCCGAGAACGGTGCCGTCGTCGACCTGCACGAAAGTACGACCTCGCCACTTGGAGTCTATGTAAGCGAAAGAGTGTCGCTACCTCTTCGCTCGCTTAGCGTCGTAAGCGGCCCGGTCGGCGGCTCCTAACAGCTCGGTGGCGTCAGTCTCCGAGTCCGTTGTGGTTACCCAGCCAACACTCGCAGTTACCCGTGCTTCGCCGGCTGCGACAATGATCCGCTCCGCTATCGAGGATCGGAGGCGTTCGGCTGTGGCTTCGATGGTCTCACCGCAGTCGCCGGACGGACGTTCTATTACGACCACGAACTCGTCGCCGCCGTAGCGTGCCACTGTGTCAGCCGAGCGGACCGCACCGACTAGACGGCGCGCCACGACGATGAGGACTTCGTCGCCGGCGAGGTGCCCGAGCGTGTCGTTGACGTGCTTGTAGCCGTCGAGGTCGATGAACAGCACGTGGACGCAGCCGGGCTCGCCACGAAGCCCCGCTAGCGCCTGGCGCAAGCGGTCCGCGAGCATTACCCGATTCGCCAGACCAGTTAGCGGGTCACGCGTGGCAGCCCAGGCAAGCCGTTTGGCGCGAGCGTGTCTTTCGGTAACGTCCCATATCTCCAGGTGGACGGCGGGGCTGCCGTCCCACGTGGTCCGCATAGCGCAGGTCTCCACTACGATCGGGCCCCCAGTGGCAGTCCTGAGCACGAGTTCACATGCCCGAGCTTCCCCGTAGTCGAGCACAGTCTTAACGCGTTGAGAGACACGTTGCACGGAGTCGGCCGGGATGAAGTCGCTCAGTGGTCGGCCCGCCACGGTGTCCGGTTCCACCTCGAAAAACTCGGCGGCGGCAGGGTTAGCTCATCTAACGAGCCCGTCGGAGTGAATAACCGCTGGCCGCGGCCAACGCTCCATAAGCTCAGCCAGCTCGACGCGGCCGTCAAGGGCGGCGCGGCCCTCGCCTCGTCCGGCGGCCTGGCGCCGATCGGTGATGTCGCGTGCGACAGCTACCACTGCGCGGATCCTCGGGTCGTTCAGCCGGTTGCGCACTGCGACCTCAACCCACCGCCAGGTTCCGTCGGCGTGACGAACCCGGTACTCCAGAGTCGATGTCTCGCCAGTACTGACCAGGCGGTCGAACGCCTTAACGACCTGTTCGGCGTCGTCGGGGTGGACGAAGGCGGCCGGAAAGTTCTCGGGCGCCTCTGCATAGCCCAGAACGCGCTCGAGGGCGGGATTGACCCAGATCGGACGCCGGTCCGCTCCGATCAGTGTGACAATGTCATGAGTCTCGCTTAGCAGCACTGACCAATCGGGGCCGACACCCAGCTTCGTCAGTTCTTCTGCCGGTGGCGTTCCCACGTTCGCATCCGTCGGCACCCCATGCCAACCCCTTTAGGAAGCAGAAAGGGGGAAAGGTGCCCTCAACGGGTTATGGGCTTACCAGGGGCGCCGAATTTGACGAGCTTCGCTTTGGCTAGCTCCACGTGGGCGAGGCTCTCGACGTCGGCCGCGCGCGACCTGAGGACTCAGATTTTGAGCCCGGCCGGCTCAGCGTCGGTGGACGATATCTCGCGGTGGTCGCGGTTGCGGAGCCATCCGTAGCCGGCGGCGACGAAAGCCGCTAACGCCCCTACTCCGAGAGCGGAGCGGGCCCCCAGAGCTCCCCCGATGAAGCCGACCAAGGGACCCCCTATAGGCGTCGAACCAAGAAAGGCTACTGACCACAGGGACATCACCCGCCCTCTCATCGACGGCGCGGCATTGAGTTGCAGCGTGGCGCTACCAAGAGCGAGGAAGGTGACCGACGCTCCACCCACGACAAACAGCAGCACTTCCTCGGTCAGGACCGACGGTGCGAGGCTTGCAGCGAGGACGCTCACCCCGAACAGTGCTGACGTGCCGATCAAGCGGTTGATCCCGCTACCGGGCCGCCCAGCGGAGATCAGGCCCCCGATTACCGCACCTACGCCCATGACGGCCATCAAGGTTCCATAGGTCTGCGGTCCTCCGTGCAAGACGTTGCCGGCAATCAACGGGAGTGTCACCTGGAACTCATAGGTGAGACAGCCAACCATGGCCATCATTATCAGAGCATCCCGCAGGAGCGGGGTCGCAGCGACGTAGCGGAAACCTTCGCGTAGCTGCCCTTTCATTCTCTGCGCCGGAGGGGCCGGGAAGAGCTCGCCTTTTCGCATGGCTGCGAGAGATATAAGCACAAAGACGAAGGAGGCTCCGTTGGCCAGGAAGCACCAGCCGCTCCCCACCGTCGCGATCAGCACGCCTGCCACGGCCGGTCCGACGGCTCTGGCTACGTTGACCATGATCGCGTTCAGGGTGACTGCGTTCTTCAGCTCCGAGTCTCCCACCATCTCGGAGATGAACGTCTGGCGGGTCGGGTTGTCGACAGTGTTGATCAGCCCGAGCAGGACGGCCATAGCGTAGAGGACCCACAGATGTAGCGCTCCGCCTAGATCCAAGCCGCCAAGGACGAGCGCTTCGACACCGGCGAGACCCTGAGTCCAAAACAGGATCCGGTGCTTAGAGAAACGGTCTGCCACTGTACCGCCAAGAGGGCCTAGCAGCAGGATCGGCAGGGTCTGGAGAGCGACCACGAGCCCGACGTCGAACCCCGAGTGGGTGTAGGTGTAGACCAGCCAGGACTGGGTCACGCCCTGCATCCAGGTCCCGACCATCGACAGGCCCTGCCCGGCGACGTAGAACCTGTAGTTACGAACTTTGAGCGAAGAGAAAGTACGCCGGACGACGCCCCGGTCATCACCTAGGAGATTCTCGTCTTGCCCTGCCACTTGCGTCCTATCTGCTTCCCTGCCACGGCCATCTACCGAAGCCTCCAATCAGTTTAGCAACGCTAAGTACTTTTCCGGCGTGGATGGTGGAGCACCTTCCGCGCTGGCTCGATGCCGTTCCCGACCCAGCACATCCATCAATACCGCTCGGGCGTTTCCTCCCATGGAGCTGCACCCAGTGATAGAAGTAGTGCGTGAACATTGCGAGCCGTACCGGTCGAGATAGCGAAGGCCCTTTCGAACACAGAGTCGATGACCTTCCGCTGCTGCCCGGAGCAGTGGTCAGGGTCATGGCCTTGTCGTATGACTCGGAGAACCTCTTCGAAGACGTTCTGGAAGTCGCCAGCGAAGACCCGGCGTTAGCCGTGCGAGTGCTCAAGATGGCCAACTCGGCCATGTCGTCCCCCGTAGCGCCTATCGACAGCCTGGAGCGTGCGGTAGCACGACTGGGGGCAACCCACGTGGCCGAGTTGGTGACTGCGGCAGCCGTTACGAGAGTGTTCGTCCCGACGTCGCTTGGAGAGCGGAACCTGTGGCATCACGCAATCGAGGTTGCGACCGCTTGCAGGCTGATGCTCTCGGACCGTCCGACGAAGGGCGCCGATCCAGGCGCCGCTTATCTTGCGGGTCTCCTCCACGACATAGGCCGCCTCGTCATGTTCGATCAGTCCCCGGCGTTCATTCAGGCCGTAGACGACCTCGCGTGGAGCACTCCGGGTGAACTCGTAGAGGCCGAACGGCGCGTCGTGGGCGCCGACCACGCCACTATCGGAGCTCGGGTGTGCGAACACTGGCAGGTCCCCGAAGCTACCACCGGGACCGTCAGAGATCACCACCGCGATCTCAGCGAAGCTGATCCACCCATACTGGCTGTAGTGAAGCAGGCGGACTGGCTCAGCATCGCTGCTCACGCCGGCAGCCCGCCCGCCGATTCGCCCGGCAGCCGCCTTACGCTTCCCCCAGCCGAGCTTGAGGTGATATCGAAAGACTTACGTTTCGACGAACGCCAGTTACTTTCGATGATCCCCCAGATTACCGAAGCGAGCCGTCGAGCAGCTGCCGCCCTGTCCCTGCCTCCTGACTGAAAATCGTCTCAGGAGTCTACGCACCTCGAAGTCACACGGCGACGTTAGGGGTGCGCGGTGTGGGTCAGATCCCGACGGCGTCGGAAGCGAGGCGCTTCAAGCCCGGATAGTCGACCTTGCCTGCAGGGCTACGACCGATCGTCTCGACGAACAAGACCACGCGCGGTGCCTTGTACGCTGCGAGCTCACCACGAACCGCCCGGATGACAGCTTCCTGTGTAATCTTGGCTTTCCCATCGCTCTCGACTATGGCGCAGACCTTCTCGCCGAAGCGTTCGTCGGCCACTCCGACGCACACGGCATCGGAAACCCCGGGTATCTTCTTGATGACTTCCTCGACCTCCTCGGGGTAGACCTTCTCTCCACCGGTGTTTATCACCACCGATCCCCGACCGAGAAGGCGAATCGCGCCGTCGGCGTCCACGGTTGCGCAGTCTCCAGGGATGGTATAACGGACACCGTCCAAGGTCCGAAACGTCCGGGCCGATTTCTGTTCGTCCTTGTAGTAGCCGACGGGTATGAAACCGGGCAGGGCGATGACGCCAACCTCACCGGACCCGGGCTTCACATCGAGGTCGTCTTCCCCGATGACGCGGGCACCTTCGCCTAACGCGAACTCGGCAGTCTTGGCGCTCGAAGTCCCTGCGCTCATGTTGGCTCCCATACCTACGGCCTCCGACGATCCAAGCGAGTCGAAGAGGATTACTGAGGGCATGTGCCTGGACAGTCCCTGCTTGACCTCCTCGCTCCACATAACCCCCGAGGAGTTGATGAGGATTACCGACGAGAGGTCCCATCTGCCCGGATGCGCGTCTAGGGCCTCGAGCATCGGCCTGGCGAAGGCGTCCCCGACGATGGCAATGGTATTAACACGGTTCTCCTGCACCGCCGACCACAGTTCTTCGGGCGCGAAACGCGACCCCTGCAGCGTTGCTATGCAACCACCGAGAATCATGGTGATGAAAGCGCTGAACTGGCCGGTTCCGTGCATGAGAGGACAGGCTGGAAGGGTCGTGATCAGACCGCTACCGGCCCGCAGTCGCTCCTTGAGTTCGTCGAGCCCCGATGCTGGGGGGAGACCCAAAAAGGGGCTTCCGCCGCCTCCAAGCACGCGCACGAGGTCGTCCTGGCGCCACATGACACCCTTAGGCATGCCGGTCGTGCCGCCCGTGTACAGCAAGAGAAGGTCGTTGCCGGAACGCTCCCAGCCCGGCTCGGGCCGACAGTCCCGCCGTGCCGCAACGTCGTCGTAGCGCACAGCCCAGTCGGGCTCACCGTGACCGTCGGATACCACGTACCACCTGCGGACCTTTGGCAACTTGGCCCTCACCGATTCCAGGGTTGGGGCGAAGCGGGCGTGGAAGACGACGACCTCCGCATCCGAGTTGTCAAGAAGGTACTCCAGTTCCCCGGGTCCGTAGCGGTAGTTGACGTTGACAGGGACCGCTGCGATCTTGAACCCTGCAAAGTACGTTTCGAGATATTCCGGTCCGTTGGTCAGATAGGCAGCCACCTTGCTCTGCTGGGACAGCCCGGCGGACAGAAAGTCCGCTGCGAGCGCGTTGGATCTTCTGTTGAAGTCGTGCCAGGTAAAGCTGCGCGAGCCGCACACCTGTGCCAGACGGCGCGGGACGACCTCAGCGACGGCTTCCCATATATCTGCGAGGTTCCATGAGATGTTATCTGGCACCTTGTTATATCCCCTGCTCAGTGACTGGTCGGCATCGAAAGCTTGGCGCCGCGCCCACAGCGTGGGACGCCTACGCCACCCACGTTCTAGTACGTAAGTGAGCAACACGTCCACGTAGCCGGGCGCGCTTACAGTTACTGCCCATTTTGGCCGATGCTGGTCAAAGAACTATCGTCGCCTTACAGGATTTCAGCACCACCGGAGCAGCTATGGTCGAGCCCCCCAGCCGCGGAGTAACCCTCCTGATCGAGGTGATCGGGTCTGCAGCAGTGTGCGCGCTGGCGGTAGCCGCCGAAGTGATGGTCCAAAAGGTCAGGAGCATCCGTCGCCGACCATAGTCTCGCCGCAATAGCCTCATGACCCTGGGACTTAGGCGGGACCCCCGGGACTTAGGCGGGACCTCCGATGCAGGGACGGACGCCGCAGGGGCTTAGAGTGTCGCATGGGTCGAGTGCGTGATGTCCTAGACGATCAACTCGCAAGGTGGGTAGAGAGCCAGCCAGTATTCTTCGTGGCGACTGCTCCCACGTCTGTCGACGGGCACGTCAACTGTTCCCCGAAGGGCAACCGTGGCGAGCTGGCGGTCGTGGACGGGAGCACTGTCGCCTATCTAGACCAGACCGGCAGCGGGACCGAGACGATCGCCCACCTCGGCGACAACGGCCGGATCGTCTTGATGTTCTGCGCGTTCGACGGGCCTCCCCGCATCGTACGAGTCCACGGCCGGGGACGGGCGCTGCTGGCCCGATCGGCGGCAGCAGCAGCGATGTCAGGACATTTCGCAGGCTCCGGAGGAGTTGGAGTTCGCTCGGTGATCGTCGTGGACGTAGAACGCGTTTCAGACTCCTGCGGCTACGGCGTACCCCTGATGCGCTTCGCCGGCCACCGCCCGACGATGGACGAATGGGTCGCGCGTAAAGGCAGAGATGGCATCGAGCAGTATTGGAAAGAAAAGAACGCTTCGAGCATCGACGGCCTGCCGGGAATCCCCTGACCCCAGGGTGGGGCCGCAGCACCACCAAACTTCTTCGGAAGCGTCTTCTCTGTCGCCAGCTCGCCTGCCTCAGCGAGTTTCGGGAGGGCCGACGCCGCGTCCGGCGGCCGGTCGGTCGAAGGTCCCACCGAGATACCGCTCAGCGTTGATCGGCATCGGCGAAGCCGGAGCCGAGAAAGTCCCGTGATGGACGCAAACCCGACGAAGAATCCGCCACTGCTCACCTCTCCTCTCGTATCGATCGAGGTAGCGGCCATACCACGTGTCCAGGTCCCCTCCGTCGACCCGGCACATCACCGTGATGTTGTAGATCTCCCCCCGGGCCGAGACAGCTCGAACGTCGGGCGCATCTGGCGCGTCGAACTCGATCAGGTGGTTGAGGATCGAATGCATCGTCCACGACCACTTCGAGTGCGCGCCCATGCAGTACTCGGCAAAAAGGTGACCGCTACCGACAAAACTGCCGTGTTCGTCGACCGCTTCGGGCCAGTAAGCCGATTTCATGCACTCCACGTCGAGTCGGTCGACGCCACGGCAGTAGCGCAGCGCGACGTCGCGGATCGCTTCACGATCGCAGAGTTGCTCCACCGTGTACGCCATTGCAATATCCTCGCACAAAGCTTGCAAAGTGGCGAGACTCTGCGCAACGTCACACTCGCTGCTGGGCCTGTGCGCGCTCAGTCGGCGACGCTAGCCTTACGGTATGCACGCCGGATTTTCCACTGCAAAACGTCCGCCGAGTTTTATCAGCGGTTTCCGTTTGAGCCGCTACTCCGATGGATAATCGTGACGTTGGGCCTACCCTTCGAGCGCTGCGGGACTTAGCTCCCTCCGACATCGCGGACTCCCTGGCCCGCTTGGCTCAAACTCTAGGCGCTTACGCTATAACCATATATCTCATAGACTTTGAGCAGTCAAGCCTGGTTCCACTCCCTGATCGCAGCGCCCAAGTCGACTCCCCTATCAGCCTTGCAACTGAAG
>Ga0078972_1010707_pt1 | contig 16909 bp, 16 predicted proteins | sample YelNatPaOPGAMG01_FD_67568 | JGI IMG/M metagenome (GOLD analysis project Ga0078972, IMG submission 67568) | Hot spring thermophilic microbial communities from Obsidian Pool, Yellowstone National Park, USA - OP-RAMG-01 (SPADES assembly) (version 2) | ecosystem: Environmental > Aquatic > Thermal...
GAAAACATTAAGTATTAGAAGCCAGGAAGGTTGTTGGTATGTCTCTCCTTGGATGGTAAAAAAGGTGATTGATGTGTAATTTTGGTTTAACTTTCTGACGCTAATAGATTACCATTTATCCTTATTTTTTCATAAAATTCCTTATTTCTATGAAGATATATTATGCTTTTGGCAAAATTAAGATGGCCATCTGCTATAATTATTTCCTCTCCGTTTTTAATCTCAATTCCTTCTGCTCCAATTGAGGTTGAAACAATCGGCCTTCCATAAGCCATACTTTCAAATATCTTAAGCCGTGTTCCACTTCCTATTTTAAGTGGCACAATAGTTATTTTTGCTTTTTCATACCATAATTTTAAATCTTCTGTATAGCCAATAAACTTTATTGGATATTTCCTTTCATATCTTCTTAATCTTTCTCCCCCTTCGCCAATAACATAGAAATAAACATCTTGAATTTCCCTGAGGACAAATGGAAAAACTTTCTCTATAAACCACTTTATAGCAAGAATATTTGGATGATATTTCATACTACCAACATAAATTAAAATTGGCTTTTCTTGATATGGAAGCAATGTTAATTCTTCTGTATCAACACCATTTGGAAGAATTTCAAACTTAATTTTTCCTTTAAAAATTCTATTGAAAATTTCAACATCTTTTTCAGAAACACAGAAAACCTTATCTGCTTTTGGTATTATTTTCTTTTCATATCTCCTCATTTTAAAAAATTGCAATAGAAAGAAAATTTTTCTGAAAGGATTGGGGTGATAAAGAAAAGACCTCCAGAAGAATAAACTATCAACATTGTGTAGAATTAAAATCTTTTTCACTTCAGGAATAAGGAAAAGATATTGTGCGGTATAAATCTCATCTGCCTGAACAATTTTAATATCTTCCTTTTTGATGGTCTCTTGAATTTTTTCTTCTGCATCTTTAATTTTAAAACTTCTCACATAAAGAGGAGTAGGGGAAAATATTGAATAGAGTATTTTAACAAATTTGCCACCGGGGAAAGAAAAATACCTTTCACAGATATAAGAATTTTTAATATTGCTATTAGGTTTCCTCTCCTTCCCTTTTTCATAAAAACTGAAAAGGAAAATATCAAACTCTTTAGATAAATTTTTATACAGATTAAAGACCCTTAATTTTGAGCCAGAGTCAGGAGGCATAAAAAAATAAGGGAAAACCCATAGAACCTTTTTCATAATATAATTAAACCACTTCTTCTCTTTTTTATCAATACCTTAAACCGCATCTCTAGTATTAAATTACCAAGATTCAAATCCCTCTTGACAAAATTGTTCAAATAGTTTAAAATAAATTAAACAATATGGAAAATACAAAAGAAAAATTGATTGAAGCAGCAACAAATCTTGGTAAAGGTATAGAACTTAATAGAATTGATAATGAAATGAGAAATATTAAGTGTTATCTTTGTGGTAGGAAAGTGCAGGCAACAATTCAAAATGGTGTGAGACATGGTAGCATGTTTAAAATAAAAAAGTGTTTTAATTGCGGTCTTGTTTTTCTATACCCTGTCCCGGATGAGAATCAATTGAATGATTATTACAGAAATAAATACAGGAAGGATTATTGTGACCCGCCTGCTGAGGAAAGATTTTATTTTGACATCCCTGAGGCAAAACTACGTTTGAAAAGAATAAAAAATGAATTAACAAAGAAAACCAAACTTCTTGAAATTGGATGTGGAACCGGAGCATTTTTGAAAACCGTGAGTCCATATGTAAACAATGTTTTCGGAATTGAACCTGATGATGAATCAAGACAATGGATTACAGAAAAACTGAATTTTGATGTTGTTTCTGATATTGAAACTCTGAATAAAGGAGAAAAATTTGATATGGTTGTAATGTTTCATGTCCTTGAGCATTTACCCGATCCGGTAAATTTCCTGAAAAAATTAAAAGGGATAATGAAAAAGCGTGCAAAACTTATTATCGAAGTGCCAAATGTCAATGATGCTTTGATTACACTTTACCAGGTTAAAGAATTTTGTAAATTTTATTATCAGAGGGCACATCTTTACTATTTTTCAAACCATACACTGAAAAAGGTTTTGAAAAAGGCAGGATTCAATAACTTTAAAGTCAACGGGATACAAAGGTATGATTTCAGCAATCATATCAGGTGGATGCTAACAGGAAAACCAGGTGGAAATGGTTACTATAACAGTGTATTTGGAAAAAAATTTAATGATGAATATGCAAGAATTCTTATTGAAAAAGGATATGCGGATACTCTGTGGGCAACTGTAATTGCGTAGGTGAGGGATATGATGAAAAGAATTTTATAAATCAAACGAAAAAAGGAGATGAAATGAAAGATCCATTTGCTTTCGCAACAGATTTGATTCAAAAAGAGCCATGGCCAATTGCAAGACACGTGATGATTATTGCTGAAATTGGAATTAATCACAATGGAGATATTAATATTGCAAAGAAACTCATTGATATGGCAAAAGGTGCAGGGTGTGATGCTGTGAAATTTCAAAAAAGGACCATTGATATTGTGTATACAAAGGAATTTCTTGATTCGCCAAGAGAAAGCCCATGGGGTACAACGCAGAGAGCACAAAAGGAGGCACTTGAATTCGGTCAAAAAGAATATGAAGAAATAGATGATTATTGTAAAAAAGTCGGAATAGAATGGTTTGCTTCTGCCTGGGATACACAGAGTCAACTCTTTCTGCGGCAGTTTAATTTGAAGTATAATAAAATTGCATCAGCAATGTTAAAGCATATGGAACTTGTAAAAATGGTGGCAGAAGAAAGAAAACCAACATTTATTTCAACCGGCATGAGTACCTATGAGGATATTGATATTGTTGTTGATATATTCAGAAAACATGATTGTCCTTTTGTTCTCATGCATTGTGTTTCTGAATATCCGGCACCAGAACATATTCTAAATCTCCGTTGTATTGTGGAACTGTACAAAAGATATAAATGTCCTGTTGGCTACAGCGGGCATGAAGTTACGATGATTCCAGGTGTCATTGCAGCAATGATGGGTGCATGCGCTGTTGAACGTCATATTACACTTGACAGGGCAATGTATGGTTCTGACCAGGCAGCATCGCTTGAAAAACGAGGATTAGAACTCCTTGTTAGCTATATCAGAACAATACCTGTTGTTCTTGGAGATGGCGTGAAAAAAATAACACCTGGAGAGACAAAAATTGCAGAAAAATTAAGATATTATCTTGGTCCTCTTTATGGACCAGGAGAGAACAAATGAATAACAGCAAAGACATTGTGGCAATTATTCCGGCACGGAGTGGCTCCAAAGGCATCCCAAAGAAAAATATAATGAATTTTTGCGGTAAGCCATTGATTGTATGGACCATTGAACAGGCAAGGGAAAGTAGAATGATAGGTGATGTTTATGTTAGTTCTGACGATTACGAAATTTTAAAAATTTCAGAAGATGCAGGAGCAAAGGGTATAAGAAGACCAGTGGAACTGGCAACTGATACAGCAACGTCAGAACAGGCTCTCTTACACGCAATCAGTGAGATTGAAAAGCATAAAAAAATTGATGTTGTTGTTTTTCTTCAGGCAACATCGCCTGTAAGAGAACCTGCTGATATAGATTCGGCAATAGAGTTGTTTTTTACACAACAGGCTGATTCCCTTTTTTCAGCCAGCATTGCTGATGATTTGTGCTTATGGGAGATTTCTGATGGAGAGTTAAAAAGTGTAACCTATGATTATAAAAACAGGTCAAGAAGACAGGATAGAAAACCATACTATCTTGAAAATGGCTCAATTTATATTTTCAAACCAGAAATTCTTAAAAGATACAATAACAGGCTTGGTGGTAAAATTATAATGTATATTATGCCTTTCTGGAAATCATTTGAAATTGACACATTTGAAAGTTTTGAACTTGTTAGGAGTTTGTTTATGTATATGTGCGGGCATAGGCAACATTGCTTTAATGGAAAAGAAAATGGAAATAAACTCAAATGATTATCACGACTTTGTTAAAGGAATGTTTGATTTAAAAGGTGATATGAGATGAATCAAAGGATTGTCTATTTGAACGGAGAATTTGTTCCTGAGAAGGACGCAAAGATTTCAATATATGATTCAGCATTGATGTTCGGGGATATGGTGTTTGAAATGACCCGATCATTTAACAAAAAGCAATTTAAACTCAGGGAGCATCTTGAAAGATTGTTTGCCGGTATTCGCATATTGAGAATTCCCTTAGATATGACAATAGAGGACCTTGAGGTTATATGTTATCAGGTAATAGAAAAAAATGAACCTTTTTTTACCCGAACCGATGAGCACCGTCTAATGATAAACGTCAGCAGAGGGCCTCTTGCGATATATGCACATGTTTTTGGTGGTAAGATTCAACCGACACTTGTTGTTGCAGATTTTCCATTGAAATGGACAGTGGTCGGTATGGGTAAATTGTATGATACAGGAGTTAATGCAGTGATACCTTCACAGAGGGCAGTTCCCTCATACCTGATAGACCCAAAGATAAAAAATAGAAGCAGAATATACTATCAAATGGCAAATATAGAAGTTTCTCAATATAAAGGCGACAGAAACTGGGCTTTGCTTCTTGATCCTGGTGGTTTTATTGCCGAGGGTACAGGCGATAACTTTTTTATTGTGAAGAACAGAACAATTTATACCCCTGAAGGAAGAAATATTTTACGGGGCATCAGCAGGCAATATATTTTTGAACTTGCGAAACAATTGAATTTAGTTTGTCTTGAAAAAAATTTGGAAGTTTATGATGTTTATACTGCTGATGAGGCTTTCTATACCGCAACTCCTTTTTGTATAATGCCATGTACCAGTATAAACAATGTTCCAATTGGCGATGGAAAGGTTGGTGAAATAACAAAACTTCTTCTCAAAAAATGGAGTGAAAATGTTGGGGTAGACATTGTGGAACAGATAAAATTATTTAATAAAGAACTTGAGAAAGTTGAAGGACCAACTCCTTACCAGTTCAAATAAAATGGAAAAATATAATAGATGTTTGAACGGGTTGTTATCAATCAACATTGAATTGACCAGCAGGTGTAATAAGGCATGCTGGATGTGTGGCAGACGAAGGGTTGAAAAGGAAATGCCAGAAAGGGCAATTGCCTATGGGGATATGGATTTTGAGTTATTGAAGGAGATTGAAAAACAACTACCGTATGGAATTGTTGTTCAGTTCCATAAGGATGGTGAGGCATTATTGTATCCAAGATTTGGAGATGCTGCCCGTCTTTTTGAAGGCAGGATTAGAAATATTGTAACCAATGGGAAATTGCTTGTTGAAAAAGCTGACGAAATCATTGATAATCTTGAAACAATTTCTGTTTCCATAGTTGAGAATGACCCAGAAGCAGAAGAGCAACTTGAAATAATTAAAAAATTTCTTGAAATCAAAGGAAACAGGAAGCCCGCCACTTCATTAAGGTTTGTGGGTGATATTGATGAATCAAAATATGCATCACTTGGTTTGCTTATTGTAAGAAGACAGCTTCATTCTCCATTTGGTTCGTTTGCTTATAAGAAGAAGCCCCCAACGATTCCTGAAATAGGCATTTGCATGGATTTTTTGAGTCATCCAACAATCAGCAGAGAAGGTGATTTCAGTATTTGCGTTCGTTTTGACCCTGAAAAACTCGGGGTTATCGGAAATGTAAAAGAGCAGACAATTTATCAACTGTGGAATAGCGAAATCAGAAAACAATGGCTTCAGTATCATATTGAAGGAAGAAGAGATAAGATTCCATTGTGTTCAAAATGTGAATACTGGGGCGTTCCAACATCAGGATTGTAAACATTCCAGATGAAAGTTCTTCTTGTTAATGTTCCTTCGAGGGCTTATGACAGGACACCACCACTTGGTCTTTTCTATGTTGCAGGAATCCTTGACAGGCAATCGCACCAGGTTAAAATTGTTGATATTTATTTGAAGGATGCCTCTTTAAAATCGTTCAGCCCATCATTTATTGATGATGAAATAAATTCGTTCATGCCTGATATTATAGGTTTCGGTGGGATAGTAACATCTTATTCGAGAGCAAAAATCCTTTCCTGCCATATAAGGGAAAAATTTCCAGGTATTATTCAAATTGCAGGTGGTCCACTTGCATCTGTTTCATCATTGCTTATTGAAAAAGCAGGTATTGATGTTGTGTTTCACGGTGAATGTGAATTGAGTTTACCTGCATGGCTTCAGTGCATTGAAAATAAAAAACCATTTAGTGAAATAAAAGGGATATCTTTTTTGCGTGATGGTAAGGCAGTGAGAAATCAGAATATGGAACAGGTGAAAAACCTTGATACAATTCCATTTCCTCCTTACGAAAAAATTGTCAGTTATGCTCCATACATCAATGAATCTGCACCGACAAGAATTTCAGAAGTTGCAAAAACTGCATACAATTATCCTGATGTTGTAAGGAATTTTTCTGAAAGAATTAAGAATAATCCACATTATATTGAATTTGTTTCAAAAAGGGGTTGTACCCATAAATGTTTTTTCTGTTACAGACATGTGCAGGGCATCAGGAGTCACAGTGTGGATTATGTTATAGAGCATATGAAATTGCTACGTTCTCTTTATAACATCGGCGGATTTTATTTTGCCGATGAACTTTTCAACCATAATAAACAATGGGTTATAGAATTGTGTGAAAAAATAAAAAAATATTTTCCTGACATTTTCTTTATCGTCTGCGGTGCAAGGGTTGACATGATGGATTCTGAAATGCTTGATACCTTGAAAGAAAGCGGTTGTATTGAAATCAATTATGGTCAGGAATCAGGGGCAGATACTATCTTAAATGAGTATCAAAAGGCAGTTACTGTTGAACAGAATTTTGAGGTAACCCGTTTGACCCTTGAAAAAGGAATATTTTCTCCTGTTCAACTTGTGATCGGTTCTCCTTCAGAAAGTCCTGAAACAGTGAAACAGACAATAAAATTTTTGAAAAAATTGAAGGTTTATACTGCCTCCATCAACTATCTCCTTCCATTGCCTGAAACACCTTCCTGGCAGTATGCGATGTCCCATAATTTAATCAAAGACATTGAAAGATACCTTGAAGATGTTGTTGAATTCGGAGCAGGTTATCCTTACGTCAATCTTACAAAGTACCCGGAAAAAACTTTTAGTACATGGGTTGGGATGATCGGTGTGAAATTGAATGCCCTGTACTGGAAAAGAAAAAGAAAATGGATAAGATTTTTCATTGAAGACATTAAATTTTTTATCCTCTGGAGGTTTCCATCTTTTTACAAATTTTTTTCAAGATTGAAGAAATTTATAAAGAGGGGTTTTTGAAATGATTGATTTTTCTGAATCCATGTTAAGAGATAAACTGAAAGAACCTTTGCATCACTTCCTGGGTCCACGAATTTCTGAAAATGCAACAATTGGATTGTGCACATCAGAAAAAGAAGTAATTTTTATGAAAGAAAAATATGGTTCAGGTATTGATGTTTTGATAGCATTGACACCTCAGGCAATATATCAGTGTTATGTGATGAAAATACCTTATTATAAAATTGAGGATTTTTTTGATGTTAATTTCTTTGTCATTGCGGATGAGTGGATGCTGAAAATTGAAAAAAAATGGATTGATGAAATTGACTCTTATTTGATGAAAAATTTTACACCTTTTGAAAAATATGATTTTAAACCAGGTTTTCTGTATTTTTTCTTTCTTAAGGTGATGTATGACATGGTATTCAGGGCTGCGATTGGTCTTGCCCACCTTCTTTTATCCTGCAAACCTGAAAGGATTGTTTATTTCGGTTCTGACAAATTTTCAATACCGGATACTCTTTTTTTTAATGAATCTGTCTACAAGATAATTCTTCCTGCTTTTGCAAAGACGTATGATGTGACCTTAGAACCATTATCTCCGATAGAGAAAAAAACAGTTGAAATTTTTAAAAAAGAAAAATTCCTGAGGATATTAAAACAGATCGTCAAAAAAATGATAAATGCAGCAGGGAAAAGAGAAATAGAATTCCGTAAGCCGTACATATTATATAAACCAGGTTACGATGTTGACTTTGTTATTAAATTTTCAGACGAATTTTTGTTCAAAAATTCTTCAGTCATTTTCCCTTTTATCAGTAAACTGAAAATTGAAACTGATCTGGTTTTTCCATCGTATGAAATATGGGAAAAAATACGTTCTGAAAAATTTTTCAAAGGTCCATTTGTCTGGTTCGGAGTTGATTTATTTACTTCTGTTGAAAAACATCTTTATTACTGGATAACAAAAATTATTCCTGAAATGTGGATGGCATTTTTGAAACTGAATAAATTTTTAATGTTCCACAGACCACAGTGTGTTTTTTTATTTGCTCCATGGGAAATCAAAGATTTTGCACTTATTCAATCGTCACGATATCTTAAAATTCCTGTAATTTTTTATCAGCATGGGGGTTTTGAGGGATACTGTGAATATACAGTATATGATATGACAGATTTAAGGCAATGTGATTATAGGTTTGTTTATGGACAGGGTGTTGCGAATTATTTTAATTACAGGAAGTCGCTTTACACTGAGAAAATGGCACACATTATTCCTGTTGGTTCGGCAAAAATTGATGCATTAAAGAATAAAAAAGTCAATAAGGAAAAAATTTATGAGCATCTTGGTATTGGAAAAAATAAAAAAATCATTTTTTACATTCCGACAAGTTACCAGTATCACTGGTATATGTCAAGGGAAGCATATCTTGGTTGTATGTATTTCGAAATGCTCGTTGAAATTTCAAAATTATTTTCTGAATTTCCTAATGTTCAATTTATTTATAAGCCATTTCCTGAATCACCACCTGACCCTGCTGTGGAAATTTTTCACAGGCATTGCCCGAACTGTAAAATAACCAAAGAATATTCAGTTTATGAAATTGCATCAATAAGTGATGGCGTTGTTGTTGACCTTCCATCAACAGCATTACTGGAAGTCCTGCTGACTGATAAGCCCATCATCGTTTTTTCTGATAAAAGATTTATATGTCTTCTTGCCGAGGCAAAAGAGATTCTTTCAAAAAGGGCGATTGTTGAAGAAGAAATTACGGGTTTTTTCAATTCTCTCAGACAATTTGTTTCATCTGATCTGAAGAGTTTAAAAAATTCCGACAGGACATTTCTTAGAGAGTACGGAACATTTCTTGACGATGGAAAAAGTGCTGAAAGAGCACTTAAAAAAATAAAGGAAATTACTGGAAAACAAAATGCCTGAAGATTCATTGAAAAAGAGATATTTTTATAAACTTTCTGTGACCCTTGCTGGTTATGCAATGGGCTTGATTACAATGGGAATTATTCCCCGTGGGCTTGGACCAAAGGCATTCGGGGATTTTAATTTTATCACAAATTTTTTCTCTCAAATTGTAAGTTTTCTTGATATGGGTAGTTCAACTGCATTCCTCACAAAACTTTCACAGAGACAGGAAGAAAAAGGAATTTTTGTTTTTTATCTTTATTTTGCGCTTGTGATTACTGCTTTTGTAATGTTTTTTGTTATAATTTCCCGGTTATTCTCCCTGCATATGAAATTCTGGCCAGGTCAGTCAATGTTTTTTGTGTACTGTGGTGTGATATGGGCAATTATGAACTGGCTGGCTAATGTTTTAAATCAGGCAACTGATGCCTATGGATTGACTGTTGCAGCAGAAATGAAAAAACTGTATCAGAAATTGTTCAGCGTTATTGTCATTGTCGTTCTTTTCTACTTAAATTTTATAAATCTGAAAACATTTTTTCTTTACCAGTATTTCATTCAAATTTTTCTTGTAGCATCGTTTTTACTCGTTCTCAGAGATGCAGGAAAATTACCATCACAATGGAATCTTTCCATCCAGGCACGAAATTTTTACGTTAAGGAATTTGTTCAGTATTGCCATCCATTGTTTTTTTATTCCCTTGTCAGTTTATTGACAGGTATTTTTGACCGATGGATTTTGCAGTATTTTGGCGGAAGTGTTCAACAGGGTTTTTATGGTTTAGGGTTTCAAATTGGTTCACTGTGTATGCTCTTCACATCTTCCCTGACCCCACTATTTATAAGAGAGTTTGCTATTGCATATGCAAGGAATGACAGGGATAGAATGGTTTTTCTCTTCCGCAGATACATTCCACTGTTTTATGTTATCACTGCATATTTTTCATGTTTTGCAGCCGCAAATGCTGATAGAGTGATAATGATTCTTGCAGGTCCTCAATATCAATTTGCCCTGATTCCTGTGATTTTGATGTGCCTTTTTCCGATTCATTCAACCTATGGACAATTGAGTAATTCTGTATTTCTTGCGACAGACCAGACAAAACTGTACAGGAATATTGGTGTTCCTTTTATGATTTTTGGGGTTCCACTGACATACATTTTCATTGCTCCACATCATAAATTTGGTTTAGAAATGGGAGCAACAGGGCTTGCAATAAAAATGCTTTTATTCCAGTTCCTTCATGTTAACATCTGCCTTTATTTCAATGCAAGATATTTAAAAATTTCATTTTTCAGATATCTTGGACATCAGATTCTTTCGGTCCTGGTCATCGGTATTATTGCAATTTTCTCAAGATTTGCAATGGAAAAAATTATTCCTGGATTTCATTTTATCGTAAAACTTGTTTTTAATGGAATACTGTATTCAGGAATTCTTGCTTTTCTTGCTTACTTTTATCCAAGGATATTTGGTTTAAAACAGGATGATATTGGCATGATATATACAATCGTGCGGAGGGGACTTGACAAAACAAAATAATTATGTTTTAATTGTTTAAAACAAATTAAACAAATGAATGCCGCAATAATATTTGCAAAGGGTTCAGAGAAAGGGAAAAGAAATATCAACCTGTATCTTGTTGATGGAAAGCCATTGATTTATTACTCAATAAAGGCAGCCCTTGATACAGTCAGTATACAGTCAGTTTTTGTTTCAACTGATGATGAGGAAATTTCACACATTGCGGGTGGATTTTCCTGCAGGATTATCAGAAGAAAGATTTCAACTGACCATGATGGAATGGGACCAGCAATTGTTGAGGCAGTAAATCAAATTAATGAAAGAAATGAATTTGAAAACATTGTGCTTTTGTCAGGAAACACAGCAATGGTCAATAGCCATCTCATTGAGAAAGCCCTTGATGTTTTAAAAAAGAAAAATGATGTTAGTTCAGTCATTTCTGTCTGGAAGGCAAAGCACGATCATCCAAATTTTGCATTGATTAAAAAAAATAATACTGTTTCACCACTACTTGATAAACCAATTCCAGATGATGTTTATTTTTACGATGGTTCTGTTTGTGCCATCAGGAGTAAAATTATCAATCACAGATGCTTCAATTTCAGAAACTGGTGGGCATATCTTCCTGATTGCGTTTTCCTTGTAAGACCCTGGCCTACAGGAAGAGATGTTCACGATAGTTATGGGCTTGCCCTTGCAAGATGGTGGATTGAAAATGCGTTGATTGATGTCAGCGAGGAACTATGAAAAAAATAAGAGTACTTGTTTCAACTCATCCATTTGCAAAATCAAATCCAGTTGCTGCTGAGATGATTCTGCAGCAGGGATGGGAACTTGAATTCAATCCATATGGAAGAAAAATAACTCCATCTGAGTTGAAAATGTTATTGCCTGAAGTTGATGCCCTGATAGCAGGGACAGAGAGAATTGATGCAGAGGTTCTTGAATATGCTGCTGACTTAAAACTGATTTCGAGGGTTGGAATCGGAGTTGACAATATTGACTGGAATGAAATTAAAAAGCGTGGTATTGAGGTTGCATATACGCCTGATGCACCAAGTTTATCAGTTGCAGAATTAACCCTGAGTTTAATGATAAACCTGTTGAGGGGAATTCACATTGCTGATATTGAAATGCACAAAAAAAACTGGAAGAGGGTTACTGGATATGAACTTACAAATAAGACAATCGGTATTATTGGCATGGGAAGGGTAGGGAAAAATGTTGTGAAACTTTTACAACCATTTCATTGCAAAATCCTTGTTAATGATATTAAACCTGATTTTGAGTTTATAGAAAAATACAAATTGAAACTGGTGGAAAAGGAAGAGATTTATAAAAATGCGATGATTGTGAGTTTTCATGTTCCATTAACACCAGATACACATCTGATGGTTAATGAAAAAGTTTTTCAATCAATGAGACACGATGCATACCTTATTAATACTTCAAGAGGCCAGATTGTTGATGAAGAATGTCTTTATAATGCCTTGAAAAATAACCAAATTGCAGGTGCTGCCATTGATGTTTATTCAGAAGAACCATATCACGGCAAGCTTACAGGACTACCTAACATTATACTGACCTGTCATATGGGTTCCTGTACAGAAGAAAGCAGATCTGCTATGGAAATTGGTGCTGCAGAAGCGGTTGTTGATTTTTTCAATGGACGACCATTAAAAAACAGGGTACCGGATGAGATGAGGATTTCTATATGAAAAAACAACCTTTTATCAGTGTTAATGCAAACATTCATTTTCTCTATATGACAAAGCAGGAAGAACAAAGTCCTGTGTATCAGGAATACAGGAAAAAATGGTATCAGAACCCTGAAACCTTTACTGCCGGCAGTTTTCCATTACATCTTGACATAGAATCAACAAGTTTGTGCAATTTGAACTGTCCTTTTTGCTCATTCAAATCAGTTCATCGTGGGTGGAAAAGAGGAAATATGGAGTGGAACCTTTATAAAAAAATTATTGATGAAGGGAAAGAGCACCGTCTTTATTCAATAAAATTAAGTTTACGGGGGGAACCTCTTTTGCATCCTGAAATTTTTAAAATGATTGAATATGCCAGAAAAAGTGGAGTGATTGATATTTATTTTAATACCAATGCAGTGCTACTTGATGAACAAAAGGCAGATGCCATCATTAATTCACAGGTCAATAGAATTTCAATTTCTTTTGAGGGCTACGAAAAAAATCTTTATGAAAAAAACAGGATTGGAGCACGTTTTGAAGATGTTGTAAAAAATATAGAAACACTTGTGAATAAAAGGAACAGAAAAAACACGAAATACCCGAGAATCAGAATTCAAACTGTTCTTATTTCTGAAATGGAAAACATCCTTGAACAGTATAAAAATTTCTGGATGGAAGAAGGTGTGGATGAAATCGCCTACCTTGATCTTGAAAAAGAACCTGAGAATAATGAAGATTTAAGTTATCCATGGGTTTGTCCACAATTATGGCAGAGAATGACCATATGGTATGATGGAACATTACTGCCCTGTGTTCATGATACTTATGGAATTATGCGAATTGGCAATGTTTCAGAAATAAATATTGCAGATGCCTGGCACAGTACAGTTGAAAATGGTTACCGGCTTATTCATCAGTCCGGCTATGGTGAAACCCTTTATTCATGCAGAATATGTCCGTTAAGGGCAGGACAGGTAAGAAGAATTAAAAAGGAGATATGCCATGATACCAGCACTATTAATAGGTAGGGAAGGAAGTACAGGATTCCCAGGGAAAAACATATATATTGTTGTTGGAAGGCATATGATGGAGTATCCTTTACTCGCCGCAAAACATTCAAAATATGTTGATGAAATCTATATTTCAACTGACTCAAAAAAAATCAAGGAAATTGGCAGTAAATATGGAGCAAAAATTATTGAAAGACCTCCAGAATTATGCACAAATCAGGCACTTGGTGAAGATGTTTTTGCCCATGGCTACAGGTATATCAGGGACACTTCAGGAAAACCAATTGAACTTGTGGTGCTATTGTTTTGCAATGCACCAACTGTTCTGGCAAAGACAATAGATGAGGCAATTGAACTATTAAGAAAAAATCCTGAAGCAGATTCTGCTGTAAGTGTTTCAATTTACAATATGTGGAGTCCTCTAAGAGCAAGGAAACTTGGAAAGGATGGTTTTTTGTATCCATTTGTTCCATTTGAAGTTTTTGGAGATGTGAGCAAACTCAGTTGCGACAGAGATTCTCAGGGAGATGTTTATTTTGCTGATATGGGAGTTTCTGTTGTAAGACCCCATTGCCTTGAAAATCTTAAAGAGGGACTTTTACCGCAAAGATGGATGGGAAAGAAAATATTACCGGTTCTCCAGTGGGGAGGACTTGATGTTGATTTCAAATGGCAGATTCCACTTGTTGAATACTGGTTAAAAGAACATGGTTTTACAGAAACAAGAACCCCGTATGAATAAAAGAAATTTTGTAGAGTTGCAGGGAAAAAAAGTTTTGGTCACCGGTGCAACCGGTGGGATAGGTTCAGCGATAGCAAGGAATTTTGGTAAACAAGGAGCAATTGTCGGCATACATTTTCATAAAAATGAAGAAAGGGCTGAGATGTTATCAAAAGAAATTAAAGAAGAAGGAGGACAACCAATTATACTGCAAGCTGACCTTACTATAGAAAAAGAAATTCTTGACCTTGTGGGATTATTTTATCAAAAAACAGGAGGTATTGATATTGTCGTTAACAATGCCGGCGGAATTGCTGACCTTGTTCATTTCGAAAAAATTACCCCAGCAGAGTGGGATGGAATAATTTCGCTTAACCTTAAAGCACCATTTTTTATAATGAGAGAATCATTTCTGCGAATGAAAGCACAAAAAAAAGGAAGGATTATTAATATCAGTTCCGTGGCAGCAAAATATGGCGGTTCTGAATGGAGTGTCCCCTATGGAGTGGCGAAGGCAGGGATTGAAAATCTTACCGTATTTTTCTCCCGAGTGGGTGCACAATACAATATCTTGGTGAATTGTGTTAGACCAGGTGTAATAGATACAGAGTTCCAGAGAAGAATTAGAACGGATGAGCAATTGAAAAACAGAATATCCTTAATTCCTTTGAAAAGGATGGGAACACCTGATGATGTTGCTATGATGGTGTTATTTCTTGCTTCAGACGCAGGTTCTTTTATTACAGGTCAGATTATTTCAGTATCAGGTGGAGAATGAAAAAAGTTAAAAAAATTTTTGGGGGTGTGGTTTCTCGCCTGTTTATGTTTCTAAGGGAATTGTCGCTGGATGTGGCATTAAGACAGCAACGACTGGACGCTCTTGCTGTCAGGTTATCGAATATCGTAAAGGATATTTCTAATCAATATACAGGGGTTGTTCTCACCGATAGTTTACAGTTAAAGTGTACAAGATATCTTCATGCTTTTCAAATTTCTCTAGTAAACGATATTCTTCCTGAACTTGAAAACCCGTTAATTATAGATATAGGGGATTCAGCAGGTACCCACATTCTTTATATTAAATCCATCTACAGGGACAAAAGGATAAAGGCTATAAGTGTTAATCTTGATAAAATGGCAGTTGAAAGAATAAAAAAGTTGGGACTCGAGGCGCTGGTATGTCGTGCTGAAGATCTTCCGAATCTTGGTATTAAACCCGATGTTTTTCTTTGTTTTGAAGTCCTTGAGCACATGTCCGACCCTGTCAGATTTCTTCATTCCCTAGCCACTGTTGGAGCAAAATATATTATCATTACTGTTCCTTTTGTCAGACGAAGCCGTGTAGGCTTTCAGCATATTCGTACAAAAACAAGGAAAATGGCGACCGCAGAGAATATGCACATATTTGAGCTTTGCCCTGAGGATTGGAAGCTTCTTATGATGCATTCTGGATGGAAAGTAGTGAAGGAAAAAATATATCTGCAGGAGCCACGATGGCATCCTCTATACTTCACTTCCATTTTATGGAGGAAATACGATTTTGAAGGATATTACGGAGTAATTTTACGGCCAGATTTTGAATGGGAACGTTTATACAGGGATTGGTGACTCAGTGAACAAAAAAAATTCTTCTGTATATGGACGAGAGTACTAATTATAAGAATTTGAACGCGTTATTGAATTCTTTAAACGATGAAGACAAAGTTATTATTTGCTACACCGGCATAGTGATGAAACAGTATGTGAGGGAAAAACTTGGGGAATTTTATGGTGAGATGATTTTCTATCCATTTGCAAAGGAATATAGAGAAACCTCTTTTCGGTTAAGAAATGAATATGTGAAATTTGTTTCAATACTTGGTGAAAAATTGGTAAGTAAAGGGAGAAACTTAAAAACGTATTTCAAAATTCCTTTTAGAGACGTATCCGCTTGGTGGTTTAGCCTTATCGCGGAGAAGAATCCAATGAAATCGATGTCCATCGTAACTTTTTATCAACTTGTTACAGTGATCAATGCTATCGAAAAAAATGGGTGTAATTCAGTATTTCTTATGGTGGACAACCCTGGGTTGTCCTTGTGTCTGAAAAAATACTCAAAAGACGACCATATCGCTTTTTACTCCAAGCGTTTCACACTATTGAAGTATGAAATGCTTGTTGCTATGGGCACTACCATGTCTGCAATATACGGTTTCGTCCAGATACTCAAGAGGTCTATTATTCTGAGAAGAAGATTAAGAAGTTTTTCTTGTACACGGAGGCTGGCGATAACCGAACCAAACTATATTTTTGTTACCTATTTTCCGCAAGTGGATAAGGAAGCAATCAAAAAAGGGATGTTCATAAATAAATACTTTGGACCACTTCAGAGTGGTCTTGAACAAAAATACAAAGAAAAAATCGCGTGGATATTACTGCAGGAACAAACATTTGAATATAATGAAAATTCTGGAATATCTCTGACTGAAAAACTAAATCACGCTGGTTATAAACTGTTTTTTGGGGAAGAATTTCTTTCTCCCATGGATTTTCTTATGACAATTTTATGCCATGCATTACTTGCGATTAGATTTATTACAATAAAATAAATGACATCGTTTATGAGAGATGTCTCCAGAGTGAAGAATGACAAAACCTGGTAATGATTTTCCTGAAGCAAACAGGGTTGAGATTATTCTTGTGCATTTGGAAAGGGCTGATTTTTCTATC
>Ga0078972_1010708_pt1 | contig 16909 bp, 16 predicted proteins | sample YelNatPaOPGAMG01_FD_67568 | JGI IMG/M metagenome (GOLD analysis project Ga0078972, IMG submission 67568) | Hot spring thermophilic microbial communities from Obsidian Pool, Yellowstone National Park, USA - OP-RAMG-01 (SPADES assembly) (version 2) | ecosystem: Environmental > Aquatic > Thermal...
GAATAACAAGGTCATTGCTGTTGTATAGCCTCTTATCCCCTTCATACTCTTTTGTTGAAAAATACTTCGCCACTCCAAAAACAGCATCGAAATCTTTATCTTCCTGCTTCGTCTGCACAGCGGGTCTCTCCGCCTGCACAACCGCCGTAGGTCGAGCAGGAGATACCCCTCCCCCACAGCCCGCTATAAACGGGCTAATGGTGAGAGTACAAAATAGAAATACTACATTAAAATGTTTTTTCTTCATATCTAAAACTCCTCTTTTTTATTTTTTATCTCCTCTATCCAACAATTCCCGCTGTGGCTTATACCTTCTGGTCATTGTCATCATCTTTCCGTCGAATGTCTTGCGCTTGCACCCACAGGAAAATCCTACCCGATACTACGCCAAGAAATGCAGGATGCATTTCGCCCCGAGCACATGAGGCACGACGCCGAATGTGCGAGGGTAGATTTTCCGTGCTCTTCCCTTAAGCAAGACCTGAAGGACGGAAAGATGATGACAATGACCTATACACCCTCCACAGCGGGGTTTTTTGTATTGTAGCACTGGCGACGCCAGTGCTACTCTTGCATTTTGCCTCGCGATGATACTGGAGTTATCTAATTTCAAAAAATGGGGAATTGCTGACAAAGATATTTTATGTTTGACTTTACTAAAAGTTTTGATTATAATCAACTCTATTTTTGAGTACTTTAAAACCTTCTACTACACCAAAAGTTTTAATATTCTGTAAAACAGGAGTTATTTAAAAATTACATAATGAAGAGTATCTACAGGCCTTCAATTTTAAAAATATCTTTAATATTCCTCTTTTTTCTTTTAAATATAAAATGCTCTGGAATTTCATATAAAAACAATAATGATAAGTTTGCCATCACCTATAACAATCCTCCGGTAGTAAAACTGATAGAACTCTCTCCATATATATCAAGAGGTGGTAGTGCTGTTATAATATTCAAGGTAGAGGATGGAGATGTAGATTCAGTTTTTATTCAGTATAAAAATGGAGAAAAATATTTTCCATCTCCTTTTTTAAAAAATAATTACTACATAGGTTTTCTTTCCTATCCATTAACAGCAGATAGCTTTAATGCCATAATTATAGCAAAGGATACGGCTGGAAATTGCAGTACAAATTTTTTCTCAATCCCGCAGAAGAAAGTAATCTATCCGAAAAGAAAAATAGCCATTCGAGAAAATTTCTCCATCGCTAAAATTGATGAATTAAAACTGGACAAAGCCAATCTTCCATCAAGCGATATGGAGATCCATAACCTCATTATGAAAAGCTTTAGTGAAAAAAGGGCTATCGATATAAAGGCTGAAACATCAAAACCCCGCACAAATTTTATAAAAAAAATAGAAATAAATAATTTTAAGCCAATGAAGGATTTCAGAATAACTTCACCCTTTGGAGAAAGACGACTTTTCATGCTAAAAAATAAAGTGGCAAGGGAATCGTATCACTACGGAGTAGATCTTGCCAATTCAAAAAACACAGAAATATTTACCTCTAATGATGGTGAAGTAATATTTGCCGGGTATAATGGCGCAAGTGGAAACACAATTATCATCCACCATGGGCTTGGATTATACAGCACCTATTTTCATTGTTCAGAAATCTATGTAAAAGCGGGAGAAAATATAAAAGCAGGACAACTTATAGCCCGATCCGGAGATACAGGATATGCCCTTGGGGATCACCTCCACTTCGGTCTAATTGTATCCGGGACATCTGTAAATCCAGAAGAATGGATGAATCCAGAATGGATCACAAATAACATAATTAGTCCAATACAGAAAGCCGACTCAACCATAAATAAAGAACAAAACTAATATTTTTCAAGCTCATAATAAATATTACCTGACGCCACTATCGTGGCTGTTTCCACCTTTAAAATTCTATTGCCAAGGCTTACAGTAATAAAACCATCTTTTCTCATTCTATCAACCTCATCGATTGTAAAACCTCCTTCGGGACCAATTAAAAGCTCAACGGAATCAATTCTGGAATTTTTTTTCAGAAGAGATTTTAAGCTCAAATCTCTTTCCATTTCCCATGGCATTATCTTTAAAGAATCTTTTAAAAGCAGAGAATTAATTTTATTAATATGAATTGCATCTTGTATAATCATTAAAGTATTTCGTCCTGTCTGCTTCATTACCTCAAGAGAAATCCTTTCAAGCCTTTCCTTTTTATTCTTTAATCTCTTTTCATCATATTCTGGAATAGTTCTTTCCGTAAAGACCATGACAAATTCATTAACCCCGAGCTCACAAGCCTTTTCTACTATAAGATCAATCTTCATTCCCTTCGGCAAGGCTTGATAAAGACGAAGAAATATTTTTCTTTCTTCTTTCACCTCTTTTTCAATAATTTTCATTTCAACTTTTTCACCAACAACTTTAACAATCTTGCATTTAAGATTATTTCCCTTTCCATCTGTCGCCTCCAGTAAATCTCCCTCTTTTTTTCTTAATACATTTATAATATGATGCGCATCACTACCTGTAATAAAAGCTATTTTGCTTTTGATTTGATTAATGGGAATGAAAAATCTTCTCATAGAAATTTTTACTTTCCTTTCTCCTCACATTAATCTCATATAGACTTATGTCTCTTTGCAATTTCATCCAGAAGGACGTCAAGGGCTTTAAAATCATTCTCCTTTGGATATCCCTTCACAAGCACAGGGGGTATTACCTCTGCTTTAAGGTTATAAAGCATTGACTGAATTTGCTCAAGCATTTTGCTACCCCAGCCATAGGAAGCTATAACAGAAACAAACCTTGTTTTAGGTCTTAATAGATTATAAAGATACACCACCTGTGCTACAAGGGGATGCATTCCTCCAAGCACCGCGCAGGCTCCAACAACCACTGTTGCCGCATCTGTTATAGCCATTGCAAGCTTTCCCATATCTGCAACAGTCAGATTAAAAGGTTGGTATTCGATATTTCTTTCCCTAAGCCCATTCATAAAATAATCCACGATTGCCTGTGTACTACCATGCATGGAAACATAAGGTATTATCACCTTATTTAAAACCCTATCTGAAATCCACTCCTTATAGCAATTTATTATGAAATTCGGGTCTTCATAAACAAGTCCATGACTTGGTGCAATCATTTTAATATCTATATCAAGTATCTTTTGAAAGCTTGCAGAAATATTAGAACGAAAGGGATACATAATTTCCGAAAAGTATCGCTTTGCCGGTTCTACAATTTCTGCATTATCTTCCTTCTTTAAAACAAGGCGGCTATCAGCTATATGTGCACCGAAGAGATCGCAGCTAAAAAGTATTTTATCCTCTATAAGATAAGTAAGCATTGTTTCCGGCCAGTGAACCCAGGGAAAAATAATAAACTCAAGGGTTTTACCACCAAGAGGAAGTCTTTGATGATCTTCCACAACAATAAATTTATCTTCAGGGATAAGAAGAAGATCCATCAAAAAAGACTTGCACTTCGCATTTGTTACCACCTTTGCTTCAGGATAAAGCCTTAGCACATCTGGAATACATCCAGAATGATCCTGCTCAGCATGGTTTGATATTACATAATCAATCTTTAAATTTGAAAACCTTTTAAGGTTCTCTTCAAGTTGATTCCATGTTCTTGGGTCAACGGCATCTATAAGCGCAACCTTTTCACTCCCCTTAATCAAATAAGCATTATAGCTCGTACCATCGGGTAGAGGAATCACTTCGTCGAATAGTCTGCGACTCCAATCCCTTGCTCCTACTTCATATACATCGGAAAGCAATTTTCTAACCGGCATAATTTACTCCTTTTTAAATTGATCTTTACCTGCGCCACAAACAGGACAAACCCAGTTTTCCGGAAGGTCTTCGAAGCGAGTACCTGGAGGAATTCCTCCATCCGGATCACCAATCTCTGGATTATAAACATAACCGCACACTTCACATACATATTTGTCCATAAATATATCCTCCTATTCTTTAGTTAAGAGTTAGCCACATAAGTTGGGGCATTCTTGGATGTTTTACCCTTTATAACATTCCTGTAGTAATCATAGGTAAGGGGAATTTTATCATTCAATACCTCAGACTCAGTAAGATTCCCTATAAAAATAGAATGACTGTTAACATCCACCGTTTTGAATACCTTGCAGACGAGGTGGGCAACAGAATAATCAAGGAGAAGAGCTACTCCTTCCTGTGAAATTTTTACATTAAGCCCTACCATTTTATCTACATCTTTCCCACTCTTAAATCCAAAAAGCCCAATTAGCTTAAATGGTGCATCCTGAGAAAGAACACTTACTCCATAAAAACCACTTTTTAAAATCATATCATAAGTATAATTGTTTTTGTTGACAATAATCTGAAATGTGGGTGGCTCTGAATTAACCTGGCAGAAGGTATTGGCAATAAAACCATTATGTTTTTCATTTAAAAAAGATGTAACTATATAAAGACCATATGTAACCTTAAAAATAGCGCTTATATCTAACATAAAAATCCCTTTAAATATAACATCCATAAGATTAGTTGTTATTTTGAAGTACCAAAAAAAATATGTCAAGTTCAGGACTTTTTGCACAGCAATTCCCCATTTTTGATTGAATTACAATAAATCGTCATTGCGAGGCGACAGATTTCTCTATTGCTGAGAATTATAATCCGAAGCAATCTGTCGATAAATAAAGCAGTCGCAATAAATTAACAGATTGCTTCATACGATAATTTTCGGCAAAGGAGTTAGCTTCTCATTCGCAATGACGCTGAAGTTATCAAATTTTCAAAAATGGGGAATTAATGCTTTTTGCACAGCAGCAATTCTTTTGCTATTGCATAAAAATAATGATATGATATTATGTTATGTGCATTTTTGCCAAATTTTCAAAAGAGGAGGCATGGATTATGAAATCCAGAAAACATATTTGGATTGTATTAACCCTGCTTTTCGTTCTTCCATTAATAGCATACACAAAAATCCAGAACCGTTATTCAAAAGAAGTAAACAATGTAAGTAGACCCTACAAGGCTGACTGGCTTGTTTCTCCGGAAGAAGAACCTGCAGGGGATCATAAGGTAAGCAATGCTCCAGAATGTGATATAAAAGGTGTATTATCCTGCTATGATAAGGATAAGCTTAGAGTAGATATTCTGCTTAACAAACCCATATCCTATGATTTTAAAATATGGTATGCAATAAAATTTGAATACTCTGATATGATAGAATATTACACCTATTACCCGGTGTCTGGTGATCTTGTTTATGAAAAAGAGGTTGAAGGAGAAATTGTAGATACACAAAGCCTAAAAGAAGACGAAGTGGATTATGCCGGAGTAACAGATTCGGGAGGAGAAAAAAATATCGATGTGTATATTATAATCGATAAAGATAAACACATAGCAGGCGATAAGGGAAAAAAATATTTTCTAACCACAACCTTTTATTCAGGCTTTCTGGACGAAAAAGACAAAATGCATATTGCTGACGAAACTCCGCCCGTTAATCTTTATTTTAAAAGATAACAGGAGAATTCTTAGATTTAAAGTTCGTTCTAAGATGAAACTAATACCTAAGATAATCGATTCCTGATTCTAAAACCCCAATTCAACATGGATTTTCACTTTCTTTTTCCCCTTTTTCGTGTTAATTCGTTTAATTCGTGGTTTCTGACCGGATTAACCACGAATATCACGAATATTCACGAATGATATTTTATCGTGTAAATCCGCTTAATCCGTAGAATCCGTGCGAAACCTGTGGTGAGCCCAGTCGAACCATTGGGGTCAGAATAAAAAAAAGAATTTCTTAAATTAGGAATACCTAATTTAAATCCATTGTTTTTGAGATCTTTTGCTTTAGTTTTATACAGAACTCTCTATATTGAGCAAAGAGAATATTTGTCTTTTCCGGATTAAACTCAAGAACATATCTGACATTACTATTTTTAGAGGATATAATATCTGTTGATAAAGGCGTTGGATAATAGGTTTCAAGAATATTAAAATTACTGTCCATATAAAAAAGCACCAGAGGAAGATAGGTATTCTTCATCCAGTAAGAAACAGATTGCTCTTTTTCATAAATAAAAAGCATTCCATCGATGGAATTCCATCTTTTTCGATACATTAAACCTATTTCCTTTTCGTCCTGATTTCTCGCAATCTCAAGATAAAGAACATTGGTTACCAGAATAATAGAAATCAAAATAGGCTTCATAAAAATTCTCAGATAAAGAATCCATACAGAAAATTTAGAAAAGCTATTAATGTGTCGTAATACAAAACTACCATAAACAAAGAAAGCAAATAAAAAGCCGCGGTTTGTATATAATCGCCTTGAAGAAGTCTACGGTTTCTGAAAGCCATTCCAAAAGCGGAAGAAAGAATCATCATAAAGATTATTATTAAATAATATGCTATCCTGTTAAAAACAACATTTCCCACCCGGTAAAAACTTACCCTTGAATTTAATACATAATCGCTATTTAAAGCCACATCTATCAGACTAACAATACTACCGGTTGCTTCATCCGCAAGGGAATATATACCTGATGGGTTATACATTAGAACTATTTTTTTAATACCGGAAATCTTTTTTGCTGTAGAAAATTGGCCATTAGAATATTGGTAATAAATCGGATTAACTGCATAGAGAAGATAACCCACAATTTTTGCATAAGATGAGCTAATAATATAGTCAATTTCTTCACCTTTCGTATAAGCTATAAATCGAAAGCCCTCCACATAATAGGCTCCATTCCCATCATACATCTTTTCAAAGTAAACATAGGAATTTCCAGTAGAAAAAGCAATATTTCGCCTTACCGGCATATAAACAAGCCTGTTGAATTCCGACATTTTGAAATCTGCACCGCTATCATCTCTAATCCTTACACCTTTAAGATTTTTTTCTTTAAGCACCTCTGTAAGTTTTACAAAGTCATAAAGCTTGGGAATAAACCATTCCTGAAACATAAAGGTAGAAAAAAGCATAATAAACACAAACATTACTATTTTAAAATTAAGCGTGCTGTCTCTTACAGGGAATTGAATATCAATCGGACTTTTAAATACCAGCGACCAGAGAACAGAAATTGCTCCATTCACGGGAATAACATAAAGTAAATCCTTACAGGCTGAATAAAAAGCAAGGTGAAATGGAAGCCTTTCAATTCTTATGTGGTATATTAAAACAACAAGCAAAACTACAATACAAAGAAAAAAGAATAGTAATAGAAACTGCCTTAATTTTTTCATGAACTAAACCTTTCATTCTCCTTTATCGGTACACTCGTCCTTTTCATAGCTAAAATATATTTTAATTCTATTAAAGCATAACCTATCAGTAGCGCACATAGGCTTACAACAAAAGATGGTAGAATTTCTCTTAAAAAATCATTTCTAACGCCTATTTTTAAAGAAGAAATGGTACTTAAATATATCGGCAAAAAAGTAAATAAAAGGGCAGATATAACAAACAAGGTGGACCACGAAAGGGAAAGGGTTTGATTATCATAAAAAAACACAGAGGCTCCTCCAACAAGCCCCGTTATACCCATGGAAATTAAAATTAAATAAATAATACAAATAGCACCTCTGGACAAAGGAATATGAGCATTTAACATTCTTTCTATCTTCAAGATATATTCAATATATAGATTAAATATTTTGTGGGTAACACCACTATCCTGAATTTGTAATACCTGTGCCTTCCTTGAAACAGTATAAGAACTATTAAATGGGGCTAAAGAATTATCCTCAATTTTTTTGTAAGTATTGATATAGATCCTATCCTCCCCAACGGATATACTGTTGAAAAAATAAGCCTTCCCAAAAAACAAAATCCCACTTTTTCTACCATAGGGAAGGGCTATTTTGTAATCTCCTATAGAATTTATATAGCCATTTTTTACATCAGGATAGTAATAATACTGATAAAACGGTGGTAAAGGCACAAAATTTACCCTCGCTAAAAGAAACAGGTAAAAAAACATTGAATTAACAAGGGCTATTAATGGAATTATTTTAAAAAGATATCTTTTATTATCCTTGAATTTTGATAAGAATAAGGAGCTATTAAGAATAACAGCAAAAGGAACTGAGCATAAAAGGAAAAATACATAATTTTTAAAAGCCTCCAGAAATAAATTTCCTGACATTGTATATCTAAATGATATTAATGTGTAAAATAAATAAAAAGAAAATAGAAAAATAAAAAAAATCATGGTCTTAATAAAAGAACCTATATATTTCCAGCAGGTTGTCAAATAGCTCAAAAAGACCTCCCCTAACATTCTTACCATAAAAGTTTTGTTTATTATATATCGGTAATCTTACACTTATAAATTTAATTCTTTACTTAAGTTAGAAATATTACAAAAATATTTTAAAAATAATATTGTTAAAAATATTGACCATTTTATTTTTCGTCTTAAAATGATAGGGGTTAAATTAGTAATATTTTCTTTAAAACACCGTTTTTATAAAAAAATAGGAGGAAAAAAATGGCAGATGTACTGTTTAAGAATGTAACAAAAGTTTATGAAGGAGGTGTGGTAGCTGTAAAGGGTGTTAACCTTGAAGTAAAAGACAAAGAATTTGCAGTTCTTGTCGGACCTTCGGGATGTGGTAAATCCACCACCCTGAGAATGCTTGCTGGTCTTGAGGATATTACAGACGGCGAAATCTATATTGACGGTGTTCTCGTAAACAATAAGCAGCCAAAAGACCGCGATATAGCAATGGTGTTCCAGAACTATGCTCTTTATCCACACATGACAGTGGAAGAGAACATGGCTTTTGGTCTTCGCTTGAGAAACTACCCAAAGGAAGAGATTAAGAAAAGGGTGAGCGAAGCCGCACAGATTCTCGGACTTACTGAATATCTTAAAAGAAAACCAAAGGCTCTTTCAGGTGGGCAAAAGCAGAGGGTTGCTATAGGACGTGTTATAACAAGAAGACCTAAAGTTTTCCTTTTTGATGAACCGCTATCAAACCTTGACGCAAAACTAAGAGTGCAGATGAGGGCTGAGCTTATCAAGATTCATGCAAAGCTAAAAGTAACCTCTATTTATGTAACCCATGACCAGCTTGAGGCTATGACAATGGGCACAAAAATAGTTGTAATGAACAACCAGGTGATTCAGCAGATTGGAACCCCTATGGAGGTCTATACACATCCTATTAACAAGTTTGTCGCCGGATTTATAGGAACTCCACCGATGAACTTCTTTAATGTAACCCTTCGCGAAAAGAATGGTATCTTGTGGGCAGATTTTAAAGATTTCCAGATGAAGCTTCCAACAAACTTTACCGACAAAGCAAAGGACTATGTAGGTAAAGATGTTACCTTTGGTATAAGACCAGAGGATATTTACGACAAAAGTACCTACATTGGACAGGTTGACAACAATAATGGTAAGGGAAATGTGGAAATTGTTGAACATCTCGGTTCTGAGCAGCATATTTTCTTTACAACCACAAACCACTCTTTTACTGCTAAATACGATCCATCAGTAGATTTGCATATTGGCGATAGCAACATAGAGTTTATCTTCGATTTAAAGAATGCACATCTATTTGACAACGAAACAGAGCAGGCTATTATATAACCCTGATTTGACATTGAAAAAAGGGCTATTCCAGAAAGGAATAGCCCTTTTCTTTATCATCTTTCCCTTTCAGAAGATTAGAATGTATTCCGAAAATAAATAGGATACAAAAAAGGTATAAGTTTAAATGGAATATAAAATAAAAACTTTTATTCCTCTTCTGTTATTTGTTACTTTAGTTTTTCCCAAAATCTTTTCAATTGAACATAAAATCCAGAATGGCGATAATCTATGGAGCATATCCAGAAAATATAATGTACCATCCGAACAAATTATTCTTATAAATAATCTTGAAAATTCAAAACTTTACCCCAACACAATAATTGTCATTCCGGATAAAATAATCGATTATACTGTTGAAAAGAGCGATAACCTTTCAAAAATAGCAAGGGATAATAACACCTCTATAAAACAAATTCTCTCATTAAACCAGCTAAAAAGTGATACAATTTACGCCGGGCAAAAACTAAAAATCCCGATCTTCTCATCAAATAAAAGCACAGAAAAATTAGTAACAGAATATTATACTGTAAAAAAGGGGGATAGTCTTTATTCAATTTCAAAAAAGTTCGATGTCTCAATAGAAAACATAAAAGTTTGGAATCAAAAAAAAAGTGAATCTTTGCTTTATGGAGAAAAAATAAAAATTTATACCCATGCTTCTCAAAATAGTGAAGACAAACCCAAACAGGAAAGATTCATAGAACCTCATAGCAATTCATCAAAGGATATGCCCTTACCTGTAGAAAAAGGCTATATTTATAATGTTCAAAAGAAACGAAGAGGGGTATTAATCTTTCTAACAAACAAATCACCAATAAAAAGCATTGATGAGGGTGTTGTTGAGTTTATAGGACATATATCGGGTTATAGAAATGTTTTAATTGTTAAGTATGGGCAATTTCATTATGTATATGGATCACTAAACCAGATACTTGTAAAGGAAAATGAAAGGGTTAAATCAGATCAGATAGTAGGATATGCTTCCCCTATGCTACCCGAATCTTCCAGAGAATCTTTCTTCTATTTAGAAATAAGAAATGAAAAAAAAATAGTGGATCCCTACAAAATTTACCCATACTTTAAGGACAATTATACGGCTAAAAAATGATATGGAATAATAGAAGATTTTCTTGACAAATTAAGGTTTAGCAAACAAAATACTTCATACATATTTTATTACCCTGTGAGGTAAAAATATGAGTGTATCCCCTATAGATCTTCAGGTTCTCTTCTCTAAAGCAGCAGATCTATCGGAAAACATAGCAAGGAGTTCAAACGCTACCCAGACAGGACAGGTGGCAAGCTATGAAAAAATACACAGGGAAAGTAACGACATAAATAGAATGGTAAACAATGTGGAACAATATTCACAGGAATTTAGTAAAATAAACCCTGAAGGAAGCAATAAAGGAAAACAAAATATGCCCCAGGAGAAAAATAAAAAGAGTACTCTGGAAACTTCCAAAAAAGAGGAAAATAAAAAGGCTTTAAAAGAAGAGGGCACTGGAAATATTATCGATATACTGGATTAAAAGAGTTTACAAAATCGTTTTGAGAACTACAAGGAGGACAAATTGAATACGGGAGTAGCAATTCTTTCAAAAGAGGAAAGAGAGCAAAGAAATTTTATAACTAAGGTTTATGGATGGATGACCTTTGCATTAGCAATTACAGGAATCACTTCGTACTTTGTATATCAAAATCCTGCAATTATATCTGTACTCTCTACAAATGTTTATATATTAATAGGTATTTTTATTGGTGAATTGATAATAGTTGGGGCATTATCCATGCTAATAAAAAAAATGAGTGTCTTTATCGCAACAGTTATCTTTATACTATATTCTTTATTAAATGGATTGACATTTTCTTTACTCTTTTTGCTTTTTACCAGAGAATCAATAGCCATTACCTTTTTCATCACGGCAGGGATTTTTGGTGTTATGAGTCTTTATGGTTTCACAACAAAGAAAAATTTAACAGGCATAGGCGCTTTATCAATGATGGCTATAGTTGGTTTCATCCTTGCATCAGTCATCAATTTCTTTTTCTTCAACAAAACATTCTACTGGATTATTTCTTTTGTTGGAGTTATTGCCTTTGTGGGTCTGACAGCTTATGATACTCAAAAGATAAAAGAGCTTAACATTATAGGTAATGAAGGGACAGATGAAGACAAAAAAGAAGCTATTATGGGCGCCCTAACTCTTTACCTTGATTTTGTAAATCTATTCCTCCTTATATTACGCTTTACCGGTAGAAAAGAGTCGGAATGAGTCCTCTCTCAATAAGTTATGCTTAATAAAATCAGGCGTTTTTATGACAAGAAACGAAATTATAAACGAGATTTCCAAACAGGTTTCAATTAAATTGGAAAGTCTTTATACTATATTCGAGTGTAACTCTAAAAGCAGGCAAAAAAGATTTTCCCATGTAATTAATGACATGATAAATAAAGGCATGATTGTGTACAATAAAGAAACCGATATTATTTCTCTACCATTGCCAAGACAGAGAAAGAAAAAAAAGAAGAAAGAGGTTAAAAAAGAGAAAAAAATGGAATTAAAGAAAAAATTAATGGATGCCACTACAGATTTCGATTCGATTGTAAGTAAATACAAAATCCGGAAGGATTTCCCGGCCTCCGTGATGAGAGAGGCTGAGAATGTAGAAACAACAATTCCAGAAAAGGAAATAAAAAAGAGATTGGATTTAAGAAATTTCCTGATTTTCACAATAGACGGAGAAGACGCAAAGGATCTGGATGATGCTGTTTCAATAGAAAAGCTTCAGGATGGATGGAAGCTTGGTGTTCATATTGCAGATGTATCCTACTATGTTCCAAAGCAGAGTAAACTTGACATTGAAGCCTTAAAACGTGGCAACAGTTTTTATTTTGTAAACAAGGTTGTACCCATGTTTCCAAAGAACCTATCCAATGGAATCTGCAGTCTTAATCCACAGGAGGATAGATTAACCCTCTCAATCTTTATGCACATTGATAAAAATGGGGAGGTAAAAAAATATAATATCTATAAATCTATAATTAATTCAAAGTACAGACTGACATACGAAAAAGTTCAGAATTATCTTGACGGAAAAGAAAATTTTCCTTCCTCTGAACTTGAAGATAGCTTAAATGAAATGAATGTTCTGTTTCGCATACTTCATAAAAAAAGAATGAAAGAAGGTGGAATAGATTTTGACTTCAAAGAACAAAAATGCATCCTTGATGAAAATGATGAACCTATAAAATTTTACTTAAAAGAAAGACTTGATTCAGAAAGGATAATAGAAGAATTTATGCTAATAGCAAACCAGACAATTGCAAAATTCCTCTCTGAAAAGGGAATCTCTATATACAGAATACATGGGGAGCCCCCTGTAGAAAAAATTCAGGACTTTGTTCGTCTTACTTTAAAACTTGGTCATAAAATCTATGGTGTACCTGTGCCAGATGCAAAAGAGTTGCAGAGAATTCTTTACGAAGTTAAGGATAAACCTTACAAAGAATTAATAAACCAGCTATTACTCCGTTCAATGCAGCAGGCTAAATACGACACAAATAATATAGGCCATTACGGTCTCGGTTTTGAGTTCTATACCCATTTTACTTCCCCCATAAGGCGTTATGCCGACCTTATAGTACACAGGCTTATTAAAAATAACCTCTTTGATAAATCAAAAAAAAGCTTATATTCCGAACAGGAGCTATCCAGAATATCCCAGCATATTTCCACAATGGAAAGGGTTGCTATGGAAGCAGAGAGAGATTTCTATAAGATAAAGTCATTAAGGTTTATGCTCGGAAGAGAAGGTAAGAAATATGAAGGGCTTATCACAGGTGTTTCTTCGTTTGGAATATTTGTAGAAATAAAAAAGTACGGTATAGAAGGCCTTGTTCGATATCAGGATATTGAAGATGACTACTATATTTTCAACGAAAAAGATCATGTGGCTTTCGGGAAAAAAACAAAAAAAAGATACACCCTTGGAGACAGGGTTTTTGTAAAAGTAAAAAGGGTAAATCTACATAAAGGTTACCTTGACCTTTTAATAATAAATAATGAAAGAATTTAAAATCAGTAATTAATATGTGGAAGATTAAAAGTTTTGCTATTTCATTTCTTATAATTCTTTGTGCTTTCTTGTTATTAGCTTCGCAAAGTTTTAAGCACCCTTCACTTTCTTATGAAGCCCTTATATATTATCAGGATGGAAGCTACAGACACACCATTCAGGAAGTAAAGAAAAAATTTTTCCCGGCATCACTGGATTATTTTCTACTTGCAAGAAGCTATCAGGAATTAAAGGATATAAGTAATGCCATGGATTTCTATTCAAAATTGAAAATGGATGATTTAAAAAAAGATAGGTTTGGAAATTTCTTTTTTGAAAGTTATGCGTTCTATTATTCAGAAGCAATGATTGATTATTTTTTTAAATACAGAGTAAGTTTTTATTCAAATTGCTCTGTTATTATCTCAAACCTTATCAAAAATTTACCCTCCGATTCAGCTTACTACAATGACATTTATAGAAAATTTCTTTTTTTCACATGGAAAGAAAAGAACTATGAGGTTTTAACAAATTTATCCCTTACAAATGAAGATTTTAATTATTTTTATAAATTCGCTATATTCATGCTAAGCAATACAAACTTCTCAGAAATTTTAAAATATACCGAAAAAAGGTATTTTTATTCCATGTTCTTTGATATTTCAAACAAAATCAATCCAACTCTTATTGACCATCTAAAAATCGAGGAGCTTTCTGATGCTTTTTCCCTTTTCCTCAAGACCAGGCTTTATGACTACGCAGATATTGTATTGCAAAAGCATTACAGCGAATTAAAGGACTATGATTTTTTTGTAAGAAACAAGGAACTACTTAAATATTATCAGGGTAAAAGAGAAGAGGCAATTCAAAATCTAATAAACTATGTAATTAAAGGAAAAGCATCATACTCGACCGTCAATACATGTTTAAACATGCTTTATGAAAATTCACGACTTGATATGGTTTTATCTGTATTAAAGCAATACATAAAAAAATATCCATTCATATTTGAGAATAATTATATAAAAATACTAATAAAAAAAGATGGTTCAAAAGAATTGTATCGATATTATAATTTTAAATACAAAACCGCCACACTAACAAGAGATGAGGAAAAAAAAATATTTAGATTCTTTCTTCAAAAGGATGAAAGTCTTGCAAGACTTATAGCAAATAAAGCTCTGGCAAAGGATCCAGAAAATCTCTACTTTCTCTTTGCCTCTGCTTTTTTTAATCTGCTGGATGGAAAGATAGAAATTGCATACAAAAAATTCTTAAAGATATCATTACTCTATCCATATACATATGAATGGCTTATTTCAAAAGAATACGAAAATAATTTAAGAAAAGATTTTTTAGATATATTTGAGAAAGAACTCCAAAATCAACTACAAAGTCTTTCAAACCTTTCTTTAAAAGAAAAACTATTGCGTATGCATGCATTGAAAGAAATTAATATTACTCAAACCAATCTCTCTAAAGAAAATGAAAGCATAGAAAAATTATTATTAGACTTTCAAAGTGGAATAAAAAATTTGCTTGATGCAAATTCTCTAAACGATGTCTGGATTAAAAATATATTTTCTTTTAGCAATACATATCTATTTGCATTCAACCGGGAAATACTAAACTACTCAGAAAACAGGCTTAAATCACCATCAGAAAGATACATAATGGCTTACTCATATTACGATTTATACAGTGCCCTTAATCTGGAAGGCATACCTTTAAGCCGTCTAGATAACTATCTAACAGGAAGAACCGGTGGAAGAGAATATCATCTGCTTTTTGATGACTCGCTAAAAAAAAGGCTTTACCCATTCACCTTATTTAATAAAGCATATTACATTGTAAGTAATACAAATGTCGCTCTATGGATTCTATCAACCTTTCGAGAGGAAAGCCACTTTGTTAAAAACGCAATATCACCTGCAGGTGCTATCGGCATCGCTCAACTTATGCCAGCAACAGCCAATACAATAAAAAAGAATCTAAATAAAGAAGAGATGAATTATTACGACTTTGAAGATAATTTTAATATTGGAATCTATCATCTACTCTACCTTATCAAAAGATACAAAAATAACTATATTTATGCTCTGGCTGCATACAATGCAGGCGAAACCACAGTAAATCGATGGATAAAGAACAATAAATATAGCAATGAGTTATGGGTAGAAACCATAGAATATGACGAAACAAGAAATTATATAAAGAAGATTCTACTAACCCGATACTTTTATGATAGAATATATCATACAAATACAGAGAAATATCTTTTTTTTGATTAAAAAATTTAAATTCTTGAAAACTATAATGAAATAAATTATAATTTATTATAAGGGTTCAATCATATTTATTTGGAGGGTAATTATATGAAAGGTTTATTTACACTTTTGGGGCTGATATCCTTATTTCTTTTTAGTTTAAGCCCAAAATCTATTGCAGGTACCAATAGTGATCTTCAGGACTACCTAAAAAGTCATGATTTTTCAACTGTTGAAATCAACGAACTAGTTGCAATTGCAGATGATACTACTTCTTCAACTACTGCTGACTCATCCTCTAAATTCACACCTCAACAAAAAGACAAAATTAAAAGAGCCGCTGCTGCTTTAAAAAGCTACTCTACATTGTTCTATATAGGGCTTGGGGCAGAATTAATCGCAGGAATAATGGTTTATGCCGGTATAGGTAGAGAACCAACTATGGCATATGTAAGCCTTGGAATGGCTTTAATCGGAGTGGCGCTTCAATTTATTGCACCTATACAAATAGGTCAGGCTGGAAAGCTATTGGAAGAGGCTGTCAGCTATAAGCAAAACAATAATCTTCTTGCTAATTTAGATCTCGGCTATTCTCAAGAAAAAAAGGAATATAGAATAGGCTATTCTTATCACTTCTAATGCTCTTATAAGATAAGAGACAGCTGTTGGCTGCTTTCTTATCTTAGGTTATGCACGAAGCAATGGTTCGACAAGCGCCAGAAAGTAAGCCTTATTATTGAGTAAATTTTTGATACCGGGTAACTGGTGGCAGAGGCGAGTGAAACCATCCTGTTGAGGCTTAGGGTCGCTTGGCATCCTGCCTTGCTTAACTGAGGAAGTATAGAAGTAGCACTGGCTGTGCCAGTGCTACAATGCAAAAACCCCGCTGTGGAGGGTAGAGGGTATGAACAACTTTTTTCTTTCAGTTTTCCTGTAGAATCGGGCGGAACTCCACATCCGTGTGTTCGGTAGAAAGTAATC
>Ga0078972_1008834_pt1 | contig 16908 bp, 31 predicted proteins | sample YelNatPaOPGAMG01_FD_67568 | JGI IMG/M metagenome (GOLD analysis project Ga0078972, IMG submission 67568) | Hot spring thermophilic microbial communities from Obsidian Pool, Yellowstone National Park, USA - OP-RAMG-01 (SPADES assembly) (version 2) | ecosystem: Environmental > Aquatic > Thermal...
CTTATTTTCCGTAATCCCTTCGAAATATAAATTCTGCTATTTCGTGGGCTTTACCGTTAACACTAATGGTAGAATTTTGTTTTAAATACCAGAGCCAGAGCTATCAAAGTCAGGACTAATAATACCAACATCAGTATCGGTTGTATTTGGTATATAAATAAAGTGATACCCCCTATTGCCACAAGACCATATATATCGTGTGTCCGTCCTGAAATGATTTTTTTCAAATAACCCTTCAGTGTATTATCACCCTGATACCTGCTGACTACATCTCCGTATAAATCAGCCAGATTACTGTAGTATGCAACATTATGGATAAATATGAAAAGAAGGAGAAACTGCCCCAGATATTCCCTGAAACTGGATGAATTATTATAATTGTCATACCATAAATGTGCATATAAATCTGTAAAGACAGCATAAGAGATAACGCTATTGGCAAAAAGCAGAATGAATAATATAGAGTTTTCCCTGTGGATATACGTCAGAATGGAAAATATGGCAAAGTCCAGCATCATAATATATATGCCTATGGTTTTCCCTTTCCAGAAATAATTTTCCTTCCAGTACTTATATCCGGTCATATTCATAATACATCTAGAATTTAAATACCCTGCTCTTTATCTTACAGCCTCTATAGCTGAGTATCTGCATTAAATCGTCCTTCAGATACTCCCTTTTGTACTCTGAGATTTTTTGCTCTGTCAGTACCGTAAGATTATTCGCATCAATATCGCTCAGGTCGGCTTCAGTTATAATGTACACATAATATCCCTGTCTGGTTAGCTCATAGGCTGATATTATATCCTTCATTACATTGACAAAGAAAGCCTCGTGCCCGTACCTCGATTCTATTTTTGTAGATACCGCTGTACTGTGAAATGCAAGACCGTTGCCTTCAATGATTAATCTCCCGCAGGGAACATAAAAATCAACTATCTTTGTAAAGACACCGATATCGAAGGCTTTCTCCTGTTCATAAGGTACACCGATATCATCTAGGATACCGGATATAATATTCTCCAGAGTGGTTCTTTTCATTTTCTTTCTGGAAGTTTCACCTGAAGATATCCTCTTGACAATGTGATGCCTACAGGATGTACATAAAAATACAGAATTTTCGTATCCAAAATATGACTGCTTCTCCAATGGCTGGAAGGATGTTACCTGAGTGCCACACTTGAGGCAGACGTTGGTGTATAATGGGATACCATCCCTATCGACAACAGCATCATCCATTCTTGGATTCAACAGCAGTGCATAATAGTGTTTGAACATATTGCTTGAAACAAGCCAAGCAACGTTATCGTGTGGAAGGTTATACCTTACAACGCTAAAATTCATATTCTTGTTGTTCTTGATATTTATACCGAAAATTTCTCTGGCAATTTCCTTCTGACCCAGACCTTTGCTCAGGGCATAATAATCATATCTGGCATTTAGGTTTGTATAATTCTCTGGGTTTATATTCTCAATATATATAACTCTATCCGGCATAATCTAATATTAAAGGAGCATATAAAAAGTCATACCTCGCCTATATAGATAAAGTCATTGAACAGGCTATGCTCATAATGATACTGCATTGCCTTTATATTATAGGCTACCAACAGCTTTACCTCTAACTCTTCAACGAATTTAGTGTGATTAGTATTGTAAGGAACATTATATTTTTCTGCTAACTCATTAAATCTTTTCTGCTTTATAGCTTCCCTTACTTTTATCTTTTCTGCATCCCACCAGTCCTTAATGTATTTCTCTGCTTCATCAAATATAAAAAGCTGTTCATTGGTATATTCATAAGGCAGTCCCCGTAGATACCACCCTGTTTTTGAAAGATACTTGTTTGGTGTTTCGTTATAGAATGACAGCATATGGAATACCTTATTTCTATACATACTTCTAAGGTCTGCATCGGAAAAGTATGCATTAGATGGCATAACCTTTCTTTCTTCCTGTACTGTAGCTTTTTCATATGGGAGTTTAAGATATGGACGTTCCATTTCTGGGGACGGATGTATGTGCCACTCGGCAGTCATATAAGGGTGATGTGGAAGAGTAACTGAAGAGTTATTTCCTGTAGCAGATATATAGTGATATTTACCATTTTCTTTATATTCTACAATGCCGATTTCCTTTTTTACTTCCATTGCAGTTCTAGTACCACCAATAATATAGAATTTCATTCTCTCGTAATGTTCCGATAGAATCGCCAAGAAGACATCTTTATCCATATATTAGTATCCGATAACAATATAAAAAGTCATAGCTCGCCTATATAGATAAAGTAATTGAACAGGCTATGCTCATAATGATACTGTATTGCCTTTAAATTATAAATTATTACCTGCGTTATATGCAAGTCCTCGAAAAATTCAGTGTGGTTGGTATCATAAAGAATATTATATTTTTTCTTTAACTCGTTAAGTTTTCCCCGATTTGTAGCTTCATTTGTTTTTATACTTTCTTCCTTCCACCAATCCTTAATGAATTTATCTGCTTCGTCATATATAAAAAGCTGTTTTTGGATATATTCATAGGGCAGTCCTCGCAAATACCATCCTGTTTTTGAAAGATACCTGTTGGGTGTTTCATTATAGAATGATAGCATTGAAAATTCTCCAACATCAAAATTGGTTGTAAGGTCTTTACGTGAAAAATATGCATCAAATGGGATAACTTTTCTTTCTTCCTGTATCACAGCCTTTTTATATGGGACTCTAACATGTAAATACGATGTGCTTGGTGGTGGGTGTATGTGCCAACTGGCTGTTGTATCAGTGTGAAATGGAAGAATAACGCTAGAAGGTGTCCCTACAACAGAAGTATAGTCATATTTATTCTTTATTTTATACTCTATAACACCGGTTTCTTTACCTAATCTTAGTGTGGTTCTAATAGAACTAATAATATAAGGTTTCATTCTGTCGTAATGTTCTGATAGAATCGCCAAGAAGACATCTTTATCCATATATTAGTATCCGATAACAATATAAAAAGTTATACCTCGCCGATATAGATAAAGTAATTGAGCAGGCTGTGTTCATAATAAGACTGCATTCGCCTTAAATTATAAATTACTGCCCGCTTTACACGCAAGTCCTCGAAAAATACAGTGTGCTTGGTATCATAAAGAATATTATATTTTTTCTTTAACTCGTTAAGTCTTCCCTGACTTATAGCTTCATTTGTTTTTATACTTTCTTCCTTCCACCAATTTTCAATGGATTTATCTACTTCTTTATATATAAAAAACTGTTCATTGGAATATGTATAGGGCAGTCCACGCAAATACCATCCTGTTTTTGAAAGATACCTGTTGGGCGTTTCATTATAGAATGACAGCATTGAAAATTCTCCAGCGTTAGGATTGATAAGGTCTTTATGTGAAAAAAATGCCCTAAACGGCATAACTTTTCTTTCTTCCTGTATCACAGCCTTTTTATATGGGGCTCTAACACTTAAATACGATATGTTTGGTGATGGGTGTACGTGCCAACTGGCTGTTGTATTAGGGTGAAAAGGAATAAGAACGCTAGAAGGTGTCCCTACAACAGAAGTATAGTCATATTTATTATTTATTTTATACTCTATAACACCGGTTTCTTTACCTAATCTTAGTGTGGTTCTAATAGAACTAATAATATCAGGTTTCATTCTCTCGTAATGTTCCGATAGAATCGCCAAGAAGACATCTTTATCCATATATTGATATCCGATAACAATATAAAAATCTATTGTTTAATCAAATTCTTCTGTTTCGTTGCGTGGAAGATGAACCCTGATATTAGGATTACTTTTGCAAATGTATATTATTTCACTGCCATTGTCTTCTTGAATCCATTCCTTGCATCTGCTCCATATATCTGGAGATATCGGAATAAGATGACCGTTAATTTCTAATCTACCCTGTGAGGCATTCATAGATGGATATCAGGAAGAGCTATATATAGTTATTGCTCGAATAATCAATGCTGGATTATGCTGTTCCAGCGTGAATATAGGAAGCAAATTCAGACCCAAACGCCAGAATTGACAGTGGTATTGCTGGGAGAGGAGCTCCTAGAGCTATTTCTACAAGGCTTCCGATACCGAACAATATTCCTACACCTGCAAATATTTTAGATACTGTGATGGACGACATAAGACCATATCAATTAATAGTATTTATACCTGTACTATATTAAGCAAAGTTCTTGAGCTTCCTCTTTACTTATATCTGAAACGAAACAGCTATCGGTATCACCGTATATAACATTATATCCCTGTTGTTTTATAAAATCTATCATCTTGGTAATCATCTGTCTGGCGTAGCTGGTAATGTGTGAAGCTACATCTGTGTTGTGGTATCTGAAGTACGGATTGCCAAATATTCCATATAACGAGTTAATGGAGATTTTTGCCGTAGCCTGAGCAGTATCGTAGTATTTGTCTCCGGTTATTTCATACTTCTTTTTCAGTTCTTTCCTCTGGTTGTACTTATTTTTTTCTATATCTTTAAGGATGTTGTAGACATAATTATCATAATCTGAATATATAATTACGTTTGGATATAATGAGTTATAGTCAAAGCCCGCTATATTGCTGTATAAGCCTTTCTCTGGCTCCAGTACAAAACCACCCTGATACTCGCTTTCTTTTTCAGAGTGTGCTGTATCTAGGAGATATACTCTTGGTTTGTAATCTCTTATCATTATACTGTCGAATATTCTGGTTGCAGAAGCCCTTACCTGAAATCCTTTATTAGTCCCAGAAGAGTATATTTCTAATGGGTGCAGTGCATAGGTATTGCTGTAGTTGTGGATGATATCACGTATTCCCAGTTTATCGAGAACACCCTTTTGGATATTTACATCCTGCTTGTTATATATTTCCATTTCTTCTTTTGTCAGGCTGTTAAATGGCTTGGTTATCGGTATTTTTGTGCCTATACCGTTCTCTTTACCTGCAAGATTCAGTGTTCGTGGAGACCTCTGGTTAAAGATGGAATAGTATATCATAGCATCTAGCTTCAGGATGTGTTTAAAATATTCATCTTTTATTATATTATTTAGCCTTTTAAAGTCATAACTCTCACCGTTCCAAGCATAGATTTCAAGTATTTTTCTCTTTTTGAGTGTATCCAAGAAGTCATTGATGCTGTAGAATGGTATGTATTCGTTGTCTATACTGTCTATGTATCCTATAAGTTCAATTTCTCCCTTTCGTTCTTCAATATCAATGTCAGCGTATCTTGTAACTTTTGGAGACCACTCTATCACGTTATCATATGCCAACCTTCTGATGTATGGAATGTTTGCTTCAAAGGTCATAGTAAATTTAGGTCTCAGTTCAGGAACATTTTTTGGTATATAAACAAAGACCCTGTATCCATCAGCCTTCTTGACCCCCGTCTGTGTCAGATATGGTATTTCCAGTTTCTCGGTATGCTCAATGTGTGCTATCTCGACATCAGAAAATTTTTTGTTCCTGTCTGGAATACCAAGAAAATAAGGATATTCAAGCTCTTTTATGTCTTTTACAATAATATTACCATCTTCTGTCATAAAGGAGAGGTGTGTAATATCCTTATAATTATAATTGACAACCTTCATACCCAGATATCCAAATCAGGTATTTAAATCTGAGTATGCAATAGTCTTTTATGGTAACGTATCAATTTCTGGATGACTTAACAGATGCATATTTGTATGGCTCGTGCTATCTACGGGCAGAAATGCACAACTTTCAGGTCAGGTATTATGTTGGAAGTGTACTGGCTGTAATAGAGTCATATCTTAAGACCTTCAATATAACACTTAAGGGAACACCATATGAAGTAGATAATTCCCCACAGGAGTTGTTAAATGGTATGCTCAGTAAACTGCACCAGATAATCCCAGCACTACAGAATAACCTTGACTATTTTGGCACAACAACACTTCTTGACCATCTGACTGTATATACCAGTGAAATTGAGAAGGGGGTAGCCTATGGACAGTGATGTAGCACTTATAATAGGTCTTGTTGCAGGTATAGCAGTTGGCGGTATTATTGTGTATCTTGTTACACGGTCAACCAGCAACCAGAAAGTGATAATCTCCAGAAATGCACAGGGTTTGATAGATGCCATCATAGAGACCTGAGGTGATAGTATGGAAATCTCAAACATAAAACACGAAAAATTACCGTTTAAGAACAGCGAACTGCTTGATATTATGTCAACCGTTACTGGCAGTGCCTATACCTTAGGAAGCGGTCTGGGCTTTGATTTATCAGATGCCAGAATGTCTATAGCTTATATACTGTCTGTGGTTGGAAAGACAGGTTCTACTATTCTGGCTAAATGGGAACAACAGGCAGAAAAGGATATAAATAAGATAGAGGGGGAACTTTAAATGGTAACGGTATCAAGCCTTCCTGAAACCATATCTTCTCTCATTGACCCTGAAATAGCTAAAGACTGGCAGGAATTTATGTCCTTTGTCAAAAATTTCAGGGCACACGTGTTTCTAGGGGGTATTGTAATTACCGGTATCGGTATATTCACTTCTGTTTATTCAATACTGAACCTTGAGAAAAATAAAATATTAGTGCCCGTTGCCATTGCCGGTGTAGCTACAACAATACTGGGAACAGGCATAGTGGTAGATATGGCTTCACATCTATATTATGGATGATTAATACATTTCTGCTTTCAGTTTTTTCCTAAGCTGTTCATCTACTGTAAGGACTGCCTGAACCTCTTCACCCTTTTCCCTTACCTTGATAACGTGTATGGGATTCTTGGAGCTACAGACACGCTTCTTGGTGTAGCTAATTTCATACTCTGTATCAGGTGCGTTAATGGCAAAAGTGTTGGCATTCCTGTACGGGCATCTTGGAAACATTTTCAGGAATTTCTGGAATCCAAGCTTTGAGACATATAGTGATTTATCTCCCTCGATGTAGTCATAATCTACCCTGAAGTCAAGATATGTTGGCTGGTCTGCCTTATATCTGTTGTACTGGGCTGTAACAAACTGCCCGAAAGTAACGTACCAGTCATCATCGTCTGTTACGGTCTTTCTGATTGGCGTGAACGGGCATTCCAGACCATACTTTCTGAAGACCTTGTCCATTATCTCTTTGACATACATCTGGTATGCATATGCAAAATCTACATCCTTCTGGACATACTTCAGTATCCCGCTAATCACATCGGAAATCTTCATACCGTCCAGTTCCTTGAGAAAGATGTACTGGTAGCCTTCAGGTATTTTCTCTTTAGCCTTTCTCCACTCCTGTATATTGTTATCAATATCGTTGGCTATGAGCTTCAGGAATCTTCTCTCCATTCCACTGTCAATATAAATCATTTCGTTGGATGTGAACACAGGTACGGAAGTTACGACCCACTCATTCAAGCCACCAGAAGGTCTGCCTCTGCTGTGTGAGCCCCTGCCTGTGGAAAGTGTCTTCATACTGCCGTAGATTCTTAGCATTGTCTGTTGTGTAATTTCATCAATCAGTATAGGAAATATCCCTTTGCTGAATGTCTCTCTGAATGAAGCTTTAGTGAATATGTCATCTTCAGATTTCTCATTCTCAGGTATGCCGAAGCCCGTAACGACTATCAGCTTTACCATTGCACTCTTTCCCATACCACCCTTGCCCAGTATTATTGGCAGTGGCATAATCATATCTGCTTTTCTTAGTTGAACATTGAATACCGTAATGGGTGTATATAAGGATAGCACCGACATCACTTCCTTCTGTGAAGTAATATTATAAGTGTGTATCAGTGCTTCCAGAACCTCTTTTTCATTGAATGCCACCGGATAATTGACCCTGATGGTGTCATCTATTACTGCGATATGAGAATCTTCTGGCTTATCAAACTTAAGAAAGTCGGGTATAACGTCATCGAAATATTGCATCAGGTGGTAGGCATCCTTAGGTGATAAATGATAGATATCTTTGATTGTGTTCACTGCTTTGGTTATTTCTTCTATTCTGTCTTCCTTATCCCGTCCTATCCTGTATACCACTATTGTCTGCTTCCCATCCATATAGGCATACTTTATTCGCAAGTGTATAACAAATTTGAGCTTTGTATTGACCAGTTCGTGCTCTTCTCCATCTTTATCCTCGAAGGCTGTAAATATACTCTCATAGAACCTTCCATCGATTACCTTTATAATGTATCTGACTGTATAATCAATACCATCCTTTGTATTGGTACTGATGCCCATAACTTTTTCCCAGTCGCTATAACAACTGATTTTTAAAGTAGCCAGTGGTGTATTTACGACAAAATTCTTGAAGCTGAAGCCTTCATACTCAGGGGAATCCATTGCAAGTTTTGGTATAACTTCTTTGTTCAGAAGCTCCCTGTAATTCAGTTTCGGGAAGCACTCTTCCATAATGGCAATATACTCTTCTTCTGTGGTATTGTTAAGTATCAGGCGTGTTCCTATGTATTTCATAAGATTTTCTTCCTGATGTGCTTTACAATATTCTATTTCATCTGTGTTCAGATAAGTCATACTTCCATATTCTTATGGATGATATAAACCTTTTCAAAATTAAAATGCGACACATTTAAAAATAGCAAGATTATATAAATCCGTATATAATATCCTGTATATGTCCAGAGACCTAGAGCAGGAATCAATAGATTTATGCAGGGCGTTGCTTGAAAAACACACTTATTCGTTTCATCTCTTCAGGAGAATTTTTCAGAAGAAGATAGCAGATAGCGATGAAATGATTGATTACTGGTATGATAATGGTAATTTCAAAAATATGAGGCTCTATAAGTATATAACACGTCTTGGATATCGTAAAATAGGTACTGTGCTTAAAAAAATAAAGGAAGAAGAAACAGAACCCGCTACTTAATTTTCTTCACTGTTTTTAATATTTTCCACTACCGTCTCTATGCTGGTAGTTATAGTCTGGTGCAATCTATAAAGCATTATCAAGGCAGTCTCTGCATCAATCTGGCTGAATAAGTCCTGTATGATATCTGACAGAACGTTCATTACGTCATCGACCTGCATCTTGTCAAGCTCTTCTTCTATCCTCTGGACTACAGCATTTATTCTTTCTTCGTTTTCATCCATATTTTCACCCTACTGTAAACGGTATCTGCACAACATCTCCATCCTTTATGGCAAAGGCTGTCAGCAACCTGTATGCAAGAGCCTGAGTCATAGGATTGATAAGAAATGTCTCCACTATTGTGAAAGACATCTTTATGTTATCTGATATAGCCTCTACTGAGTTTATCATATTTTTGGTGAAGTATGCCTGTTTTAGCTCGACTTCTTCACCATCTTCTACAGCGTTAAGGATATCGGTTTCAATTTCGACAACCTGTGAATTTCTCTCTACTCTGTGGAGCATCAGTTTATTGTCTTCAATTGTAGGAGCATAGTCATAGAAGAACCTTGCAGTATCTGGCAGGGTGGTATCCAAGTCATCCAGTGTTATATAATGGTATTCATAATTCTTGGTTGTTATAACATCTGGTGTAATGTATGGATATGGTGCATTCCCACGTACTACCAGCAGTGTTTGCCCGTGCAGTCTTTCATTTTGCGACAGAGTCCTCTTTTTAACTTTTGAACCCGTTTTCTGCCTTGTTTCCTCTGATATGACCGAGCCCGTCATTGTACTATTTTCAAGCAGTTTATCTCTTGCTTTTCTATACTGTTCCTCTATTATCGCTTCTTCTATAACAGCCTCTTTTAGCAAATTCATATACCGCTGTTCCAATTCAGATATGCTTTTTACTCCTTTAAACAAGTTTTCCATATCACTATATTGCTAAGATGTATATAAGAACTTCTTTCATATACACTACACGGCGTTCACAATATTTATATAACTATACCGTATATTATACCAGAGCAATAATCGATTAATTTTTACCCATAACAATTTTTACCCATAACAATTTTTAACCAGTAAAAATATTTATATACATCTATGCCATTATATATTAAGGTGAAAAAATGAACAAAGAACAGAAGGAAGTAATAGATAGATATCTATGGGAAAAATATGGCACAAGTCTGTATGAATTAGAAAGGGAAATTAAGACGGAAGTTATTGATTACTCAGGAACACTAACCGATTGTTTTATATCTGTACAGATATACAGATGGGATAGGGCACATACCATACGCTTGTTGTTATCAGAATCTGACTGGAAGAAACTTGATGAAGAAGCAACAGGAAATGCATTCCAATACTATTTTCCGATATATTATTATAAAGACTTACCGACAGGGAAGCATCTCGGAAAAGAGAATGGATATGGATTTCCGCTATTGAACGAAGGCAGAAAACCTATAAAATATGTATCTTCTAACGATGTTGAAAATTCTCTTATAAATGATTTGGAAGATATAAGGTCATTTCGATATAATCTTAATAAATTCTTAATAGGATTATATAAATGGATTACTGAAACAGACTAAATGATAATAGAAAATTAATTTTTTACAACAAATTTTATATACTTTTTTAGAATATCTATTTGATAAATATGTGGAAATTTGAAGGAATAAAAGAAATAGTCTATTGTGGCTTCCCTGACGGCGACTATCCCGTATTCGCAGAGTATAAGAAAGGCAAGAGAACAGGCAAGACCTTGAATATAGCGGTTGCAAGGCATCAGACGCTTGGCTCTTCCTTTTTGAGCGTGCTTGGAATAAGAAGCAGAGAACAATATGAGAAGCTCAAAGGGCACACTGTAGAGGTTGCCATTGAGAAAGATGGCTATGACGAGGGTGCTGGCGTAGATATTGCGAATGTTGCCATAACTCTTAATGGTGAATATCTAGAGTATAGTTTTGCTCTAGAAAGTACTGAAGAAACTGACTGGGATAGCCTATTGGCAAAAAGACTAGGGCAACCAATCTAAATTTTTTATTTTTATTTATAACAACTTTATACATTCTAGATAGTAAGTAATATCACAACATTTATATCCTTTTATTGTATTTATAACATAAGACGAAAGTCTTGGAGTGAAATGAATGAAAACAGAAGAACTGGAAGAGATGAGAACGATAGCAAATAGGTATGAAGGAATAGTATATAAGTCAGTGGATAAATATTTATCAGACAAAGAGAATATCAGCCTTGAAAACCTAAAAGACAAAATCATAGAGAAATTTATTGATTATGAAGATACTACAGAAAAATATGATTTTATTCTTGTTAGGATATTTAATAATGGCGGAATAAGGATAGAATATCAAACATATTACTACAATGACAGCTATTCAATTGACCAGAGATTCCAGTATAAATTTCCGCTTATACCGTCAAGAAAGGTTTTTGAAGTACTCTTTGTGGACTTTTACAATAAACTATTTGAGTGGATTAGAAATTATCATCCGTCAATCTATCCTTTAATCCTATCATAAACCTAAATTATTTTTTTAATATACAGAATTAAAAAGCAAATCTAAGTTTTTTATTTTTGACGGGAAGTATGCAGAATAAAACACTATTGGTTCGTGTGGTGAGAGGACGCAGTATCTCATTTGAATATTATCAGAACGGAGATGACGGGTATAACAACAATGAAAGGTTTTGGTATGAATTCCCCGTTTATTTTTACATGGACATGCCGTCTGGTTATTTCGTTAGAGAAACATCGGATGGGAATCATTATCTTGTTGACGAAAACGAACAATACTTAGAGGAAATTGATATAAACGAACTTATGAACAAGCTAATTGACGACCTGATAGAAACGAACTACAAAGAATTCAACGATAACTGGAACGAATTTCTTGCAGAATTCCAGAAATGGTTGAAGGATGAGTAAAAATGGAAAATAGTTTAGAAAAAATGGAAAATAGTTTTATCCAAGAAGCTATGGAGAATTTCCCAGAGGCGTCTGCACCGTACCTTAGATGTGTCCACTGGAATTATAAGGAAATGAAATTCCTATTTGAAGACGAAGACGGCACAATATACCACGTTGACAAGGAAATGCTACAGAAAGGTTTTGAGCTTTTCTTAAAAGACCTTCTGGATACTGGACAGATGGACGAGGTTGACTTTGACAGGCTGGTGCAGTACTCTATCTTTGGACGGATTGAATTTGTGTAATGGCTTATTTTTACCATAAAAAACTTTAAATATCATTTTACCATATCTATATATGGATGAAGATAAAAAATATCCCCCAGCATATTATAAATACAGGGAGAAAATTAAGCACATAAGCATATATTTACCAGTAGATGACTATAAGGCTCTAAAAAATACTGTTGAAGACCCAAAGTCATATCTCAAGAAGCTTGCCTATGAAGCTATAGGAAATCCAGAAAAAGCCAGTGAAGTAGTCAAGAAAGTTATAGACGATGTCAAAGAGACATATGAGCAGGCAATTGCAGAGCTTAAGGCTAAAATAAAGAGCTTACAGGATTTAAACAGCAAGTTGCTGGAAGATAGAGAACAATAACAACACTTATATCCTTCTAGACAATATACATTTAGAGGTAATAAAAGATGGATAGCTTTACAGAATTTAGACGGCTGTGGAACGAAGCAAAGGCACACAGACTCGGAAGGGTAAGTACGGTAAGTATATTGACAAAGAATGGAAGTTATCTTGCCGATGATTTTCAAGCATTGATGGCTGAGATATATCTCTTTAACAGCGGCAAAATCACTGCACGTATATTGCTTAAAGATATAGTTGAAGTTGGATAAAAATCCCTGTGTCAAGGGCTTATATATTCCTTTATAATATCTTTTTATGCCAGAATTTGATGAAAAGAAAGAACTGGAAGAAGTACTGACAGATACCAAAACAATACAGAAACTTCTTTCAGACAATGACATTACCGATAAGCAGATTATGCATACCATACCTGTTCTACTCTGTGAAATATATCCTGATAGAAAACAGCTTTTAGATATTCTAGAACTACTGATTCAGGAGACCCTGTTATTCCATAAGATTTTGTACGAGCAACCAGAAAGCTGATATTATAATATCAAATTTAGCCCATAAGTTGCTATCGTAATATCAGATAAGTATATTTATACTTCGATACTATACATTATCATGGCACAGTATAAAAAAGTTAATGGTCATTATGAGGTTCTACCTGAAACACTTGAAAGTGATACTGTAGATGAAAATAATGCACAGAAAACAATGAATAAACTGGATAGTGAGTTAGGCAAGGTTAAAGACTTCATCCAGCACGATGCCCCTACGGATTATATCGTAAAGTTATACATACCTAAGTACTATAATGATGGTACAAAGGTCAGCCCTGATGTTATTGCAGAGATTATGGCTAAGATATCTGAAACCATTGGCGGAGCATCTACGTGGACAGGAAAAGGCTACTGGATAGATAACAACCTTCTGTATGAAGACAAAAATGTATATGTAGAAACGGTTCTATCTCATATAAGCCCAGAGAGAGCCATAAGCATTGCAAGATACCTTACAACCGTTATTGCAAATGCTCTAAAGCAGGAAGGCGGTCTTGTGGTAGTTGTCCCAGCCCTATCTGAATATATTGGCAAACAGGATTATGAGAAAACAATCAAAGAGTCTGAAGATGACATCAATAAGCTAGGTATAGGAAAGGTACAACAATCAGATAATCCTAATCTATACTGATTCTCCAGAACATTTTGTTGATTTTGCGACACAAAGTGTTCCAGATGTTCCAGCATTTTTTCGGTATAGTCAAAATTTTTTGTTTGTGTTTTCGGGAAATCAGATATTTAGGGCTTTCCTGAGATACTCTTTTTGAAATTTATACCTATACCGTCAAAAGTCTGGAACAACTGGAACAGTTTGTGTCGCAAATATTTATATAGGCATGTGGCATCCTATAATATGAACAAGAAACAGATAAAGCCATCTACCACAGATGACTATATACATATAGAAAATAGCTGTAGCGTAAAATGCACGTATAAAGTAGTATTTTCCCGTAATGTAAAGATTGAAACAGAAACAGCGACTCTAAACTTTCCGTCCTCTAAGGATGACCTTGTAGAGTGGAAACAGAACATATATACGGTAAGAAACCCGTCTAAGCCGGCAATAATAGTAGCACGCTACTATAATAATCAGGTTGTACAGCCAGAAGATACCATAATAGATTTGTACCATATTGTAGAATACATACCAAATAAAGGATGGGTTTTTCCTGACGTAAACCTTAAATACTTTTAACGGATTACTGCTTATGACACAGATAAATAGTGTTAAAGGTGGGTTTATAGCACTGGCTGTACTACTTTTCGGTGGTATGCTCTTTGCTCTGAATGCCAACAGTTATGGGTTTGCCATATTGTTTCTGGTATTGACCGTTCTGGTAGCGTTTTTCGCTATCATTATGGAGATACCCGCACAGGAGCTTCCTACAGACCTCAGGGGTCTTCAGACCTTGCTTACAGGCGTACCGCTGTCAGTGTTGCAGGAAATAGTTGCCTTCCTACAGGCTAACCAGTCAGAAATTGACCAGCTTATAACGTCTGGAAACCTTCAGGAGCTTCTGACAGTTATCCAAGAGATACTTGCTGGACTTAGTGCAAGCGGTGTATCTGCTAAGGATATAGCAACGGCAATAACAAAATACGTCAAAGCCCAGTAATAATATTACCAAATTTATTATAATTTTTTAAAACATTTTTATCAAGCCCTTATATTTCATTTAACAATATATCATTATGCCAAATAGAAACATCCATAATCTTATATGTGAACTGGCAGGAATAGACTATAAGACTGCCAACTATGTAAATAAGATGATGGACTTGCCTTCACAGATATATGGTAGCCAGCACAGGCATCTATTTCACGGACAGCACATATACAAGACCAAGACAAAGTTAGGTACAATACAGTTAAACAAATTCCGTCTTGATGCTAAAGATATGGTAGAGCTATACAGCCTTACAAAATTTCATCCTGATGCCATTAAGGCGTGGGTGTTGCATCTTATGGCTGATGGTGTGGCTGAAGATACCACAAAATTATATAGCAAGCAAAACATAGGGGTTAAGTATGGTAAAACAAAAACTCACAGACGCAGAAGCAAAGCTCATAGAAGAACAGCTTAAACAGTACGTCAAGCCAAAGACTCTTCCAGACGTGATACGCAGGGCTATACTTATGAGCAAGTGGCTTCCGGATAAGTATGAGATATATATACCTAAAGATACATCCCCTGACGGAAAGGAGCATTTTATTTCTGCTGAAACAGCCTTAAAACATCTGGAAGATAACAGCACAGATGACCTTGACAAAATAGCGATAAAGAACCTTCTATCCGTGCCCAAGATTGCCTCACGTATAGATTATGACTTTCGTGGTCTCCTGACAAGGGTAAAGAACTCACAGATTATCGGGCTTCCAGAAGAGAAGGCAGAAGATATAAAGGATAAAAAGAAGAAGCACGAGGTCTTAGATTTAGTTGGCAACAGTAAGACACCTATGAAAGGTTTAAATGCACAGCCAGTTATAGTAGTTAAAAAGATAGAGGTGGAAGATGATACTGCAAATAAAGAACCACATTCTGGAGATACAGAAGGCGGAAGAGCCGATAGTGGAGAAAGCAAAGGAGATAGTAAACCTACAGAACAGCGAAAAGGAATCACCTTTGATGACACAGAAGACTGATGAACTTATCAACCTTCTTCTTGAGCATAAAGATTCCCCAGTAGCCAGTCAAATAGCTGATATGCTGGGTCTCCAGTTGGTACACCGTAACGGTAGTACATATGTCAGGCGTGTACCGGCAAGGCTTACAGGTTATGCTCTGGATTCTGCACTCAAGTTTGCACAGATAAACCACAAGAACAGGGGTAAAAGCGGTGTAGTTATACTCCCTAGCGGGGTAATCCAGAACAGAGTTGCCTTTGACAGTGCCAGAGAGATGGCTCACATCAGGGTAAAGCGGGAAGAAACTGAAAAAGAGAGAATTATCGCTCTTATGAAACACAACGATAAAACTGTCTAAAGGATTTATATTCCCTTGTGCGATGGAGTTTTATGGCTAAGATAAACAAGGAGCAGGTTGCCGAGCTTTTAAAGAACATTCATCCCAAAGAACAAGAAGACCCAGTAGATAAATATACAGAGCTTCTGAAAACAATGTCATCAGGTTCTTCCGGAAACGATATGCTACCGTTTCTGATGATGATGATGAACGATAAGAGCGGTAAAGGTATGGAGAAGCTCTATGATACAATACAGTTTAAAACTATAATGAAGATGCTCACGGAAGACGATAACAAGAAGGATGATATTAAAGAGCTTGTAAAGGAAATAGTGGATGCCAACGACAAGAAGATAGAAGCCCTTGAGAAATCTTTTTCAGCTACCATTACAGCCATTAAGGAGATGTTGCCAAAGCCAAAATCACAGGAACAGGAATTTATGGAGAAGATACTTGAACAGCTTGCAGTTGCCAACAAGAAAGGTGATACCGATGAAATAGACAAGCTGGTAAAGTTAATGACCATTGTTCAGGGCAACAGACAGGATAAAGACCCACTGGAAACCTTCGGTAAGATGTATGAGATGGTAAACAAGGGAAATGAAAAATACATACAACTTAAAGAAGATATGTTATCACAGGCAAATAAAAGTACACAGGAACAACTCAATCAGGCACTGAATATTATTGAACAGCAGAAAAATAATCAGGACTGGATGGAAAAGCTCAGGGAATCAACAACTACCATAAACAAATTCAAGGATTTTATGGAACAGGCAGGGCTGAAGCCAGCACCGGCTAAAGAAGGCAAGGTTGACCTGAAATACATACTTGACACAGTCAGCGATGTCGTTAAGAATATAGCCCCTGCAATACCTGCACCGAGACCCAATCCGTCTTGGGATGTGGACAAGGAAGCCAAGAGACTATACTCAAAGTATAAAGA
>Ga0078972_1010709_pt1 | contig 16908 bp, 16 predicted proteins | sample YelNatPaOPGAMG01_FD_67568 | JGI IMG/M metagenome (GOLD analysis project Ga0078972, IMG submission 67568) | Hot spring thermophilic microbial communities from Obsidian Pool, Yellowstone National Park, USA - OP-RAMG-01 (SPADES assembly) (version 2) | ecosystem: Environmental > Aquatic > Thermal...
GGCTCCTTAGGAACTCCCAATACCTTATATATCTCTATCCCTGATAATGGTTCCTCTACCTGTGGAGATTTAGGCTTACCAGCTTTACCAACTAACTGGAGCTATCATTGTGTCAGTGCTACCTCTTCTAGAAATACTGATGGAACAGGTTGGCTTCCTATTAAATTTTCTTCTATTTCCTCTGGTTCACCCTTAGGATCTTTACCTTTAGATCCAATAAATTCTACCTCTTCAGGACTTTATTACACCTATGCTACTGATGGAAATGGGAATTATGAACTGACAGCTATTTTAGAAAGTCAAAAATATGCTCCTCAAGAAGCTGCTGACGGCGGACCGGTTAATTTTATGTACGAAACAGGTAATAAGTTGACCCTCACTCCATTCATTAGAGGTATTGTTGGTATTTGGAATTTTGACGGCAATGGAAATGACTTATCGGGCCAAGGAAATAATTTTATAGCTAGTGGTTCGCCTCTGCCAAGTTTTGCGCCAGGAGTTTTAGGGCAAAGCTATTCATTTATTAATGGAAGCACATCAACTGTTTTAAGCGCTACTTCATCAACTAGCACCACACCTTTAGGTGCCTCGCCTCGAAGTATGGGTATTTGGGTTTATCCAACATCTTTACCTCCTTCGGGACTTTTTTACTTATTTATGATCTACGGTAATTTTTCAGCTGATCAAGCATTTGGTCTTATTGATAATTGCCAAACTAATGGTAGTGGTCCTTGTGGATCTTTATATTTAGCTGTTTATGGTAGTAATGACTTACCTTCCAATACTGTTATTCCTTTAAATCAGTGGTCATTTATAGTTGGCGTCTATGATGGCAGTAATCTTTATCTTTATTACAATGGAAATCTAATTGCCTCAAAAAATATAGCTTTAACTACAACCGCTTCAATTCCTTTAGAAATTGGAAATTCTCCAGAAGTTGATTCGGCGTTTGGCGTGAGCGCAGAAATGAATGGCCGATTAGATGAACCATTTATCTTGAATTACGCCCTGACACCAGCGCAAGTTCAATATATTTATTACGCTGAAAGGCCACATTAAGGATAGGATTTAGAAGACAGAAAATAGAAGATAGAAAAAGAAAATATAATTATGAAATATCTTGGACAAAATTTTTTAATTAATTCAGAAAAAATTCAAAAAATTATCACAGCTCTTGATGGTAAAAAAGAAAAAATAATTATTGAGATAGGAGCCGGCCATGGTGAATTAACATTTTTATTGGCAAAAAAATTTAGCCAAGTTATCGCTGTTGAAAAAGACAAAGAATTAGCTCAAGCGCTCCAAGAAAAATCTTTAGGTAAAAATATTAAAGTAATAAACGGCGATATTTTAAAAATTTTGCCTAAATTAGCCTTAGAAAATGATAATTATTATTTAGTAGGCAATATTCCTTATTACATCAGCGGCTATTTATTAAGAACCATTAGCGAAATAAAGAATAAGCCTCAAAAAATAATTCTAACTGTCCAAAAAGAAGTTGCTCAAAGAATAACCTCTAAAGCGCCAAAAATGAATCTATTAGCTGCCAGTGTTTTGATTTGGGCAAATGTTAAAATAATAGACTACTTAAGACCTTCTGATTTTTCTCCTCGACCGAAAGTTGAGTCAGCAATTATTGAAATAAAACCTTTAAAAAATCAGTTAAGCCAAGAAGATTTAAAAAATTATTATCAATTTATTAAAATTTTATTCAAACAACCCCGAAAAACAATCCTTAATAATTTATTTAAATCTGTTAATCTGCCTAAAGAAAAAATTATTGAAACTTTTCACATTTCTATGTTCGATCGAGCTCAAAATTTAAAACTTCAAGATATTAAAAAAATGACAACAATATGGAAAAAAGTTGCCAAAAATCCTTTAATACGTTAAATTAAGATAGGTTGTATAAAACTTAATTTAAAGGAGGAATAAATGAAAAGATTTATAATATTTTTAGTTTTTTTACTAATTTTGTCTCCGGCTATAACTAACGCCAGAAATACCGACAGTATCGAAAGAATAAATTACATTAAAAACGAATTGGCTCGGCATCATTTTTCTTCTTCTCAAATTAAAAAAATCTTATCTAACCCTAAACTAAAAATAGCTATTAAGAAAAAACCAATTAAGATAAACTGGAGCAAGTTAGAAAAAAGCGTTTTAAGCGAAGACTCAATTAATCAAGGTAAAGATTTTTTAAAAAAATATAGCCAATATTTTACTGAAGCTGAAAATCAATACGGAATACCCAAAGAAACAATCGCCGCTATTATCAGAATCGAGACAAATTTTGGAGAATTTTTCGGCAATGACTTAATTGTTAGCGTTTTCTACTCTAAAGCAATGAAAGAGAGCAATAAAAAATGGAAATCGGCAGCTGATAATTTTGTTGATTTTCTTATCTACACAAAACAATTTAATTGGGATCCTTTTCAGATTTATGGGTCTTACGCTGGCGCTTTTGGGTTATGCCAATTTTTACCTTATTCAGCTCTAAAATATGGTGTTGCTGCTAACGGCGGCAATAAAGCAAATCTCTTTCAGGCACCGGACGCCATTTTAAGCATCGCTAACTATTTAGCAGCTAAAAATTATAACAAAAATCCTACTCTGGCATTAGCAGATTATTATGGCAACGGTAGTCATTATCCGGAAATAATCCTTAAATATGCCGAAGCCTTAAAATAAACCCCATCAAGAAAATATCGATGGGGTTTTTATTTTAGATTTGCTCTCTAATCAAGCAAAACATATAATTTACAAATAGAAAATGCCCGAAGATAAATTTAAGAAAATTTATAGCCAACTTAATCATGAACAAAAATTAGCTGTTGATACTATTGAGGGACCGGTAATGGTAGTAGCCGGACCAGGCACTGGAAAAACTCGCACTCTCATTTTAAGAATTGCCAATATCTTAAGACTAACCGACACTCAACCAGAAAATATCTTAGCCTTAACCTTCACCGATTCAGCAGCTTTTTTAATGCGCAGTAATCTTTCTGAAATAATCGGTTCTCTTGCTTATCGAGTAAAAATTAGCACCTTTCATAGCTTCTGCAATGATATTATAAATAATTATCCGGAAGAATTTCCTAAAATAATCGGCTCGCGAAATATAACCGAAGCTGAACAAGTCAACATTATCGAAAACTTAATCTCTAAATTGCCGCTTCAAATTTTAAAGCCTTTTGGAAATAATCTCTATTATGTAAAAGATATTGTTAAAAACATTGGCGAATTAAAAAGAGAAAATGTTTCACCAGAAAAACTAGAATTAATTGTAAATAGAGAAATTCAAGAACTTAATTCTATGAGCGACTTGCATCATAAAAATGGATCCACCGACCAAGAACTAAAGCAGATAGAAAAAGTTAAAGAGCTAGTAGAAATTTATAAGCAATACGAAAAAGAATTATCTCAATTACGATTATATGACTACGACGATATGATTGTAGAAGTTGTTAAAACCTTAGAACAAAATAAAAACTTCCTTTTAATGCTAGAGGAACAATATCAATATATTTTGGTTGATGAACACCAAGACACTAACAATGCTCAAAACAGAATACTAGAGCTTTTAAGTAGTTATTACTCAAGCCCTAATCTCTTTGTCGTTGGCGACGAAAAACAAGCAATTTTTAGATTTCAAGGAGCTAGTTTGGAAAATTTTTTATATTTCAAGAAAAAATATCCTACTGCTAAATACATAGTTTTAAAGAGAAATTATCGTTCAACCCAAACAATTTTAGATTCTGCTAGCGATTTAATTAAGAATAAACAAGAGAAACTTATTTCTAACTCTAAAGAAAAAGGAGAAAAAATTTTAATTTACTCATTTTCTAAACCAGAAGTTGAAAATTATTTCTTAGCTCGAGATATAAAAGAAAAGATAGCTCAAGGAGTTAAACCGGAAGAAATCGCTATTCTTTATCGCCGAAATAAAGATGCGTTTGAAATTATTGAAGCTTTAGATAAATTAAAAATAAATTATTCTTTAGAATCAGACGAGAATGTCTTACTCGATTTAGATATCCAAAAATTAATATTGTTGCTTGAAGCCATAAATGATTTTGGCAACAATGAAAAATTAGCTAAATTGCTAATTTTAGATTTCTTAGAAATAGAACCTTTAGACGCTTATAAAATAATTGACTATGCTAACAAGAAAAATATTTCTTTATACGAAGCTATAAAATATAAAAAGCACTTAAAATCAGCCGGATTAAGCCAAGAAGGCCAAGAAAAAATAAGCCAATTTTATAAAAAAATTTCTGATTATAATTATCAAAAAGCTAATAAAAATCTCGTTGATTTATTTAATTTGATTATTAACGATTCAGGATTTTTAACCTACATTTTACGACATCAACAAGCCCAAGAAAAGATTGAAAAATTGTCATCTCTGTTTGACGAAATAAAAAGCCTGCTAGCTAGCAACCAAAGCTTTAACTTAGAAAATTTCATAAATTATTTAAATACCTTAAAAAAACATAATTTAGCAATTAAAAAAAGTTATCCTAAAATAGTAAACGGAAAAATTAGATTAATGACTGCTCATCGAGCTAAAGGCCAAGAGTTTGAATATGTCTATATTTGCAAAGCAACTAGCGCTCATTGGGAAGAAAAACCTAATCACAAAGGAATTAAACTTCCAGCTGCCGTCTATGCAAAAACTAAATTAGATTTAGATTCTTTAGATGCCGAGAATGACGACGAAAGGCGCCTCTTTTATGTCTGCCTAACCAGAGCTAAACAAAAAGTAATAATCACTTATTCCAAAGAAGATGAACTTAAAAAACAACAACTGCCATCAAAGTATATTGCCGAAATAAATAAAAAATTTATCAAGATAGGAGATTCCTCAAAATACGAAAAAGATATCTTAAAAGAAAAATTTATTTTTAAAAAAGCTGATAAGCAAACTTTAAGCCTTAAAGACAAGGACTATTTAAGGCAAAAATTTTTAGAGAATAGTCTTTCGGTAACTGCTTTAAATAACTATCTAGAATGTCCTTCAAAATATTTATTTTTAAATTTATTACGATTGCCAACTGCTCAAACAAAATCCCAAATATATGGCACAGCCGTTCATAATGCCTTAAAAGATTTTTTTCAAGCTACCGCTATTTCAAGAAAAATCCCAACTAAACAATTTTTGCTAGAAAAATTCAAATACTATATTTCAAAAAGTCCGTTAAATCGCAATGAATTAGATGAGTCCCTTAAAAAAGGAGAGAGGGCTTTAACTGGATATTATAATGAAAATAAAAATAAATGGCTTAAAAATATTTTAGTTGAACTGAAAATTGATGGCGTGAAAGTAGGCGATATTTCAATCAGCGGAAGAATTGATAAGATTGAAATATTAAAACAAGAAATTAACGGCAAGCATGAAGTCAATGTTGTAGATTATAAAACTTCTCAACCCAAAAGCCCCAAAGAAATAAAAGGTGAAACAAAAAGTAAACATAGCGGTGATTTATTCCGCCAATTAGTTTTTTATAAAATTCTTTTAGATAACTACAAAAATAATCGATACAAAATGGTCTCTGGCGAATTTGATTTTATAGAGCCAAATAAAAAAGGTGAGTATAAAAAAGAAAGTTTTAGTGTTAGCGAAAAAGATGTTTTAGAGCTTGAATTATTAATTAAAAAAATTTCTCAAGAAATTTTAAGTTTAGAATTTCTAAATAAATTCTGCAGCGATAAAGATTGCCAATATTGTAAGCTTAAAAGAATGGCTTTTGATTAATTTAAAGATTTTGCCATTTACAGCCAATTTTATTAGCAATAGCATAATTCTCAGCTTCTATAATTTGAGCTTTATATTTTAAGTTTTTTTGATCAAAACGCGCCACTGCCAAACCCTCTTTAACCATTTCCACATTAATATTTTGGCCATCAACAAAAACATACCTCAAGCTTCGCCCGTATAAATCCTTATCCGTTTCATCGACAACTAGCTCGGCTTGATGATTTAAAGTTAGCTCTTCCATTCTTTGTTTAGCCGGCAAAAAACAAGGGTAGTCTTTTTCGTCGGCATCAATTCCAATTAGTCTAATATTTTCTCCGCTAGCAGCAATAATTGTATCACCGTCAATAACTTTAGTAATTATTCGAGTCTCATTTAAAGATTGAAGTGATTTAAGTGACGAGGATGAAAATTCAGTAATTGATTTATTATTATCGTTTAAATTAGTAGTATTGTTTCTATCCTGAACATAAAAATTAGAAAAATAGATTAAAACCAAAAAAATAATTGCTGAAACAATTTCTGATAATTTAATTCTCATTAGCGGAAGGGGCGAGATTCGAACTCGCGGTACCATCTCTGGTACACGGTCTTTCCAGGACCGCCAGTTAAACCACTCCTGCACCCTTCCATTTTTTTAATTTTATTTTTCATAGAACAGAGCCGATGGTCGGACTTGAACCGACAACCTATCGCTTACGAAGCGATTGCTCTGCCATTGAGCTACATCGGCAACCTTAATCGCTTTCTTGTTAAATAATAAATGAAAACAAAACACTTTAGCAACCCCCTTTAATTATAAATAAAAGCGCGGCTTAGAAAGCCGCGCTAAAATTAGCTAACTGCTAGTTCCATAGGTCCCATTTTTATAAAGATACGGGACTACAGCACCAGTTGATGGGGGACGATATCCTGCAGTCGCCCCATAGGTTTTATAATATTTATAAAAAGCAGGCGAAATAATTATATACTGCGTAAATTCTTTATAAACCAACCTACCATTCTGTAATTGTAATTTCTGATGCACTACCGGTGCCACTTCTGAGCTATGGACATGTCCCATCAAAAAATAATGAGCATTAGTTATCCAGCCACTTGGCTTGCTAGCGGCATTGATTTTTCCGCCAACTGTCTGAGCAGAACTACTCCCATGCCAACTATAAAAGTTAAACTTTCCTTTGCCAAATTCTACCGTCAAGTACACCGGACTTCTAAAATGCCTATCAGCCACCCCCAGGCTCTTTTGTACCCAATACATCGGATCAATAGACGATTCATTAATAAGCCTCAGTTCATGATTTCCGACTTGAGAAAAAATCATCTTATCTTCAATCTTGGCTTCTTTAATTTTATTATAAAAATATTCAAGCTGTTCTTGGGGAAAAAGATCCTGCTCAAAAACAGAAACTCGAGACCCTGCAATTGTCATTTCAAATAAGTCGCCAGCACAATACCACAATACCGGCTGACTCTGGATAAATTTCAAATATTCTAAAAACTTTTTCTCATAAAAACCTCTTGCTCCAATATGAGCGTCTGATAAAGAAATAATTTTTAACTCCGAGACACCAAGAGCTGGCTTAACCTTAATGTAAATATAAGGAAAACAATCATCAACATAATATGAAAAAAATTTTGTTTCTCCACGATAAATCATTATTTCCCTCCTTTAGCGATTGATTGTATAATGTCAGCCTCTCTATTAATATCAGAAGAAGTATATAAATGAACATCTCCTTCTTCCCTGTAAAAAACGAAACTTTCTGACCCACTAAATTGAGGGGGTCTACCTTTCATCGCATCAGAACTGTTCTCATACTTTTCGAAGGCTGGCACTAAAATTAGGAACACCTTTTTATCTTCTATTTTGCGAGTTTCGGGATTAAATTCTTGATTAATAGGTTTACTTCCATGAGCATATTTTAAGTTTGCCATCACCAAAACATCCGCATCAGTAAATTTCAAAATATTATATAAAGGATTAATTTTCGCTCCAGTAATAATGGCGTTGCTTTGGCCATGAATGGCAAAAATCTTAATTATCTTCTGTTTTCCTTCAAATTTTATACCAACTTTCGCTTGAAATTCTTGGATATATGCTTCAGGCAATAGTTTCTCTAAGGGATCGAAGCCAATATTTTCTTTTTTTCTCAATTTAACCTCTTCCGGTCCGGGAATAGCAAAAAGAATCTTATTTCTAATCGGAGCAATTATTTTTGATAATCTTTTCACTAGAAAATCAGCCTCATCCTCATTTTTAGCTGCAGTCGAATCAAACATATTTCCAACAAAAAAAGTAAAAACATGTTCATCTCTCGAAATCCACTTAATATTCTGCTTGAACTTATCAAGGTCACAAATCGGAGACCCAAACTTCAAATCCCCCATAGGAATAAAACGAATTTTCTCTACCTTTTTCTTATGAATTTTGTCTGGAAAAATAAATAATCTAACATTATTTACTGGCATCCCATTAGAGTTAACTCCAATTTGCATTTTAAAAATTTTTTCTTCGTAAGAAGAGGTAGGAATTAGGAATACTTTTTTATCATGAGTTCTATGGAGAGAAAATCCTTTTTCTTCAGCAAGCTCAAAGAGTTTTTTTATTCCAGAAAAATTTTTTCTAACATCTTTAGAGTCTCGTGGAATGCTGAGATAAGAAATAAATCTTTCTAATTCGCCCATTGTTTCGGCTTTGGTATTTGTCTTTTTAGACATATTTTTCCTCCTTATTTACTTATTACGTTTCTATCTGTATTCTCTGAGAAAATCTAAGGCTTGTCAATAAGAAAATTTAATTTATAATGAAAAAATGTTGGCAAAATATTTCGCCGACCTTTTGTTAATATCTTCGCAAAATTTACCTATAGTTTATCTAATAATTTACATAATGATCTTTATAATAGGAGATCTATCTTCGCTTATTGGAATATTTTTAGCCTTTTATGGAATTATTAATTGGCTCATATTAATTCTTATAATCTTTGCTGCTAGCTTAACTGGCGATTCTTTTTTTTATATTCTTGGCAATGTTTTAAGAGATACTAAACCTGGTAATTGGATAAAAAGACATTTACCTCAACATGATAAAATTGAAAAATTAATAGAGCAACATCAAAATAGAGTCATTGTTGGCTCAAAATTTTTTCCTTTTATAGCTTTGCCTCTCTTTTTTTCTTTAGGCTGGTTTAGAGTCAGTTTTAAAAAAATGATAAAATTAGACTTGATTTCAATAACAGCGTGGACAATATTCTTAATTATTGTAGGTAGCTTTATGGCATCAACTTTTAGTTTTATCCAAGCTAAAGTTCTCTTTGGTCGTTTAGAAATTATTGTTGCTCTTTTTATAATATTACTCATAGTCATAGAATTTTTAGTAACTAAAGGAATGACAAAATTAATCACTGAAGATGATAAAAAATTCAGAAGAATTAATAAATTTATAGACCAAAACAATAATTCTAAAAAATAATCAAAAAACCACCTGATTTAGGCGGTTTTTTGATATTGGTAATTCTGTAAGCCGGATTCTGTCTTCTCGAATTTCTTCGAGATAAGCAATAATTTGTCTGGGCCTTTGATTGCTCGCAGGCTCAAGCGGCTCAAACTGACGCAAAGCGCCAGAGTACGGCCTTGCACTCGAGTAAGGATTTAGCCGTTTCAAACAAACTTTAGTTTGTTTGTTCTCCATAGCTTTAGCGCAGGAGAACACCCAAGTTATAGTTTGTCTCACCCTTTTTGCCTAAAAGCTTTAAAGGGCTGTTTAATTCTTTCGAATTAAACCGTCTCTGTTCGCACCTCTCGCGTTACCGCGGCAGGCTGTTAGCCTGTACTTTTAATCTTCTTACGAAGAATGAGTGTCCGGACTTTCCTCTTCGGCTAAAGCCGAAGCTATTGCTCAAATTACCAATTATATTTTAACAAATTATTAAGCTGCTGTCAAATTTTTGTATTAGTTTTATAGAGATGGACTAATTTTTAACAATAAAAATCATTTCAAAAATTTTTATAAAAATTTCTAATTTGGAAGTAAATTATTCTTTAACAAAAAGAAAAAGCCTCTACTGGATTTTCCAGTGAGAGGCTTTAATAAAAACGGATTTTAAAAATTTATTCTTCTAAAATGTCGTCAAAAATAATAGGAATGCGTTGCTTGAATTCCTGAAGAAGGAGAAGGGCAATTTCTCGCATTTGAGGATGAGCTCGTTTTGAACAGCGAAGCCTAAAGAAGTGTCTCCATTCTCTTAAGTTATAAGTGATAACAATTTCAGTTTTAAGAGAATTTGGTAAAACACTTCTTGCCTCTTGAGGACTAGCTCCTGCTTCGATTAAATCATTATATGCTTTTTCGGAAGCCTTCATTGCTTCTAACCAAATTTGATATTTCTTTACATCACCAACAAAGAAAAATGGCTCGATAACCTGAATACCATCTGATTTGTAATTACAATAACGAGTTGACTCCTGCGAGTATGAACCAATTCGATGGCGTACAATTTCGTGTGTTACGCCCCGATCGCAAATAAACCGAACCGTTATTTTTTCGTGCTCAATTACGGATTCGTGGCCATTTTTAATAATTGTCGCAAGAAATTTCCGCGCCGAATTAGGAGTAATTTTATTCTCAGACTTATAGCACACTCGGCCATACCTTTCTAAATTCTTTAAAATTCGCTCACCATCAATATCATCTTCAATAATAAAATACGGCTTGAGTATCTTCATTTTTTTACCTCCTTTCCGAGTTTTTGATTTTTCAAGATACAAATTAAGTTAAATACTAACTTAACTCTTCTAAATTGCACATTATATCAAATCAAAAGAAAAAGCAAGATATTATAATAATTCATAAAAATCTCTATTTACTAAAAATCTCTTATCCGTTCTAACTTAAGCGCTTTTCCGTTTCAATTTTTCTAACTTCTAAATTCTATCTCCCAACTCCTATCTTGTGCCCGGGGTGGGACTCGCCCGCGACTCAAAATTTTTCCGTCGAAAAATTTTGGTCTGGGCACCGGCTCATCCTGATTTTTTGCTAAAAATCAGGACTCCGCCGTTCGAGTCCTTTTGCTTTGGTTTTTCTAACTTCTAACCTCTAAATTCTAAATTCTATTTCCCAACTCCTAGTTTGTGCCCGGGGTGGGACTCGAACCCACAAGTCCTTAACGAACAAAGGATTTTAAGTCCTTCGCGTATACCATTCCGCCACCCGGGCAAATAAATACCATCTATTCTATTAAAAATAGTAATGAAATTAGATAAAAAATCAAATCGAGCTAATAATAAAAATATCAAGATTTTAAGTTTTTGTTATATAATATTATTAAGCATAATACCATTCTTCAAGGTCGATTAATAAGAATAGTCTTAAAATTATATTAAATAACTAAATGAAAATCATAAGTCAAGCATTTAATAATAATGAACGCATTCCCGATAAATATACTTGTAAAGGAGAAAATATCAATCCGCCGTTAGAAATTTTAGATGTCCCGCCAGCCACTCAAAGCTTAGCATTTATTATGGACGACATTGACTCGCCAAACCGAATTTTTGTCCATTGGGTAGTTTATAATATAGACCCTAAAAATCTCTCTATTAAAGAAGGGGAGGGTTTTAATAACGCAACCGAAGGAATAAATAGTCTTAATCAAGTTGGTTATCTAGGGCCTTGTCCTCGCGCTGGCGTTAAGCTACATCATTATTATTTCAAAATATACGCTCTTGATATCAAGCCAAATTTACCACCAAAAGCAACCAAAGAAAAAGTGCTTGAGACAATCCAAAATCATATTTTAGATAAAGCAGAGCTAATGGGAACTTATAGCCTATAACTTAATTTTTTATAGAAGTTTTAAGGATATTAAAAATTTCTTCTCTTACCTGATGAAGATTTTTATGATTAGTATCAATAATAAAAAATTTAGTTTTTAAAGAATGAGTAAGATATTTTTTTTCTTTAAATTGAGTTAAAAATCCTTTCCGCACTCGATTATGAAAATCAACTTTTTCTTTTTCGAATTTAGTTAATTCAGTTTTTTGTTTTTCTTTTCTTGCCAAGCCAATTTTAGGATTAACATCCAAATAAATTACTAAATCTGGCTCAATATTATCTTTAGCGATTTTATCTAAAATTTTAAAAGTTTTCATAAGATTAAAGCGTTGACGGCCAAAAATTTGATAAGCAAAAGTTGAATAATCAAAGCGGTCGCAGACAACATTAACATTTTTATTTAAAGCCGGCAAGATAACTTTGTTGATATGTTCAGCTCTATCAGCGCAAAAAAGAAATAATTCTGTTAAAACATCTGGTTTAAATTTTTCACTTAAGAGAATATCACGAATTTTTTTGCCAATTAAAGTTCCACCCGGTTCATGAGTAAAAAGAAATTTTGGAAATTTTATTTTTATATAATTAATAACCGAAGTCTTTCCTGAGCCTTCTCCTCCTTCAATAACAATAAATTTTCCCTTTTTTGATTTAATCGCCATAAAATTTTAAAACTTGATAAATTCCTTCCAAGCCAAATAAAGTTCTCGAGTAGCGCGTAAATCTCCAACATTGTATTTAGCAATATCTAAAAATTTTTTCTCCTTAAATAACCGACTCACATCATCACCAGTTATTCCGTCAGCTTTAGGACTTTTAATGCCAAAAGCTCGGCTCCATAAATGTAAATTTCCTTTTCTTCTAACAGCACCAAAAAAAGATAATTGGTCAAGTAAATCAATATGATTAGAATTTTGAGCATAACGATTCGGCATTAAGTTAACCGATGGTTTAATTTTATTAATAGCCGATCGAATCATTAAAAAAGGAGCATCAAAAGCCCGGCCATTAAAACTAATAAATTCGTCATATTTAAGAGCAACTTGCCAGAATTTTTTTAGCATCTCTGCTTCTGTCATTGGTTTAAATTTAATTCCATCTTCAATAATTTCTTCAATGTTGCTGCCCGGCGCTTGATAATAAACTGCCCCTTCATTTTTTTCGCTATCTAAAATTCCAATCGCTACAATTTGGCCAGTCAAAGGAGAAAAACCTAAACCATTTTTTAATTCTTCTAAAGCTTGTTTGTATTCATCTTCAGAAAGAGACTCTTTTTTTAACCATCGCGTTTCCATCTCTTGAGTAATTTTATCCATCTTTTCAAAATCTTCCCCAACAGTCTCAATATCAAAAATTAACGTTGCCATAAATAAATAATAAATCTTAGATAAGCTCTTGACAATTAATAACTACTTGCTAATATATAAATAGCATTGAAAAAATGCTAGCGGCGGCTAGATTACCCCTAAAGGGGACAGAGAAAGTCTCTTACAATGAGACTTTACTTTTCTAGCCCGCTGCGACCAGCATTATAAATAATATACATACCATACCTCCTTTTCCCGCCCTCTAAAGGCGGGTTTTTTTATCATCAAAAAGCTAATAATTAAATATTTTGCTATAATTTAGTCAAATAATAAAAATGAAAATTTTGATTCAAAATAAAAAAATAGGATTAGATTGGCGAATTTTAGAAACTTTTCAAGCTGGAATAGAACTTCAAGGCTTTGAAGTAAAAAGTTTAAAAAATAATCATGGCAGTTTAGCTTCTGCCCAAGCAATATTTTCAAAAGGCGAACTTTGGCTGATTGGTGTCGATATTCCTCCTTACCAGCCAAACAATGCACCGCCTGGTTATGAAAACCAGAGAAACCGCCGGTTACTTTTAAATCGCAAAGAGTTAAATTATTTATCAGGAAAACTTAATGAAAAAGGATTGCACCTAATTCCTTCAAAAATATATTTAAAAGATAACTTAATTAAAGTTGAACTGGCATTATGCCGGCGCAAGCAAAAAACCGACAGAAGAGAAGATATTAAAAAAGAAATATCTAGAAGAGAAATGAGAAATTTTAAAATTTAACCTAAAATAATTTTTAAAATTGCTTCTTCATAATCAAGCTTTCCTGATTTCACCAGCCAGTCAGCTGTGGCAAAGGCATCTATCTTTTTTTGAGGTTTTAAAACAGATAAGATATTAAATATTTTGCCCGCTGGCTCTGTTGAAAGATTTAAATAAGCTCGCAGTCTTTCGGCTAAATTAAAAGATTGAAGACTTTTGACTTTTTCAAAAAATTCTTTTTCCGGTTCTTGGGTTAATAAATCTTTTTTAGTTATTTTTCTTTTTAAAAAACTTAATTTTTCTAATTCAGTTGCTAAAGCATAAGTATTATTTTGATAAATTAAAGACAACAATCTTATAATATCTGAATCCATTTCTAATTTAAAATAAACAACTAACTTCTTGACAAAGTTTAGCCAATTAGAGCCGGTAAGATAGGAAAAATTTTCGATTAAAGCTGGTTTTTTTAAAAATTTTTTAAAATTCTTTCCTAAAGAGTTTTCAAGAACCAATAAATAAATATTTTCATCCTTCAAAACTTTTTCAAAAATAGGAAAAACCTCTTTTTCAATTAAAGAGACATTTTTTAGAATCGCCATTTTTTTTACTGAAAAAAGCGAACCAGTTAAAATAAAATCCTTTAGCTCAATAAAAGAGTCCACTTCAAAATTAAAATATTTTATTCCAATTTCCGAATTTTTCTGACGATACTGGTTAATAATATCTTTAGCTTTTTGTTCCCGGCGATATTCGTCTGGTCCAAGTAAAAAAATTATCATTTTTGGCAAGTTGGACAAAAGTGAGCTGATCGACCACCAATTTTTTTCCTTACAATAACACCATTTCCAGTCGGACATTTTTCTCCTTCTCGACGATAAACTTTTAAAACTTTATCAAATAAACCGCGCCGACCTTCTGTGTCTCGAAAATCGCTCGTTGAAGTTCCTCTTAACTTTATAGCTCTTTTTAGAATCTTTAAAATTGCTTGATAAATTTTTTTAATTTCATTAGCTGATAAAGAATTACTTGCTCTAAAAGGATTAATTTTGGCTTCAAATAGAATCTCATCAGAATAGATATTGCCAATGCCAACAATTAAATCCTGATCCATTAAAACTTGCTTAATTTTTCTTTTTTCTTTTGCAAAAATAGATTTTAATTTTTCTAAAGTAAAATCAGAAGAAAGCGGGTCAATTCCTTTGGGCAAGTTTTGAGAATTTTCAATCTCGCTTTTTAAACCAAACATTACTTTCGCAAATTTCCTTAAATCCGATAAAGCCAGCATTTTCCCGTTATCTAATTCTAAAATTAAATGAATAAATCTATTTTGAGGATCAATGACTACCGGTTTTGGTTCCAGCGGCTTAGCAACGCCATTAATTTTCCATCGGCCAACTAACAAATGCCCGGTCATTTTTTGATGAATTAAAAGCAGTCGATTATTATCTAAGTCGATTAAAATATTTTTTCCAACTCTTCGCGCATTTAAAATTTTAGCTCCCCTAATCTGTTGTTTAAAAATTTCCCATTTAGGTTTTTTAACAAGCTTCGGCCAATCAGACCAAGCGCTTTTTATTCGCCGGCCAATTACTTTTTTATTTAAATCATTAACAATTGTTTGAACTTCTGGAAGCTCTGGCATAGTTTTAATATAATTGTGGCACTTCGTGTTTAGGAACAAGACTCATATCGGTTGGCAAAGTAAAATAGAAGATGCTACCTTTATTAATTGCCGATTCAACCCAAATTTTTCCGCCATGAGCTTCAATAATATTTTTAACAATATAAAGTCCCAGTCCGCTACCTTCAGTTTGGGTTGCCACAGCATTAGAGGCCCGATAAAATTCGGTAAATAATTTTCCAATTTCTTCTTCTGGTATGCCTATTCCGGTATCTCTAACACTTATTTCAATAAAGGGCTGATTTTCTAACTTTTTCACTGAAACTGCTATCTCGCCATTTTTTACATTATAACGCACAGCATTAGACAAAAGATTATTTAAAACAATTCCCATTTTTGATTTATCAATAAAAACATGAGGTAAGGGTTCGTCTGGCTTGTCAAAAAAAACATTTAAACTATATTGCCTAGCTTGAGGCGCTAAATCGCTTAAAATTTTCCCAATAAAATCAACAATGTCGGTCTCCTCAAAATTGTAGCCAAATCTACCTTCTTCAATAGAGGCAATATTTAAAAGATCATTAACAATTTTAACCATCTGCTCAACCAAAGATAAGCCATCAGAAGCAAATTGATGGTTTTCTGGAGACAAGGTTTTATCTCCGGCTAAGCTCTCAAATATCCAACGCAAACTAGTTAGTGGAGTTCTTAATTGGTGCGAAGTAACAGTAACAAATTCGCTTTTTGATTTTAAAATTTCCACATCTCGAGTTTGATCACGAACAATTTTTACAAAACCCAAAGTTTTATTATTTACATCTTTAATTAAAGACGTAGAAACTCGGAGTTCTAATTTAGGCGAATCAAAACTTAAATCAACAACTTGAGGATAAACGCCCGGATTAGATCGATTAACCATAACTGGAGCTAAAGCCGGATATAAAACTTTAACTAATAAGCTTAATTTCGGATTTTCAACATCTTTTGGGCTAATCACCTTATCAATGACTTCTTTAGCGCTAAGATTAAAAATTCTTTCAGCTGATTGGCTAAAAAGTAAAATTTTAAAGTTTTGGTCATAAGTAATAACACCATCAGTCAATCCAGCGATAATACTTTCTAATTGTTTTTGATAGCGCCGAGAATCAAGATTAAATCTTGCCAGAGAAACGCCACTGGCAAATACCACGCCTTCAATTGCTAAAAGTATTCCAGAAATCAAAATAGCTAAAAAAGATGGGACAAAAATAAAACTAATAATAATAGCTCCAATAACTAAAGGAAGAAAAATCCAGAAAATTCTCATCTCCGGCAGATAGAAGTAGGTGATTAGTTTATTTAATAAATCATTCATTGTTTTATATTATACCACTATTTAAAAATGAGTATACTTAGCACTTTATTGCTTGCTTAAATAATTTTGCTTTTTTATAATTAAAATGAATATCTATGGATGATATAAATTTAAAGAAGTTGATTTCTTCGTTTTTAACCTTAGCAATTATTGCTTCAGTTTTAGCTCTAATTTTACCTCCAATTTACTCCGGATTTACTAATTTAATCGCTCCCACGCCCCAAAGTTTAACCTTTTTAAACCAATCCTCTTCAACAGCTTCTTCTTCTCCTAATGCTTTTTT
>Ga0078972_1010710_pt1 | contig 16907 bp, 14 predicted proteins | sample YelNatPaOPGAMG01_FD_67568 | JGI IMG/M metagenome (GOLD analysis project Ga0078972, IMG submission 67568) | Hot spring thermophilic microbial communities from Obsidian Pool, Yellowstone National Park, USA - OP-RAMG-01 (SPADES assembly) (version 2) | ecosystem: Environmental > Aquatic > Thermal...
ATTTTATTATCCTTGTATTCATATATCTTATTTACTTTAGTGATGAAACCCTAAAGGGTTAATTCCCCATACTGCGCTGGAGTAGCAGCCGACTTGTCCACCGAACTTATAAGTATAAAACTATTTAAACGAAGGTGGAGAGGCTGCGATAAAATGTAAAAATAGGTAGATTAAAATGGCGCACCCTTTCGGGTGCTACTCCATTATCACGAGGGAACCCAGCCTTGGCACGCAATATAAACTTATTTTAAAAAAGTTTCAATATGCGTTCCGCAAGTATAGCTGCATTCCTTGCGCCTGATTTACCTATACTCATACAGGCAACTGGAACTCCACCCGGCATCTGCATTGTAGAAAGCAAAGAATCTATCCCTTTTAATTCCTTTGTATAAATCGGCACCCCTATAACAGGAAGTTCTGTATAAGAACTCACTAGCCCTGCAAGTGCAGCAGACATCCCTGCCCCGCATATAATAACTTTTAATCCTCTATTCTTTGCCGACTTAGCATATCTACGTACTTTATCAGGAGACCTGTGTGCTGAAAGTACATTTATCTCATAAGGGATGCCTTTTTCTCTTAAAATCTTTTCTGTCTCAGACATGGTCTCTCTGTCTGATACACTTCCCATCAATATACCTATAACTGGTCTATTTTTAGTAGCCATTTTACCTCCATAATAGATATTGCTAAAACAACCTATGAATATGCCTGGTTATTTTAAGAAATCTTGCAAAGAAGTTATCCCCCTACAATCTACATAATGCCTTCTTGCCTATATCCTTTCTATAATGCATCCCTTCAAAATATATCTTTTCTAACGCCTGATATGCAATGTCTCTAGCAGATATTATATCATCCCCAATCCCTGTAACAGCCAATACCCTGCCACCATTTGTAAAAAATCTTCCATCTTTATATATAGTCCCTGCATGAAATACCAAAACATCCTTTATCAGATTTATCTCTTTCAGGCCATATATCTCTTTGCCCTTTTCATAATCACCAGGATATCCCTTGGAGGCGAGAACCACACTAAGACAGTGTCTCTTATCCCATTCAGGCCTTATCCTGTCAAGACACCCATCTATACATGCCTCGATTATATCAACAAGGTCGGTCTTTAGGCGTGGAAGTATCGCCTGGGTTTCAGGGTCCCCAAAACGGACATTATATTCTAAAACCATTGGGCCGTTTTCTGTAAACATCAGACCGCCATATAATATGCCTTTATAAGGCCTGCCCTCCTTTCTGAGTCCATCTATAACAGGCATAAAAATCTTCTCTACAATATCCCAGAGAATTTCGTCAGGGGCCACAGGTGCAGGAGAGTATGCACCCATCCCACCTGTATTTGGACCCATATCGCCATCAAACACCCTTTTGTGGTCCTGGGCAGATGGAAGTGGAACGATATTGGTCCCATCACTAAAAACTAATACAGATGCCTCCTCACCCAGGAGGCACTCCTCTATTATAATCCTTTCGCCTGAGCTCCCAAAAACCCTTCTTAAAAGGGCATCTTCTATAGCAGAATCTCCTTCTTCAAATCTATTCACAACCCTAACGCCTTTGCCTGCGCAAAGGCCATCTGCCTTTATAACAATAGGCACGCCCCTTTGTCTCAGATATCTCTTTGCATTGTTGACATCACCGAATACCCTAAAATCTGCTGTTGGCACATGATATCTTTTCATTATCTCTTTTGCAAATATCTTACTGCCTTCAAGTCTTGCAAGGTCTTTAGTTGGTCCAAATATCTTTAGACCATTTTCTATAAATACATCTACTATGCCATCCACCAGAGGTTGTTCTGGTCCTACTACAGTGATATCTATCTTATTTTCTTTGGAAAATTTTAAAAGTCCTTTTATATCATCTGATTTTATGTCAACTACTTCTGCAATCCCTTTTATACCTCCATTGCCAGGCGCACAAAAAATCCTATCTACCCTGCTACTCTGAGACAATTTCCACACAATAGCATGTTCTCTTCCGCCTGAGCCTATAACTAAAATCTTCATATAATAACCTCGCCATTACCTCTAATAATCTCGCCTATCACCCAGGACTTTAAACCAAAATTTTTTATCATGGAAATGGCCTTTTTAACATCTTCTCTATTTACCACAAGCACCATACCTATCCCCATATTAAAAGTGCGATACATATTTTTATCGTCCATCTTAGAGCGTTTTTGGATTATATCAAATATATAAGGCCTCTGCCATAACTCTTTGTATATCAAAGCTGATGCACCTTTTGGAATAACCCGCGGTATATTATCGTAAAAACCGCCTCCTGTTATATGTGCCATTGATTTTATATCAATTTTTTTCAAAAGCTCAAGAATTAATCTTACGTAGATTATTGTAGGCTGTAGTAAAATTCTCCCAATCCTGCCCATAAGTTCCTTTTTTGTAAAAATCTTCCTGACAAGACTGAATCCATTTGAATGCAACCCACTTGATTGTATCCCTATAATGCTATCACCTGGTTTAACAACGCTACCATCTATAATCCTATCCTTTTCTACTATGCCAACGCAAAAACCTGCAAGGTCATAATCCTTACCTTTATACATCCCAGGCATCTCTGCTGTCTCACCGCCTATAAGACTGCAACGTGCCTCTCTGCAACCCTTGACTATACCTTTTAAAATATCCTTTGCCTTCTTATTATCAAGCCTTCCTGTCGCAAAATAATCAAGGAAAAAAATAGGCTCAGCCCCTGTGACAACTACATCATTAACGCACATAGCAACCAGGTCTATCCCAATTGTCGAATGTAGATTTTGTAATTCAGCAATCATCAATTTCGTTCCAACACCATCTGTAGAAGCAACCAAGACTGGCTCTTTATATCCTCTGGGAATTTTTACAAGTCCGCTAAAACCTCCTATATCAGCGATGACCTCTGGTCTTCTAGTAGAAACAACCATCTTAGAGATATCCCCAACAAGTCTATTCGCCCTATCAATATCAACCCCTGACTTTTTATAATCTATCATCTCTATCCCTCTACATATGTTCACGAATATAATCTACACCATTTCGAAAAATCGAAAGACCATCGCCGAATCTTTTCAGGCCCAGCCGTGTCCATCTCGGATGTTGTGTCCCAAGGATATGTCTTTCAGGATGTGGCATCATACCCAAGACCCTGCCTGTCCTGTCGCATATCCCTGCTATATCATCTACTGAGCCATTCGGATTATCAACATATCTAAACACAACCTGACCGTTTTCTTTTAACCTCCTTAAGATATTGTCGTCGCGTGGAACAAATTTCCCTTCTCCGTGCGCCACTGGAAGATAGATCCTATGTTTCACACCCCTAGTCCAGACACATCTCTTTTTTCCGCGAATGTCTGAATCTAACTCCACCCATCTATCAACAAATGTCCCTGAATCATTAAATGTAAGTGTAGCCTCTATGCCACTCCCAAAGAGTCCCGGTAGAATCCCTGCCTTGACCAGTACCTGAAATCCATTACATATCCCTATAATAAGCCTTCCGGCCCTGATGAAATCTTCCAGGACATCTCCCAATCTATATTTTATCTCATTTGCAAGTATCTTGCCAGAGGATATATCATCGCCATAAGTAAACCCGCCAGGGATGCTAAGGATATGATAATCATTCAGTGATTTCTCGGTTCTCAAAATCTCATTTATATGCACAAGTTCCACATCGGCGTTACACAACCTAAATGCATATGCCGTCTCCTCATCACAATTAGTACCTGCTGCCCTTAAAACTATAACCTTAACCCTTTTTACCATCTCAACGTCCTCTGCCAGGTCTTTTTAAGAAGTGATATATCTACATCTATAATCTTTTTATTACTGAGACCATATACCCTAAAATCTCTCTTATCAGATACGCACCCTATCAATCCTATAGGAAGGCCTCTCATAATAGACTCAAAAGATTTCTTGTCTTTTTTTCTAATCTCTACGATAAATCTTGTATTAGATTCTGAGAATAAAATCCTATCATCCCTTTTTTGAGATGACAGTCTCTCATCCACTACTACCTCTCCAAGAAATACCTCAAGACCCAACCCGCCTGAAAACGCCATCTCAGCCAGGGACACTGCTATCCCACCCTCTGAACAATCATGACAAGATTTTACAATGCCCCCTTTTATTGCCCTGTGTAGCGCAGTAAAAATCCTTCTGCCATATCGTGTGTCTACCCTTGGGACATTGTTTCCGATGAAGCCATTTATCATATTATAATGCGAACCGCCAAGTTCATCATAGGTCCTACCCACTATATAAATCAAGTTTCCCTGCTCTTTAAAATCCATGGAGATGGTCTTCGTGACATCATCCATCACGCATATAGCCGATATAAGCAGTGTGGGAGGGATTGCAATGGTTTTTCCGTTGACAGAATACTCATTGTTTAAACTGTCCTTCCCAGAAATAAATGGGACCCCATAACCCTTCGCTATATCATAACAACCAAAACTTGCCCTTACTAAATCCCCAAGTCTATCAGGTTTATCAGTATTTCCCCAGCAGAAATTATCCAACAAGGCTGTCTTATCTATTGAACCACCTACGCACACTATCTGCCTCAGTGCCTCATCTATACATGAGCCTGCCATCCAGTAAGGGTCTATCATGCCGTATCTTGGATTTATACCATTTGCAACTATAATACCCTTATCAGAGCCAAACCTTGGCCTTATTACAGTTGCATCGCCAGGCCCGTCGTTTTCAACTCCAACCAGGGGCTTCAATACACTCTGTCCCTGGACCTCGTGGTCATATTGTCGTATAACCAATTCCTTACTGGCCACATTCCAACTGGAAAGTATCTTTAATAGTGGACTTAATAGGTCGTCTGGACAGGCTATATCGAGTTCTTTATGCATCCGCTGGATCCATCTTGCCTCACGTTTAAATTTTGGAATGCCATTGTGCAAAAAATCTAAATCTAAATCGCACACCACATTTCCTTCATATCTAACTATGAGGCGATTATTCTCTGTAAAACGACCTATAGGTACAGCCTCTACATCCTCTTTTTTAAATACATCCAACAACTCCAAAAGATTCTTCTCAGGGACAGATAAAACCATCCTCTCCTGTGCCTCTGATATCCATATCTCTCTATAGCTTAGGCCTCTATATTTTAAAGGTGCCTTTTCCAAATCTACCTCTGCACCTAAATGCATGGCCATCTCTCCAATCGCGCTTGAAAATCCGCCTGCCCCGCAATCAGTGATAGCATTGTATAATCTTCTATCCCGTGCCTTTAAAAGGGCGTCTGTTAGTTTCTTTTCTGTTATTGGATTTCCTATCTGCACAGCACCGCTTGAAATCTCTTCTGATTTATGCGTCAGTTCTCCTGAAGAAAATGTGGCCCCATGTATCCCATCTCTTCCAGTGCGTCCGCCCACAACTACGATGAAATCCCCTGGCTTTGGTTCTTTGAAAGATTGGTCTTTTGGAATAATCCCAACTGTTCCGCAATATACAAGTGGATTCCCTATATAACCATCGTCAAAAATAATTGCACCATTTGCTGTGGGTATGCCCATACGATTGCCATAGTCCCTAACACCGCTCACAACACCTTTCATAATGCGTTTTGGATGAAGCATGCCTTTTGGGATTTTATGATACGGTGTATCAGGAAGACCAAAACAAAATACATCTGTATTCATGATAGGCTTCGCGCCTAATCCTACCCCTAAGATATCACGAATCACGCCGCCTATCCCTGTGCCTGCGCCACCATAAGGTTCAAGGGCTGAAGGGTGATTATGCGTCTCTACTTTAAAACACACATTAAATTTATTGTCAAATCTTATAACGCCTGCATTGTCCTTAAAGACTGATACGCACCATGGTTTTTTAAGTTCCTCAGTAACCTTCATTATTGTATTTTTTAATAGATTGTTTATCTCTCTATCGCCAATAGTCTTTGTTTTAAGAGACCCTTTGATTTCTTCTTTGTAAGAGATTAGGCCTTTAAATGTCTTGTGGGCACAATGTTCCGACCAGGTCTGGGCAATGGTCTCTAATTCACAATCTGTTGGGTTACGACGCATCTGTCTAAAATATCTTTTTATCTCTTGCATCTCTCTTAGATTCAAAAATAATTGTCCAGACTTACTTATCCTCATAAGTCTATCATTGGTTGCATTAATAATATCCACCGTGATCAACTTAAATCTATAGTCTTTTACGCTTATATCTGTCTGTGGATGGTCTATTACAATGTGCTGTATAACCCTGTTATAGAGAAGTCTGTCACAGATTATCTTAAACTGACGGTCTGTAAGAGTGCCTTCTATAAAATATTTTTTCCGCGTCCTTACAGATTTTATACCAGCTACACCAAGATCCTTTATCGCTTTCCTTGCACTCTCTTCTACAGGATCCATAACTCCTGGATTATATGCAACCTCCACTATCCTATAAGAATCATGGACCTTTGTTAGAGTATAGTTTTCCAGTATCTTGTATTCCTGCGTAATGGGATCTACTAAAAGCTCCTGGCAAATCCTGTGGACATCCTTTATAGATAGGTCCCCTGAAATAATAAAGACCTGGGAGGTTAAAACTTTTTTTACTCCAGTTATGCCCAGGTCTTCTATATCCTTTTTTAGCCCATGGCCAAAAGGATCAAAAACACCTTTTTTATTATGTATCTCGATCTTCCATTCCACAATTGCTCCGACCTATATCAACTTTTTATTCTTCTAAGGACTTCCTGGTAGGCCTCTTCTATTTTCCCAAGGTCTCTTCTAAAGCGGTCTTTATCTAATCTCTCATTGGTCTTTATATCCCACAATCTACAGGTATCAGGCGAGATCTCATCTCCAAGCAAAACCTTTCCTTTATGCCTTCCAAATTCAAGTTTAAAATCAACTAATCTGAGGCCGCATTTTGCAAAAAAGTCTTTCAGTATCTCATTTATACTAAAAGAATATCCCTTTATCCTCGCCATCTCTTTCTGGGTAGCAAGGCTGAGCATCTCTATATGGTAATCGTTTATCAATGGGTCGTGTAAGGCATCGTTTTTATAATGATATTCTAAGACAGGCGATTTTAAGACAATCCCTTCCTCTATCCCTAATAGTTTGGAGAGCCCTCCTGCAGAGATATTTCTGATAGTAAGTTCTACTGGGATGATCTCCATCTTTTTTATAAGCATCTCCCTCTCACTCAGGGTCTCCACAAAATGCGTGGGGATGCCTTTGGACTCAAGGAGACGAAACAGAATAGCAGATATCTCATTGTTGATTATGCCTTTATCTTTTATGGTGCCTCTTTTGGTAGCATCGAATGCGGTTGCATCGTCTTTAAATTCCTGTATCAAAAGATCTGGGCTATCGGTTTCGTATAAAATCTTCGCCTTTCCTTCATAAAGTTTTTTCCCTTTTTTTATCATATCCCCACCTTCTTAAAGATCCTATCCACATATCTCGTATAGTAATTTACATCGAAGAATCTATCGATCTCATCAGGACCTATAATTTTTGTGAATCTAACATCCTTCTTCAGGACCTCTCTAAAATCCACATTCTCATTCCAGGTCTTCATTGCACAACCCTGTATAATGTCATAGGCCCTGCGTCTTTCAACGCCTCTTCTCTCAAGTTCTACAAGGACCCTGCCTGAAAATATCAGGCCTCTTGTCTTATTGAGATTACCCCTCATATTTTCAGGATAGACATGCATGTTTTTTATTATAAAGACCGCATCATTCAGCATATAGTCCAATAATATTGTACTATCCGGAATAATAATCCTTTCCACTGACGAATGACTTATATCCCTCTCATGCCACAACGCAATATTTTCTATGCTACTAATTGCATTCGCCCTCAAGACCCTGGCAAGGCCTGTAATCCTTTCACACATAACAGGATTTCGCTTATGCGGCATGGCACTTGAACCTTTTTGGCCCTCTGAAAATGGCTCCTCAACTTCACGAAGTTCTGTCTTCTGAAGATTCCTTATCTCAAGCGCAATCTTTTCAAGCGTTGCGCCTACAAGTGCAATATGAGTGATATATTCAGCATGCCTATCTCTCTGTAAAATCTGGGTTGAAATCTTTGCAGGTCTTAAGCCAAGTTTTTTACAAACATATTCTTCCACGTATGGGTCAATATTAGAATATGTCCCAACCGGACCTGATATCTTTCCTACGCTAATGATATCTTTTGCAGATTTAATCCTATCGATGCATCTATTTATCTCGTCGAAAAAAAGCGCCATCTTCAGGCCAAAGGTGGTGGGTTCTGCGTGAACGCCATGGCTCCGACCAACCATTATAGTATATTTATACTTTAATGCCTTTTTACGTAACTCCTCTTTTAACTTCTTCAGGTCATCTATAAGGATATCTGCTGCCTCTCTCATCTGGATTGATAATGCAGTATCCAGCACATCGCTTGATGTAAGCCCCTGGTGTACAAATCTTGAAGAACTGCCTATATATTCTGCAAGATTGTGAAGGAATGCAATCACATCGTGCCTGGTAGTCTTCTCTATCTCTTCTATACGTTTTACATCAAATCTTGCCTTTGATTTTATTCTCTTTAAATCGCTACCTGGTAGTTTGCCAAGCTTATGCATCGCCTCACAGGCAAGTATCTCAATCTCAAGCATCTTTTGAAATCTATTCTGGTCAGACCATATGCTGGCCATTTTAGGAAGAGAATATCTTGGTATCATAGCAGGGTTAATATACCATATATAACTTATAATCGTCAATAAAATAAATCTGGTTAAAATTAACTCTATGTCACACTGAAGCGTCATTGCCAGCATATATGGAGAATTAACCACCTCTTTTTTAGCAAAATGTCTAACTAAAGGTTTCATCATGCACACGATCGGGAATTAACCCTTTAGGGTTTCATCATGCAAAGAGGACAGGGGTTCCTGCAATTCTGGTTTATGGTTAAATTTAATTTTCTTATAGATTAAAACAAAAAACGGTAGACCAATCTTAATGTCTACCGTCAAATTTGGTAGCGGGGCTTGGATTTGAACCAAGGACCTTCAGGTTATGAGCCTGACGAGCTACCAGACTGCTCTACCCCGCAGTTTTATCTTTTATTATTATAATATGGGCAGGCACTATGTCAATGTTTTTCTAGTGCTGTGTTTAGTTAGGGCAAAACAAATCTAATATCTATTGTTCCTCTTTTTCTATCTTTATAGGAATCTCTCCCTTACGCGTAACCCCTAAAGACTCCCTGGCAACTTTTTCTACATAGGTAATATCCTTCTGGAGTCTTTCTTTTTCCTTATAGAGTCTTAGGTTCTCTTTCTCAAGTCGAGCGATCTCCTTTTCTAAATAATTATTTCTCGCCATAAGCTCCATAAATTTTGCATAGCCAGGGAGAAAGATAACTACTAAAATTACAGCGATAACTATATATTGTGTTTTTATTCTTATTTTGGCCATGGCATTGTGCCATAAACTGCCTTTTTACCCAATTCCTCTTCTATTCTCAATAGCTCATTGTATTTACATATCCTCTCTGTCCGGCATAACGACCCTGTCTTTATCTGTCCTGTCCCCATCGCAACCACAAGATGCGATATAGTAGTATCTTCTGTCTCTCCAGAACGATGTGAGACAACTGCTGTATAGCCATTTTTCTTTGCAAGTCTAATTGCCTGGATAGTCTCTGTAAGCGTGCCTATCTGGTTCAACTTAATAAGAATTGAATTTGCTATACCTTTCTCTATCCCAAGTCTAAATCGTTTGGTATTGGTTACAAAGATATCATCGCCTACTAACTGAATCTTATCGTCCAGCCTTTTGGTCAATCTAACCCAACCATCCCAATCATCCTCTGCAAGGCCATCTTCTATGGATATAATCGGGTATTTCGAAATCCATTTTGTGTAAAACTCTATCATCTCATCAGAGGTCTTTTCTTTTACAGACTCTGCTTCAAGGATATATTTTCCATTTTCATAGAAGGAACTTGCCGCTGGGTCAAGTGCTATAAAAACATCCTTGCCTGCCCTATAACCAGCCTTATCTATCGCCTCTAATATCACTTCAATGGCCTCTTCGTTGGATTTCAGGTCAGGCGCAAAACCACCCTCGTCACCGACTGCTGTTGAAAGACCTTTTTCCTTCAAAATCTTTTTTAGATTATGAAATATCTCTACAGCCATCCTTAATGCCTCAGAAAATCTTGAGGCAGCCCTTGGCATTATCATAAATTCCTGCAGGTCTACGTTATTATCAGCGTGTGAACCACCATTTAAAATATTCATCATTGGGATTGGAAGTATCCTTGCCTTGTCTCCGCCAAGATACCTGTAAAGAGGCATCTTTTTATGTTGCGCTACTGCCTTTGCACAGGCAAGAGAGACGCCTAAGATTGCATTTGCACCAAGTCGAGATTTGTTCTCTGTCCCATCAAGTTTTATCATCAAAGAATCTATCTTTTCCTGTTCGCTGCCATCATGCCCTTTCAAGGCAGAGTTTAACACATTATTTACATTTGAGACCGCCTTCAAAACACCTTTCCCTAAATAACGGTTTTTATCTCCATCCCTTAATTCAACCGCCTCATGTTCTCCAGTAGATGCCCCGCTTGGAATAGCAGCCCTTCCCATAGCGCCAGAGGTAAGCACAACATCTACCTCTATAGTAGGATTACCCCGAGAATCTAAAATCTCCCTGGCCTTTATCTGTTTTATTGATGTAGACTTTGCCATAGTAAAGACTCCTTTCTTTAAAAGTAGGCTTACTCATATTAACATATCAAATCCTCTTTGTCAATTTGACATGATTAAAAGCAATTTTATTTTACTAAAAGGTGGCATTAAAAAAAACTGGTTACTGTCCCTAGTTTTTATTTTTCTAAAATCTGCTTAGATAGGCGATATGTAGGATTAATAGGATATTCCCCTGTGAAACAAGCGGTGCAGAAATTTTCTTTAGGAAGAGGCATAGAGTTGAGCATCCCCTCAAGGCTTAAATATTCCAAACTATCTGCGCCAATGAAATCTCGAATCCATGCAATATCGTGCCTTGAAGCAATAAGCTCTTTCTTGGTAGGAAAATCTATGCCATAAAAACAGGGGAATCTAAGTGGTGGGCAGCTTACACGCATATGTATCTCTTTTGCTCCACAAGAACGTAATGTTTTTACGCGCATTCTACTTGTTGTCCCCCGCACAATGGAGTCTTCAATTAAGGCTATTTTTTTACCACTCAATACCTCTTTTAAAGGATTAAGTTTTATTCTTACGCGAAAATCACGCAGAACTTGACTGGGTTGAATAAATGTCCTTCCGATATAATGATTACGAATCATTCCATATTCAAAAGGAACCTTTAGGGCTTGAGAAAATCCCAGGGCAGCGTATGTCCCTGAGTCAGGGATAGGCATTACCAAATCTGCTTCGATTGGAAATTCCTTTGCTAATTGCACCCCAAGTCTCTTGCGCGTAATATACACATTATGTTCAAAGATATTACTATCAGGCCTGGCAAAATAGATATATTCAAAGATACAAAAGGCGCATCTCGTATTCTTGAAAGGTGTGATGGATTCTACCCTATCCCTATAGACAAATACAATCTCTCCGGGTTGGATATCTCTAATATGCTCTGCACCAATTAAATCTAAGGCACAGGTCTCGCTTGCAAAAATATATGCCCCATCTAATTTACCTAAACAGAGTGGCCGAAAGCCGTATCTATCTCTTGCCCCGATTAGAATATCATTAAGCATTAATACCAAAGAATAAGCACCTTCTAATTTAGAAAGCGACCAGATAATTGCCTCTTTTATATCCTTATTTTGACTATGCGCCAATAGATGGGCAATAATCTCCGAATCCATACTAGTCTGGAACAAGGCGCCTTTATTTTCTAGCTCTTTGCAAAGTTCAAAGGCATTAGTAATATTTCCATTATGGGCAATAGCAATATCGCCAATTTTTGATTTTACGTAAAAGGGCTGGGTATTCTTGATATTACTGCTTCCAGTGGTAGAATAGCGCACGTGCCCTACTGCCATTTCACCGCGCAGGCCACGAATAATTTTTTCATCAAAGACATCACTCACTAAACCCAAGCCCTTATGTAGACACACTCTTTTACCATTGCGGCTAATTATCCCGCTCGATTCCTCTCCTCTATGCTGAAGCGCATAAAGTCCTAAACAGGCAAGATTCGCTGCATCCTTATGGGGATATATCCCAAATATTCCGCACATAATTTATTCCTTGCTTTATTTATTTTTCCTAACCAAATCTATTGTTCGTATGTAGAATAATAATAAGGCGTGAATGCCTCGAACTCTGCAGCACAAGTATCTACCAGTTTGTAATCCGGTATTACCCCTACATCTTTCCGCCATTTTCTTATATTAGTTTCTGTTTGATTTAATAGACGCGCAAGTTGTAAATCTGAAAACCCGAATTCTTTTGCCTTTCTAAGTAAATCAATTGAGCTTTTTTTATGGTTTACTTTCAGGTTTGTCTTTATCTCTTTTTCTAATTCTACAATTTGTCGAATATTCTCCAAAAACCAAGGGTCGATTTGGGTCAGGTTATAAATCTCTTCAATACTATAACCTCTTTTGATAGCCTCTTTTATATAAAGCACCCTTAAGGCATTGGGAATTCTCAAATTCTTTTTTAATTCATCATCATTTGGCGAATGTTTTAAATCATCTAAACCAGCAAGTCCTATCTCTAATGAACGCAACGCCTTCTGCAGGGCCTCTTTAAAGGTTCTACCTATGGCCATCACCTCGCCTACGGATTTCATTGAGATACTTAAAGTAGGATCTGCTGATAAGAACTTCTCAAAGTTAAAACGGGGAATTTTCACTATGCAATAATCAATAGTAGGTTCAAAACAGGCAGGCGTCTTTTTCGTAATGTCATTGGAAATCTCATCCAAGGTATAGCCTACTGCCAATTTTGCAGCAATCTTAGCAATAGGGAAACCAGTTGCCTTAGAGGCCAATGCAGAACTTCTGGAAACTCTGGGATTCATTTCAATAATAACCATACGGCCAGTTTTAGGGTTCACAGCGAATTGGATATTAGAACCGCCTGTCTCCACTCCAATCTCTCTAATGCAAGCTATTGCGGCATCCCTCATCCTCTGATATTCTTTATCTGTCAAGGTCTGGATAGGCGCGACAGTAATACTATCTCCAGTATGAATCCCCATAGGGTCAAAATTTTCAATTGAACAAATTATTACCACATTATCTTTTATATCCCGCATCACCTCTAATTCAAATTCCTTCCAACCAACCACAGATTCCTCAATGAGTATCTCGCTAATCATACTGGCTTCCAAGCCGCGCGTGGCTAATCCTTTAAATTCTTCAACGTTATAAGCTATACTTCCTCCAGTCCCACCTAAGGTAAAACTGGGTCTAATGATTACAGGAAATCCTATTCTTTCAGCTACTAACAAGGCCTCTTTTAAGGTATAGGCTTTATCACTTTTAGGTAAATCTAAACCTATTTTCTCCATTGCTTCTTTAAATAATTGCCTATCCTCGCTTTTCTTTATCGCCTTTATATTGGCTCCAATGGTCTCTACATTATATTCTTCTAATATACCTTGTTCTGCTAATTTAACTGCAGTATTTAAAGCAGTCTGGCCTCCTAATGTCGGCAATAATGCATCCGGTCTTTCTCTGGCAATAATCTTTGTGATTGTGTCTACAGTGATTGGCTCAATATATATCCTATCCGCCATCTTGGGATCAGTCATAATCGTAGCAGGATTTGAATTCACCAAAATTATCTTATAACCTTCCTGTTTTAAGACCTTGCAGGCCTGGGTTCCAGAATAGTCAAATTCACAGGCCTGACTGATAATAATTGGGCCTGAGCCAATGATTAAAATCTTTTTTATATCAGTTCTCTTAGGCATATCTTCCCATCATCTTAATAAATTCTATAAACAGATACTCTGCATCATGCGGACCTGCCGAGGCCTCTGGATGAAACTGCACAGAGAATATAGGTAATTTTTTATGCCGCATTCCTTCCAATGTATTGTCATTCAAATTTATATGCGTTATCTCAATATCTCTTTTAGGTAAAGATTCTATGTCTACACAAAATCCATGATTCTGTACAGTAATTGAAACCTTGCCGGTCCTCAAGTCTTTTACAGGATGATTGGCTCCATGATGGCCAAATTTAAGTTTATAGGTCTTACCACCTAATGCCAAGCCAAGTATCTGATGTCCTAAGCAAATACCAAAGATAGGCAATTTCCCGATTAACTCTCTGGCTGTGTTTATAACATAATTTACTGCAGCAGGGTCTCCAGGACCATTAGAAAGTAACAGCCCATCGGGTTTCATCTTTAAAATTTCACCTGCTTTTGTATCTGCTGGTACAACTATAACTTCACATCTGTGTCTTGCGAGTTCTCTTAAAATATTATATTTAACCCCGCAATCCAACACGACTACCTTGAACTCTGTCTTTTTAGTACTGGGCCAGGCATATCTTTCTCTATTAGTGACCTCCCTCACTAAGTCGCGGCCAACCAGACCAGGAGAATCTTTAGCCTTCTGCACCAAACGTTTTTCATTTAGGTCTTCAGTGGATAGCACTGCCTTCATTGCCCCGGCTTCTCGAATATGTAGAGTAAGACGACGTGTATCTATCCCCTCAATGCCTACTATATTTTTTTCTTTAAGATATGTCTCCAATGTCTGTTGCGCTCGCCAATTACTGGCTATCCTGCTGCACTCCCTGACTACAAAACCTTCTACAAATGGTCTATGCGACTCTACATCTTCTGAGTTTATGCCATAGTTACCAATCAATGGGTATGTCATAACTACAATCTGGCCTTTATAGGAAGGGTCTGTAAGAATCTCTTGGTAACCAGTCATACTGGTATTAAAAATCACCTCACCATACCGCTCACCATTGGCACCAAAAGACCTTCCTTTAAATATCATCCCATCTTCTAAAGCCAAAATTGCATCCATAAAATTGCTTGCAGCGAAAAGGTTATATTTTTAGCGGTCTTAACTAAAATAAAAAAGGCGTTTTTGGCCGATAGTTCTGCCTAAAAACGCCTTTGTTTAATTTAGGTAAGTTCTTACTTTGAACTACCGTTTTTTAATATACCACATCTAAAGAAAATGTCAACTGTTACATTTGTTAATGATGTTACAATTGTTAATAAAGGCTTGGTTCCTGCACATATGGGAAATTCACCCTTTAGGGTTTCATCACTTTGGACAGGGCTAAAGGCTGGATTCCGTCGTGATAATGGAGTAGCACCCGAAAGGGTGCGCCATTTTAATCTACCTATTTTACATTTTATCGCAGCCTCTCGGCTGCTACTCCAGCGCAGTATGGGGAATTAACCCTTTAGGGTTTCATCCGTTGTAGAATTTTTATTTTAGATACCTATCTATATCGTCAGCAACAAGTCTTCCTTCAGAGATTGCCTTTACAATTAGGGATTGGCCTGTGTGCATATCTCCAGAGGCAAATATTTTTTTATGGGAGGTCATAAAATTTTTATCGGTCTTTATATTTCCACATTGGTCAAGTTCTAAACCTAATTCTTCAACAAAACTTTCTGTTTGGGGCTTTATAAAACCTAATGCCAAGATAACCAAATCTGCATCAATCTCAAATTCTGTATTAGGGATTTCTTTTATCTTAAAACATCCTTGATTATCTCTTTCAAAGTCAACCTTTATACAAAATAGTTTTTTTACATTTCCACTTTCTCCGATAAACTTTTTGGTTAATATTTGCCAGTATCTTTCAACGCCCTCTTCATGACTTGAGGAAGTCTTAAATAATAAAGGATATTTAGGCCAAGGGCAATTAGGTTGCCTTGATTGAGGAGGCCTTGGTAAGAGTTCAATCTGAATTATTTTACTTGCGCCTTGACGATTAGCAACTCCTACGCAATCGCTACCGGTATCTCCTCCACCCAATACTACTACCTTTTTATTTTTGGCATCGATTAATTCGTCTTGCGGAATTTTTTTGCCAGAAACTTGCATATTTGCCTGCCTAAGATAATCCAAAGCAAGATATATCCCTTTTAGATTTCTTCCCTCGATATCTAAATCACGCGCAACCCTTGAACCACCCGCCAAACAAAGCCCATCAAATTCTTTAATTAATTTTTTTAATTTAATATCCTTCCCTACTTCTTGCCCACAAATAAACTCAATACCTTCTTTCTTTAATATATCTAAGCGCCTATCTAAAATCCATTTTTCTAACTTAAAATCTGGAACTCCATAGCGCAAAAGCCCGCCGGGTTTATCATCCTTCTCAAAAACTATTGTCTTATAGCCTAATTCATTAAGTTGATTCGCACAGGACAAACCTGCCGGACCTGAGCCAATAATCGCCACTCTCTTACCATTACGCCTTAGAAAGGATTTTGGCTTCACATAACCGTTTTTAAAGGCGTATTCAATGATGCTTAATTCATTTTCCCGGATAGTTACTGGCTCATCATTAATCTCCAAGACACAGGCATATTCGCAAGGAGCCGGACAAAGCCTTCCCGTAATCTCAGGAAGATTGTTTGTGTTAGAAAGTAACTCATATGCCTTCTGCCACTGTTTTCTAAAAACAAAATCATTCCACTCTGGGATATAATTTCCTAAAGGACATGCCCAATGGCAAAAAGGACTTCCGCAGTCCATACAACGCGATGCCTGTTTCTGGGAATGTTCATCTAGAGGCAACAAGCTAACTTCTAAATAATCCTTAATGCGTTCAGAAACCGGCCTAAAGCCTGCTAAAGTTCGCTTTAGCTTTAAAAAGCCTCTTATATCACCCATCACTTACCTCTACCAATTCTGGTTTTTCTTCTAAGGCTTTTCCTTCTAAGATTCGTTTATATTCTCTAGGCATTACCTTAACAAA
>Ga0078972_1010712_pt1 | contig 16902 bp, 12 predicted proteins | sample YelNatPaOPGAMG01_FD_67568 | JGI IMG/M metagenome (GOLD analysis project Ga0078972, IMG submission 67568) | Hot spring thermophilic microbial communities from Obsidian Pool, Yellowstone National Park, USA - OP-RAMG-01 (SPADES assembly) (version 2) | ecosystem: Environmental > Aquatic > Thermal...
AAGATTATGTGATGCTTCCATCCTTTGAAGAGGTTTCTCAAGATAAGGATAGATATCATGATTTTAGTAGAATGTTATTAGATGGGATGAAAAAGAGAAAGACTTTGATACAAAGGGATGGGAAGAGATATCTTGTACAAAATCCTCCTATGGAATATTCAGAAAAAGATTTGGATTTGATATATTCTCTGCCTTTTCAAAGGCTTCCTCATCCATCATATAAAGAAAAGATTCCAGCTTTTGAAACAGTGAAAACTTCTATAATTTCCCATAGGGGTTGTTTTGGAAGTTGTACTTTTTGTTCTTTAAATCTGCATCAAGGTTGGCAAGTAATATCCCGTAGTGAAGACTCTATATTAAAGGAAGCCTATAATCTTTCTCAACATAAGATATTCAATGGGACAATTTCTGATGTGGGTGGTCCTACTGCCAATATGTATAGGTTAAGATGTAAGATTTATGGTATACCTGGATCTTGTACTAATAGAGATTGTTTATTTCCTGAAATATGCCCAAGTTTAGTTATAGATTTTTCTCCCCAGCTTAAACTTTTAAAAAAGATAAAGGAAATTCCCAGAGTAAAGCATGTGTTTATTGCTTCAGGAATAAGGTATGATCTTGCCTTAAAAGATATTTACTATATAAGGGAGATCATAAAAGAAGGATATATTGGAGGGCATATGTCTGTAGCTCCAGAACATGTGAAGAATAATGTCCTTGAGATTATGAAGAAGCCTAAGTTTGAGGTTTACGAAAGTTTTATATCAATTTTTGAAGGAATAAAAAGAAAATTAAAGAAGGAGATATATGCCATTCCATATTTTATATCTTCTCATCCTGGAGCTACATTGAAAGATGCATGGGATCTTGCTATTTATGTAAAAGGATTGGGGCATTATTTAGAGCAAATTCAGGATTATACTCCCTTGCCACTGACTCCAGCATCTTGTGCCTTTTATACCGAGTATCATCCTGATAGAAAGGAAAAAATATATGTAGCAAAAACTTATGAAGAGAGAAGACTTCAAAGAGCTTTGGTACAATATAGAGATAGGAAAAATAGGGAGTTTCTACTGAGAAATAAAGAGAAGATACACTTTTCTTTTAATAAGCTTTTTGGGTCTTAATTATATGTGTAGAATAAAGTTTTTAATATTAAATATTTTATTACTTTGTCTTTTAATTTCTCAGATAAACTCTCAAGGTTTACCTGATATTCCTCGTCATGAAGTATTAATTGTTGACAACCATAAGGGAAGAATAATAGATCCTTATGATTTTAACTATTGGAAACCAGGAAATATTGAAGAAGGTGGTGGACTTCATCAGCTTTTGCTTGATGCTCTTTGGTATCTTGATCCACAGACTGGTAAGGTTATTAACTCACTTGCTGAATCATCACCTTCTTATGATAAAGATTATAAAAAATTAACAATAAAATTAAGAAAAGGTATATATTGGAGTGATGGAAAGCCTTTTACTGCAGATGATGTGGTGTTTACCATAAATTATCATATTAAAAATACTGGGCTTACGTATAGTGAGTTTTTTATAAGAAATGTATCAAAGGCTTATAAATTAGATGATTATACAGTAGTTGTTGAGTTTAAAAATCCCATGCCATCTTTTCATCATATATTTTCTTCCTTAGTATATAACACATGCTATATAATGCCTAAGCATAAATTTGAAAGAGAGAAAGATCCGTTAAAGTATAAATTCTATTTTCCTATATCCTTAGGTCCATATATACTTAAAAGTTTTGATATCAATGGATATTGGAGATTATTTGAAAGAAGACAAGATTGGCAAAGAACAAGTGTAGGACAGATTTATGGAATGCCAACTCCTAAATATATCCTTTTTATATATTATGGGATTGATGAGAAAAAGATTATGGCACAAAGTAGACATGAACTTGACCTTATATTTGATCTAACCCCAGAAGCATGGGAAGTATTAAGAAAATCTAATAAATATTCAAGAGTATGGTATAAAGACTTTCCATGGGCATGGATGGATGATGTAAGGGCAAGAGCTATAGGTTTCAATTTAGAAAAATATCCCTATAATATAAAAGATGTTAGATGGGCTTTAGCACTTGCTATAGACTTAACTGAGGTAGTAATTTCAGGTTTCAAAGGAATATTTAGAATTAATCCTCTTGCAATTTGTGCAAATAATATCCTTATAAATGAGTATTATTTACCTTTAGAAAAATGGCTCTCAGATTTCAAATTAGAAGGTGATTTTGCTCCATGGGATTCTCAAATTTCATATAAACTTGAGGAATATCTCAAAAAGATAGGATATGTATATGAGGGTGATATAAGAAATTTATTTGGTATAGGATGGTGGAAATATGCACCAGATGTAGCAGAAAAATTACTTTTAAAACAGGGATTTAGAAGAGACAAAAATGGTAAGTGGCTTCTTCCCAATGGAAAACCTTGGGTTATTAATATAATATCTCCATCTTTTAATGAAGTTCAGGGAATGAGATTAGCCTTTTCAGTTGCTGAGCAGTGGAAAAAATTTGGAATTGATGTAAATGTAGAAACCTATGATAGTTTAATTTATGTAGTTAAAATATCTTCAGGAGATTTTGAGGTTTGCTCTCATTGGACCATACCATCTTTTGACATATATTTTGCAATTCAACAGTATCACTCATCATACTATAAGCCTTCTGGTAAATTTGCCTTTTCTCAGAATTTTATAAGGTGGAAAAATAAAAAGATTGATAATATTATTGAGAAAATGATAACAATACCTCCAGAAGATGAAAAGGCAAAAGAATTAATTATGGAATTCATAAAAATATATGTGGAAGAAATGCCTTCTATAGTATTTACTACAACATTTAAATTTTGCGCCCAAGATAACTACTATTGGACTAATTTTCCAAACAGTGAAAATCCTTATATGGCTCCAGTTTGGTGGTGGGGACTATTTAAGTTTATGCTTCCTTTTATTAATTCTACAGGAAGGAAATAAAATATTTGGAGGTGTTTATGATAATTAAAGGATTTGATCATGTTTCTATAATTATAAGTGATGTAGAGGAAAATTTAAAATTTTATCGTGATATATTAGGTTTTGATGTAAAAATGGATTTTTATGATGAGGGAGAAAGAGCAAGAATTATATTCCTAAATATGGGAAACTCTATGTTAGAGTTGATATATCCAGATGATAATCCCACATTTTTTGAAAAAAGAAGATGGGATGATCGTAAAAAGGGAGGAGTTGAGCATATAGCGTTTTTAGTAGAAGATGTAGACAAAATTTACGAATATTTAAAAACAAAAGGGATAGAGTTTATTTTAGGTCCTTTAGAATTTCCAGATGGAAAGTATGGATATTTCTATGGACCTGAGGGAGTATTGTTAGAAATAATAAGTTGGAAATAATAATTTTTTATAGATATATCATTTTTCTTGTCATTCCACCATCCACTATAAAGTTTGCTCCAGTAATAAATCCTGCATCATCAGATACAAGATACAATACAAGACTTGCTATATCTTCAGGTCTTCCTACTCTTCCTGCTGGATGTTGCTTGTGATCAAGTTCTGTAAGTTCTGGAGGTCTTCTTAGGCTTTTTTTCTTCCATTCTGAAACTTCAATCCATCCAGGACTTATACAGTTTACTCTTATATCAGGTCCAAGGCTTACAGCAAGAGCATGAGTTAAAGCATAGATCCCACCTTTAGAAGCAGAATATGCTTCTGTATTAGGCTCTGACATAAAAGCCCTTGTGGATGCTATATTTATAATAACCCCTTTTTCTTTTCTTAAATATGGATAAGAATATTTACTACACAGAAAAGTACCCGTTAAATTCACTCCTATAACTCTATTCCAATCTTCCAATGAAAGTTCTGATATATGTTTATTTATTCCTATTCCTGCATTATTTATGAGATAGTTAATCTTACCAAAGATTTTAATAGTCTCATCCACCATATTTTTTACATCTTCTTCTTTTGAGACATCAGTTTTTATAAATTTTACCTTTCCAAGGGAAGAATATTCTTCTTCTACCTCTTTTCCTGCGGATTCATCTATCTCTGCAACTACCACTGAGATGCCATTTTCTAAAAATTTTTTAGTTATTGCCTTTCCAATACCCTGTCCTCCTCCTGTTACTATAGCAACTTTCTCCATTTTTAAAAACCTCCTTTTTTTATATATTTTAATCAATATTTATGTGATTTAAATCACTTTTATTCTTTTGAAAAATAATTTAAAATGTTTTGTAGCTAAGAGTTAGAGGATATTAAAAACTCCCTTTCACATTTAATATCCCCTCTAACTTTTAAATTAAAAAATGGAGGAAAAAGATGAAAAAGGTTCTTTTAATTATTATCACTTTATGGATCATTCTTTCTATAAATCTTGTAAGTGCTCAGCAAAATTTCAACCTCCCACAAATTTCTCAAAATATTCCCAAGATAACTGTAAAACTTACGACACCAGTAATCTTAGATTCAAAAAGTGCAAAAATATTTACTATCAAAAAGCCACCTATTGCGTTTAAGCCCTTTAATTATGATTTTTTCAAAATCACAAAAAGTCAAATAATTACTTTATCTGATGGAAGAAAGATTACAGGAGAGGATTTCTTAAAGGAGATAAATGATATTGAACAGAAATTAAATTCCTATGGTTATTCCTTAAGAGATAAGGAAGAAGAGATAGTTATACAGCGTATAGTAATACCAAGGCAAAACTTTGAAATACAAAGAAAGGTTTTTAAAGAAATAGTCCCCTATGCTCCAGAGACTCCAGAAGAACCCCTAAAAGAATTTAAAAATCTAAATTGGGAAAGAAGATGGGAATTACCCTTAGGTAATGATGATTTTAATGTCAATGTAGGGACTGGCTTAAGGCTTGTAGGAGAAGAGAAAAAAGTATCTTCAAATGCTTTTGCTTATGCAACAGTAGGGCTTTTAGGAAAGAAGGCTGAATTAATTAAAGTTGAAACAGATATTGGAGCAGGAGAGAATAATAATTCTCATAAAGGTTATGCAAGAGTATATATACTTGGAGATAAAAAGATCGAGGAAAGTTTTAAAACAAATGTAAAATACAAAGATAAGTCTGAATACAATGTAGATTGGAGTTTTCCTATAACTTTTCCAGTAGGACCATTTAATGTAAGTGGCTCCTTTGGATTAAGAGGAAAACTTGGATTAGATTTAGGAGCTACCTTAGATCCTCTTTTTTGTAATGCTTTTGTAGCTCCATATGTAGATGTAGGAGCCTATGCAGAGATTGGATTAGATTATAAAGTTGCAAGCGCAGGTGTTGGAGGAGAGTTGAGTATTTTAAAAGACAAACTTTATGTAAATGGAAGTTTAAATCTTGTTCTACAAAATCCCATCTCTAAATCTTATTTCCAAATTTCTACAAAAGGAGAGAATGAATTAAGTGCCCTCTCAGGAGATCTTTATTTTTATGTAAAGATAGATTATCTTGTTGGGAAAAAGAAATTTAAGGCAGAGATCTATGAATGGGATGGATTTTCCTATAATACAAAACTTTTTGAATATACCTCAAAAGAACCTGCATACAAAGATAAAGAATTATGGCTTTCTATAAAAGAGATTAGAGGTTTAACACCTTATGGTGCAAGAAATGAAGATTTGAAAATAAAATCCAAATCCTTTACTGTAATAGTTGATGTGGGAGCTCAAACATATAGCAAAGAATTTATAGATCCTAATGGAAATGGTTTATTATCTTCCAGATCATCTATATGGCAGATTAAAATACCTTTAAGTAGTATTAATCCTCAAATACCTATAAAGATTACAGTAATTCAAAATTATTCTATGGGAGATCTAAAAGACTTAACTGCAACTTTGGATCTATCAAAGGATCAAAGAAAAGAAGTAGAACTTCTTTTAGATATCAACAATAATACCTATACTGGAACATTAAATGGAAAAGTAGATGAGGAAAAGACAGCTATAGGAGATAAAAGTTATTGGGGAGAAAGATATCATCAAATAACTTTTGAACTTTCCTCAGGACTTAAATTTAATCCTGCTCCAGCAAAGTAAAAAATATAAATGGGGGATCACTGTGATCCCTCTCATTTCCTATAAATACTTAGTATAAACGACAAAATAAATTCTAAGGCTATATCTATTTTTCAATTTTGGTAAAAAATGAGAATTTTCTGGAGTTTTATCTGTGATATAATTTAATCAAATTTAAGGTAAGAAAGGAAGTGAAGAATATAGTACCAAAAGCTCCTTATAAAATAATAACAGATTTTTTACGAGAAAAAATTTTTAAAGATTACGCTCCTGGGGATATGATTCCTTCAGAGAATGAGCTTGCTAATATGTTTAAAGTAAGTAGACTTACAGCAAGAAAAGCTATAGATAAATTAGTTAATGATGGATTATTAGTTAGAGTTCAAGGGATTGGAACCTTTGTATCAGATCTTGCGAAATTTAATAGGAATTCTGTAAAATCTGTAGGAGTTTTCATTATGAATCGTTTTGATGATAGAGGTTTATCTATTACAGGAGGGATTGTAAAAACATTAGAGAGATTCTATATAAATCCAATTATAGTAGATATGGCTCAAAATGAAGAAAAATACATTTCTCATAAATTGAAAGTATTAATAAATCAAGAAATTTCAGGGTTAATAATAACCCCATCTCAAGTTTTGTTAAATGTTCCAATTTTTAGAAATTTACTTTCTGAAAAATTTCCTATAGTATTTGTTGATAGAACTATAGAAAACGTTGATATCCCTACAGTAGAGTCTGATAATTACCTTGGAGGGCTTCTCTTAGGAAAACATTTTAGGAAAGTCCATAATATTAAGAAAGCTCTATTTATCACACAAGAAGGTTTTGAGCTTACCAGTGTAAAAGATAGATATGAAGGATTTAAAAAAGGATTATTAGGTGAGGTAGATATATTTATTGCAGAAGAGATAGAAAAAATTAGAAAAATAATTCCTGATATAAAGAGTAAGACTTATGAAGGAATATTTTTCTGCCACGATCCCTTAGCTATTGGAGGATTATTTATCCTTTGGGAAAGTAGAATTAGACCACCTAAGGATATAAAAGTAGTAAGTTTTGATAATAGAGATATAGCAAAATATGCACTCCCTAAACTTACTACTGTAAAGCAAAATTTTGAGGCTATAGGAGAAGAAGCGGCTTTATTTATGGTTAAAATTCTAAAAGGAGAAGATGTGCCTAAAAGAAGTAAAATTCCAGTGGAACTTGTAATTAGAAATTCATGTGGTTGTGATGAATAAGATTCCTAATATCTCTTAGATGCAGAAAGAATTATTTATTCCTCTATGTGAGTAGATATGTGAAATCGCATCAAATTTTTCATAATTATTCCTCTTTAGAGATATAGTATTAGTTGTAGAAGGGATATAAAATTTAGAAGAATTGTAACATATCCTTTAAAAAGAACATTCTCAAAAGGTATTGACAAGAAAAATTTTTTATATTAACTTATATATACAAGTATATATAAGTTGGAGGATAAAATGAAAGTACATGTAGTAACTCATACTCATTGGGATAGAGAATGGTATGCTACTTTTGAATTTTTCCGTCAGCGTTTATTAGAACTTATAGATCTTCTCCTTGAAAATATAGAAGATCATCAAGAATTCAAATATTTTACCCTTGATGGACAAGGAGTGATTTTGGAAGATTATTTAGAGTTTCGTCCAGAGAATAAAGATAAATTGGTAGATTTGATAAAGAAGGGAAAAATTATTGTAGGTCCTTGGTATATTCTTCCTGATGAATTTTTAATAATGGGAGAATCTCTAATTAGAAATTATCTTTATGCACAAAGATTATTTAAAAATTTAGGTATTAACGGAATGAATATAGGATATCTTCCTGATATGTTTGGACATAATGCATATACACCAGTTATTTTGAAGGGACTTGGACTTAAAGCAGGTGTAGTTTGGAGAGGTGTAGGATCAGCATCACGAAAAACAGAACTTCTTTGGGAAGCCCCTAATGGGGATGCAATCCTTACAGTAAACCTTATACATAGTTATTCTAATGGTGCTCATTTTGGAGATAATATAGAAAGTTTAAAAGAGAGATTCAGAAATGAAATAGAAACTTTAAAAAATTATAAGACTACAGAAAACATTTTGATTATGAATGGAACAGATCATGAGATACCCATTGTGGAACTTCCTGAAATGTTTTATGAATGGGGTAGAGAGTTTAATGTAGAAATTATACATTCAAACCTTGAAAATTATGTAAATGAAGTTTTAAATGAAAATCCTAATTTAGAAAAAGTAATTGGAGAACTTAGAGATCCAAGATATGAACCAATTTTGAGGGATATTACCTCCACAAGAATATATTTAAAACTTTTGAATTTTGAAGCTCAACTCTTATATTTAAGATATTTAGAACCATTATCTGCTATAGCAAAAATTTTAGGTTTAAATTCAAGAAACAATGAAATAGATTATGGATGGAAAAACATTTTAAAATCTCATCCTCATGATAGTATTTGTGGATGCAGTATAGATAGAGTTCATAGAGATGTAGAAAGTAGGCTTTATTCTGCCTTAGAAAATGGAATAGGAACATTAGTAAAACTTGTGAATGATGCTACAAATATGCTTGGTGAAAAGGATGAGGAATTAAATATAATTGTTTTTAACCCTTTAGAAAAAGAAGAAAAAAGATTGGTAGAATTATTTGTAAATTTAGATACTACAGAATATGAAATTTATGACTCTAAAGGAAAAATAGTAGAAAGTTATATTGAACCTACAGAATCACTTATTGAAGGAATATTTAATTCTTCAAATAAAAGAAAATATATGCTTCTATCTCAGATAAGGGAATTTATAGGAGAAAAAAATCCTAGTAAAGTATTTATAGTTCCTACATTCAAATTATCTTTTATAGCTGATCTTCCACCTCTATCTCTTACCTCTTTTGTTTTGCGGAAGAAAGAGGGTATAGTGAAAAAAGAAGAAAAAAATTTGAATTTAAACTTTGAAAATGATTTTTACAGATTCAACTTAAATAAAGATGGAAGTTTTAATCTATACGATAAGATAAGAGGTATAGAAATAAAAAATATTAATTATTTTGAGGATCAAGGAGATATTGGTGATGAGTATAATTTCTCACCTACAGAAGAGAATCCAATAAGGGTTATTCCAGAAATTAAATCCATAGATGTTAAAGATAAAATCTTCTTAAAATTAATCATAATAAAAGGTGACATATCTCTTCCTGCATATGCTGAAGAAAGAAAGAGAAGTTCTGAAAAAATTTCCATGCCTTTTATTATGACTTACACTCTATATAGAGATTTTCCAAGAATAGATGTTACCTTAGAGATAGAGAATAGAGCGAAGGACCATAGGTTAAGATTTGGAATAGACTTACCAGAAGAGATAGATAAGGTTTTCAATGATGGATATTATGGAATTGTAGAACATTACACAAGACTTGAAAATAGAGAAGAATATGTAGAGGAAAATGTTCCAAGATATGCTATGGAATCTTTTGTAAGTTTTTTAGGTAATAAATCAAAGATAATGATAGTAACCCGTGGACTCCACGAGTATGAAGTAGAAAGAAAGGAAAAGGAAACATCTTGCAAGATAACCCTTTTAAGATCTATAGGATATCTTTCAAGAGGAGATCTTATTACACGAAAAGGTTATGCAGGACCTTTCCTTCCTACTCCAGAGGCTCAATGCCTTGGGAAATATAATTTTGAGTATTCTTTTATTATATTGAATTCTGATAAAGAAAAGGAATTTTATGAAAAATCAAGAGATTACTTATTATATCCTGTTGCTGTAGCTTCTCACTTTAAAATTAAAGAGTGGAGATTGATGGAAATTCCAAAAGGATTATTTCTTACAACACTAAAAATTTCTGAAGATAGAGAAGATATTATAGTAAGACTTGTAAACATGGAAGATGAAGGAATTTATAATTTAAAATCAAATCTCTTTAAAAATGCGTATCTTACTGATATGAAGGAAGAAAACAAAAAAGCTTTAAATGGTAAAGGAGAATGGAGTTTATTTTTTAAAAAAGGAGAAGTTCAAACTATAAGATTTAAAATTAAATAATAATTGATTCAAAAGGGAGGTGAGAAATAAAATTAGTTTCAATTCTCAATTATTTTCTAAAAATCTTTTTAGAGGGAGGTTTGAATTATGAAAAAGTTAGTTTTAAGTGTAATCTGTATATTTCTCTTAATTAGTATTCTTCCAATTTATGGACAAAAAACTGTAGAAATAACATTCTGGCACAATATGTCCAGAGAAGTTGATAAAAAATCTATAGAAGAAAGTGTAGATAAATTTAATAAGACTCATCCATACATTCGTGTAAAAGTTCTATTAGTTCCTGGAACAGAAACAGAAGTAACAAAGTTAATGACAGCTGTGGCAGCAGGAACAGGTCCAGATGTTTACTATCTTGATAGATTTACTGTAGCTCAAAGAGCAAACGAAGGAGTATTAGAATGTATTGAAGATTGGCTTATAAAAATTGGTGTAGATGTTAAAAAACTAAAGGCTGAATTTTTTGATTTTGCAATAAAAGAAGCTACATTTAAAGGAAAACTTTATGCATTACCTTGGGATACTGACGATAGAGTACTTTATTATAACAAGAAACTATTTAAAGAGGCAGGATTAGATCCTAATAAACCACCAAGAACTATAGCAGAACTTGATTCATATGCTGATAAACTTACAAAAATAAAAGGTAATGTTATTGAAGTATTTGGGCTAATTCCTTGGTACTCTCAAGGATGGCACTATACTTGGGGTTGGGCATTTGGCGGAGAATTCTATAATGAAAGGCTTGAAAGATTCACCTTCGGAACAGATAAAAAAATAATTGAATCATATAAATGGCAGAAGAGATATGCTGATAAATATGGAATGGCAACTATAGGAGCTTTCTTAGGAATGTTTGGTCCAGAAGTCGATCCGTTTATTGCAGGAAAATTAGCAATGAAAGTTGATGGAAATTGGTATTTAGCTAATTTAAGATCATTTGCTCCTAAGGATTTCGAATATGGTATAACATATATACCTTCTATTGATGGAAAACTAACCACTTGGGCAGGTGGATGGAGCTTAGTTATTCCCAAAGGAGCAAAGAATCCGAAAGAAGCAGCAGAATTTATTAAATATATGGCAACAGAGGGACAAATTAAATATGCTATTGATACTGCTCATTTACCAACGATTAAAGCAGGAGTTCCAGAACTTCTTAAAGTAGATCCTGAGCAAAAATTATTTGCTGATTTACTTAGTGTAGCAAAGTGTAGGCCAGTAGTTCCTGTAGGAGCATTAGTATGGGATAAATTAACCGAAGCAAGAGATTATGTACTTTATGGACAAAAAACAGCTGAGAAAGCCCTAATGGATGCACAGAAAGAATGCCAAGAAGCTCTTGATAAAGCCTTAGGTAAGAAGAAATAAATATTCTTTCTTGGGCGTTAGGGAAATCCCTAACGCCCCTTAATTTAATATTTGGGGTGAAACTATTATGTCAAAAACAGAAAGAAAAGAATTTATAAAAGGATTATTATTTATTTCTCCATGGCTTATTGGTTTTCTTATTTTTACAGTTTATCCTATATTTGCATCTCTATATATGAGTTTTACTGAATATAGTATTGTAGGAGAATCAAAGTGGATAGGATTTTCAAATTATAAAAAACTCTTTACAGATATTTTATCAATGAAAGCTATCTCAAATACCCTCTATTATGCTGCAGGACTCGTCCCATTAGGACTTATTGTAGGATTAGTCCTTGCTATTCTATTAGTTCAACCTTTAAAAGAGATAATATTTTACAGAACAACTATATATTTTCCAAGTATTGTACCCGCATTCGCTTTTGCAACTATAGGTGTTTGGTTTTTTAATCCTTACATTGGTTTTATGAATAATTTATTAAAACTTATAGGAATCCAAGGACCTTTCTGGCTATCAGAACAATGGGTAAAAAGGACAATAATTTTGATGGCTCAATGGGGAGCAGGAGGAACTGCTTTAATCTATATGGCTGCAATTAAAGATATACCAAAGGAGTTGTATGAATCTGCAGAATTGGATGGGGCTACCGCATGGCAAAGATTTTGGCATATAACTGTTCCTATGATTTCTCCTGCAACTCTATATTATCTTGTAATTGCAACCTTAGGTGCCTTGCAAATTTTTGATTTGCCTAACATTATGACAGGAGGAGGACCTGCTAATTCATCCTTATCTTTTGTTATGTATTTATACCAAAATGCTTTTAGATATGGATATATGGGATATGCAGCCTCAATGGCATGGATTCTCTTCATTATTTCTTTCGTTTTAACTATGTTAATATTTGGTACCACAAGATATTGGGTATTTTATTATGGAGCAAGAAGATAGGAGGATAGAGTATGTACTATTTATTTAAAAATAAAACTTTGAGGAGTTTCATTTTTAGAAATGTTGTAAGACTTATTTTAATTTTTATAACTTTTATCTATATTTTACCTTTTATCTGGATGCTCTCCACATCTTTTAAAGATGACAGAGAACTTTTCCTCTTTCCACCCAAATGGTTTCCATGGCCACCTGTTTGGCAAAATTATAACAAAGCATTACAGCGCTTTCCATTTTTCAAATATTTAAAAAATTCTGCTATTATAACCGTAGGAGCTTTAATAGGTACTCTCCTTTCATGTCCTTTAGTAGCTTACGGGTTTTCTAAAATAAGATGGAAAGGAAGAGATTTTTTCTTTTATCTCATGCTCAGTACTATGATGCTTCCAGGCGCTGTAACTATTATCCCAACTTTTATGATTTTTAAAACTCTTGGATGGATTAATACTTTTTTACCACTAATAGTGCCAGCTTTTCTTGGTGGTGGGGCTGGAAGTATATTTTTAGTAAGACAATTTTTCAATACCATACCTGATGATCTTGTAGATGCAGCTAAGGTAGATGGAGCAAGTGATTTACAAATTTATCTTCGCATCGTTCTTCCATTAGCAAAGCCTGTTCTATTTTTAATATCCCTATTTACTTTTCTTGGAGCATGGAATAACTATTTTGGACCTCTTATTTATTTAACTGATGAAAATAAGTATCCTCTTTCCTTGGGTTTACCTACTTTTTTCTCTCTTTATGGAACATACTGGAATCAAATGATGGCGGCAGCTACAATGTCTGTAATTCCAACTATAATATTTTTTGTTATTGCCCAAAAATATTTAATTGAAGGAATTAAGATAACTGGAATAAAGGAGTAAGATGGCAATGAAAAGTCTGAAAAAGTCTTTAGTTTTATTCTTATTTACTCTGAGGAAAATAATAATTCTTTTATTAACTCTCTTATTAATTCTACCTATTTTTGCTTCTTCAGAAAATAAAATTTCTTATGTTAATCCCTTTATAGGAACAGGGGGACATGGGCATACATTTCCTGGAACTACTCTTCCCTTTGGAATGGTACAACTTAGTCCCGATACTGGTATAGAAGGTTGGGATTGGTGTTCTGGATATCATTACTCAGATAATTCCATAATGGGATTTTCTCATACCCATTTTAGTGGAACAGGTTGTGCAGATTATGGAGAAGTAAGAATAATGCCTATTGTTGGAAATCTACAAACAATTCCAGGACCTAAAGAGGATCCTTCAAAAGGTTATAGATCAAAATTTAGACATGAAACAGAGATTGCTCAACCCGGTTATTATTCTGTTTTTCTTGATGATTATAAAATTTTAGCCGAATTTACCGCTTCACAAAGAGTTGGATTTCATAGATACACCTTTCCTAAGTCTGATTCTTCCTATATTATCATAGATCTATATCATAGAATTGGAGATATGGCAGAGAAAGCATGGGTAAGAATTATAGGAAATGATGAGATAGAAGGATATATTACTGGCGGACATTTCTGTGGATGTAGATATCCTCATACTATATATTTTGTAGCAAAATTTTCAAAGCCTTTTGAAGAATTTGGAACTTGGAAAGTATTTAAAATATCAAAAGGAAATAGAGAAGAGATAATGAGAGGAAAGTCTGAGCCTTTCATAGGGGCTTATGTAAGATATTCTACTAAAGAGAAAGAGCAGATTTTAATAAAAGTTGCCTTATCTTATACAGGAATAGAAGGAGCAAGAAAAAATTTACAAGAGATACCTCATTGGAATTTTGATAAAGTTAAAGAAGAGGCTCTAAAAAAATGGGAGGAAATTTTATCTTTAATAGAAGTAGAAGGAAGTAAAGAAGATAAGATTAAATTTTACACTGCTCTATATCATTCCTTTATTCATCCTAATATATTTTCAGATATAGACGGAAAATATATAGGAGTAGATGACAAAATCTATCAAGCAGATTATCCTCATTATACTGTATATTCTTTATGGGATACTTTCCGAAGCTTACATCCCTTATTTATTCTAATTCAACCCCAAAAGAATATAGAATTCATAAAGAGTTTCTTAGATATATACAATCAATCTGGATGGCTACCAAGATGGCATAAAGCAAATAAAGAAACTAATTGTATGATTGGAACTCATGCAGACTCTGTTATTGCAGATGCTATAGTTAAAGGTTTAAGAGATTTTGATTTGCAAAAAGCTTATGAGGCTATATATAAAAATGCAATGGTTAAGTCTTCTTCTTTAAATAATCTACCTAATAACTATAATAATGGAAGAATAGGAATTGAGGAATATAAAAAATTAGGATATGTTCCAGGAGATATGTATAATCAATCTGTTTCTATGACCTTAGAATATGCATATAATGATTTTTGTTTGGCACAAGTAGCAAAAATTTTGGGAAAGGAAGAAGATTACAAGTTATTTATAAAAAGAGCACAAAATTATAAAAATCTATACGATCCTAAAGTAGGTTTTATGAGAGCAAAAAAATCTAATGGTGATTGGGTAGATTCTTTTCCAATTTCTTTATTTAAAAAATTTGATCCTACCGACGCTACATCTCCACATTATACAGAAGGAAATGCATGGCAATGGACATTTTTTGCTCCTCAAGATCCTTACGGATTAATTAAGCTTTTAGGTGGAGAAGAAAGATTCGTAAAGAAACTTGATGAATTTTTTACTACTAAAGTTCCTATAAAAGGTCCTCCAGATATTACAGGATTAATTGGACAATATGCTCATGGGAATGAACCATCCCATCACATAGCATATTTCTATGTATATGTAAAACAGCCTTGGAAAACTCAAGAATTGATCAGAAAAATATTAGATGAACTTTATGGAATAACTCCTGATGGACTTCCAGGAAATGAAGATTGTGGTCAAATGTCTGCATGGTATATATTTAGTTCCTTAGGTTTTTACCCATTCTGTCCTGGAACTCCTATTTATATTTTGGGAACTCCAACCTTTGAAAAAGCTATAGTTCATTTCCCCTCTGGAAAAGAGCTCATTATAATTGCAGAGAATATATCTAAAGAAAATAAATATGTACAGGAAGTTTATCTTAATGGAAAACCATTAAATAGAGCATGGATATGGCATAATGAGATTATCAATGGAGGAACTCTCATTTTTATCATGGGAAAATCTCCTAACAAAAATTGGGGGACAATATTAGAGAATCTTCCACCTAATTTTATACAATAAGCTAAAAGATATCATCAGATAACTTTTGAACTTTCCTCAGGACTTAAATTTAATTTTGCTCCAGCAAAGTAAATAATATAAATGGGGGTTCACTGCTTTCTTATTTTAGAACCTTCAATTTCCATAACTTATCTTCTTCCTATTCCCTTATATATAAAGCCCATCTCTTTAACCTTATGAGGATCTAAAATATTAACACCATCTATGATGATAGGTCTTTTCATAATAGATTTAAGTCTTTTTAAATCTACCTCTCTAAATTCTTTCCAGGAAGTTAAAATTAAAAGAGCATCACTTTCTGAAGCTGTATCATAAGGGTCGTTCCCATATTCAATATCATTTATAATCTTTCTTGCCTCATCCATTCCTAAGGGATCATAGGCTTTTATGTATGCACCTTCATTCTTTAAAAGACTTATTATTCTTATAGAAAGAGAATTTCTCACATCTTTGGTATCAGGCTTAAAAGTTAAACCCCATACAGATATGGTATAGTCATAAAGAAGATCAGAAAGTTCCTCTTTTACTTTATAAATAACATATCTTACTTGATGTTCATTCTTTTCCCAAATTGCCTTTAAAAAATCTGGTGAGTATTCCTTTTTTTCTGCCATCTTAATAAGTCCCATAAGATCCTTTCCCAAACATGGTCCTCCAAAACCAATTCCAGGATTTAAATATTCATTACCTATTCTTTTATCGTATTTCATTCCTTCTATAACTTCATATACATCTACATTAAACTTTTCACATATATTAGCTATCTCATTAATAAAAGAGATTCTCATGGCAAGAAAGGCATTAGAAGCATAAATCTATAAAAATTTGTTAATAACAACACCCCCAAATTTATTAAACTTATTATCCCCTTCTCCAATTCTTCTATAAGCCCTATTGCCTTCCTCCTTTTCTCTTCCATCTTCGTTAAAAGATACAATGTGAGAAGAGAGGCCATATAGACTGTTAACCATCTTCCCAATACTTCTTCCTCTTCTATTTTCATCCTTTTTCTGTAAAGCTCCCAGCATAACATATCCGCTGGTAGATTTGAAACATAAGCATAGAAATCCTCTTTTCCTCCCTCTGATATGAACGAATACATTTTCATAAACTCCAGGTCCTAATTTCCATAAGGGTTTTCCATTTACATATACATCCCCTTACTCATAATGAATTTCATCAAATCTGGATATGTAAACTCTCTATCAAATAAAAA
>Ga0078972_1010713_pt1 | contig 16898 bp, 17 predicted proteins | sample YelNatPaOPGAMG01_FD_67568 | JGI IMG/M metagenome (GOLD analysis project Ga0078972, IMG submission 67568) | Hot spring thermophilic microbial communities from Obsidian Pool, Yellowstone National Park, USA - OP-RAMG-01 (SPADES assembly) (version 2) | ecosystem: Environmental > Aquatic > Thermal...
CCTTAAAGAGAGGCATGGGATGGGGGAGATGTGAGCCCCCTGAACCAGCAGATGAGGAGATAGGCGCAAAGCCTACTCTAAACGCTGGAAGCTCCCGACTTTAGTCGTGGAGTAGCTCACAGAGTCGGTTTTCACCATGAAACGTTTAGGTTCGGAAGAAACGCATGTTAAAGGCGGCGACTACTATTACTATCGCTATCGCCGGTTTCCATGGAAAGTTTCCACAAAAATTAGAAGTAGACTTATTGGTGTTTTGTTTTTGGCTTATCTGCCGGCTGTTTCCAGTTTCATTGTGTTTTGGCAGTTTCAAAGGGTTGCCAACGCCTCGTACTTCAGCAAATTCATCCACACCAGTTTAGGGCTGCCTTTCAACTCTGAAATTCCAGACGGCACGGTGCGACTTGTCACGGAAGAACTTGCAGTTTCCATTGCCAGACGCCACATGTCAGAGTTTGGAAGCAACACCCAAATTTTAGGCTGCCACATAACTAAGACTCGGAGGGCAAGCTTGTTTGGGTTGCCGTTATAGGCTCAACAAATGTTATAGCTGAAAACTATGTGAAGGGCTTGTGATAATAGACGCCACAGAACCGCTTGCACCGCCGAAAATTCTGAAAAAGGAGTTTAAAGTTGGCGAAGGCTTATGGTTTGACCACAACATTCACTACGGCTCTTATATAAACGATATGTCAAAACGTTACGGAATAGCCTACGTGACGGATTCTGAAACAAATGAGCCAGTCTATGTTGTAACCCGCTACAACGTGGGCTTCGACCTGATTAGGCGTTACGAAACCTCAATAGTTTATGACGAGAAAGGCGGCTTATATTCTCAAGCAAAGAACCTCCAGCAAATTCCACTGTGGATTACGCAAGTTTATGATGAGGGTTGGCTTGAAGAAATGATAAACGAGATGGGGAACTTCCGGAGAGGCACGGGCTTCGACTATTGGGCTGGAGGATTTTTGTGGTTTATCCCGCCAAGCCGTGAACGCTTCGAAATGACAGAGGGCACCCGCTACATAATAGATCCAGATACAGACGACTTGGTAGCCCTAGTCTGCGTAAACCCAGTCGGCAACAAGCGCACCCTGTCCGGAGTCTTCAAAGCCACCAGAAGCAGCATATACTTCTACGATTACAGACAAGCCAACTACATTTCGGGGATGACAGCCGAAGACCTTGTGGAGGGAAGACTGCCAAAACCAGCAGCAGGCTTGTACGATGCTGAAATGCCGCTGCTTTATCCGGTGCAAATCCTGCCGGGCAACTATCGCCTAGCATGACACGTGTATATATTGGCGTGAAGGCGCCGGCGGAAAAGACGAAACCATTTATTTGGCAGGATTCGCCATAGTCGACGCTGAGGAAACAAGCAAAATAGCCATAAAAATGCACGTGGAGGACATGACAAGCGAACGGCTCGTGCGCGCCACAAGGCTTGAGTTCCTAAAACTTTTCGGCGTAACAACTGAAAACGCAGTTACAGCCAAAGTTATAGGCAAATACGTCGAGGAAGGCACAACCCACATAGTCCTCCGCTTAGACAATGCCACATACCAATGGGTGGAAGCCACACCTAAAGATCTCCCACCACTACAGTGGAACAAGCTTATGGCAACAATTGAAGGCGACACTGTAACTGTGCAACTTGAAAGGCGAGGAGAAAAGTGGATAATAACAGCCTTCGAAAACCCAAACGTTCAGTAAACGGAAACCTTTGCAACACCCTTAACCTTCAACAATTCGGGTATAAGCTCTCCGGGAATCTTCTTCTCAACAATAAGCGTTAGCTTCGGCTCTGGTGAAAGCTCCGGATCATCCACAATCGCTTGCCTAATGCTTAAACCCTTCTTTGCCAGTATCATGGCTGAATTCGCCAGTATCCCGGGCATTCGCGCGTCTACTGGTGTTATTTCCACAACGCCCAAGTCTAGGTGGCGGGCAATCTCCTTTAAGGAGTGCCCAGCAGACCTTAAGCCCTCAAAGATCTGGCGGAGCTCCCGGTTAGCCCTTATAGCCTTCAATGTTTCATTTACGGTTCTTCTATCCACACCGGCAGCTTTAGCTATGCGCGCCCTTGGAATTTCGATCTCGTTTAGGTAGATTCTCCCGTTTTTTACACTTAACCCGTTTTCAACGAGAATTCGAGCCACTTTAAGCCTTTCCGGATAGTTTTCCATGTGCTTTTTTATGGTGTTCCACATAATTGTCGCCTAATGTACTTTTCTGTGCAATAAAGTATAAATATTTCACAGCATATTTTTGTACTTAAATGTCCAAAAAAGTACATAGGTGAAAATAAATGAGCCCTAAAATACAGAAAAGTGAATACTTCACTATACTGGATCCGGACGAAATTCCAACAGCGTGGTACAACATTCAAGCAGACCTTCCAGAGCCGCTTCCTCCACCCTTAGATCCGACAACTCTGGAGCCAATAGACCCGAAACTTTTGGAGAGAATATTTGCCAAAGAGCTTATAAGGCAGGAGGTTTCAACGGAGCGTTTCATAAAGATTCCAGACGAGGTTTTAGAGGCCTATCTGCGGCTGCCTAGGCCTACACCCCTTTATAGGGCGAGGCGGCTGGAAAAGTTCTTGAAGACTCCGGCGAAAATATACTTCAAATGTGAGAACTTCAGCCCAACCGGAAGCCATAAAACCAACACTGCTATAGCCCAAGCCTACTACAACAAGGAGCAAGGCATAAAAAGGCTTGTAACCGAAACAGGCGCCGGACAGTGGGGCACCGCTTTGGCTTATTCATGCATGCTTTTCGGGTTGAAATGCCGCATCTACATGGTTCGCGTGAGCTATACGCAGAAGCCCGGCAGAAGAACCATCGCCCAACTTTACGGGGCTGAAATGTTTCCTTCACCCAGCGACCAAACAGAGTTTGGCAGAAAACTTTTGAAGGAAAACCCGAACCACCCGGGAACTTTAGGCATCGCCATAAGCGAAGCCCTTGAAGACACGCTCACCCACGAGGATACGCGTTACTCTTTGGGCTCAGTGTTAAACCATGTGCTACTCCACCAGACCATTGTGGGATTGGAAGCCAAAAAACAGTTTGAAATGATAGGCGAGTATCCGGACGTTGTTTGTGGCTGTATAGGCGGAGGCTCTAACTATGCGGGTTTCTGCTACCCCTTCATGATGGACAAGCTTAAGGGCAAAACGGACACGGAGTTTGTCGCCTGCGAGTCTAAGGCTGTCCCTCACACTACTAAGGGCACTTACACCTACGATTTCGGAGACACAGCTCAACTGACACCGCTTCTAAAGATGCTGACAATAGGCCATAACTATGCGTGCCCGCCAATCCACGCTGGAGGTTTGCGGTACCATGGAATGGCTCCGTCCATATCATACCTAATCTATAAGGGCTACATGCGTTCTGTGGCCTACCATCAAACCGAGGTTTTCCAGGCGGCCAAAATCCTAGCCCAAACAGAAGGCCTCATAACCGCGCCTGAAACAGCCCACAGCCTAAAATTTGTCATAGATGAGGCGTTGCGATGCCGGGAAACAGGCGAAAAGAAAGTGATTGCCATGAACTACAGCGGGCATGGTTTGCTGGATTTGAGCGCCTACGAACAGTTCCTAGCTGGAAAACTTGTGGACTACGAACCCGAAAAAATCGAGGTCCCAACAATTGTCCCAAGAAGGTAGAAGCGCTCAATGCAAACTGGCTGGAAATCTCCATTTTAAGATAGTGTTTGTGCCAATTGAGCAGCTGAAACCTCATGAGAAAGGCTCGCCGCTTTATTTAGAGCTTTTGAAGAATGAAATCCTCAAAGATGGCGTATTGAAATATCCAATAATAGCTGATGAAAAATCCCTAGTCATTTTAGATGGAATGCATCGTTGGCTTGCCCTCCAAAGCTTAGGCTATGAGAAGATACCTGTGTTATTTGTCAACGCTTTAGAAAACCCAAAGATCCGCATAGGCAGCAGGCGGGTTCACCGCTACATAGACAACTCAAACAAGCATATAACCGCCAAAGAGGTTATTTCAGCTGGTCTTAGCGGGAGTCTCATGCCGCCTCGCACCACCCGACACTTTTTCCCTTTTCTGAAACCGCCGAGAATAGACTGCCCGTTGGATTCTCTTAGAAAGAGCGTTTCGAAAGATGTTTCAAAATATTTGGTGGAGGCGTCCTCTGAGGAGTATCGAAAAGTTATCAAAAGCTGGCTTGAAGAGATATCCGAGGAACTGGACTTTCTCAAAAAGAGGATTGAAGAAGTGGAAAAGGAGAAGGAGGAGTTTCTGGCTCAAATTAAGAATTTGAACAACAATAATTTTTCTTAGTCTGCACCTTTCTTGTGTAGTTTCTATTTTGTGGGAAGTTTTTAATAGCCTTTGGATAAGCATAATAGCGAGGCTAGGCTTGTGATTCCGATAAATGCCCCACAGATTGGAGAAGAGGAAATTGAGGCTGTTGTCAAAGTTTTGAAGAGCGGCGTGCTCACGCATGGACTTGGCGCTGGCCCTATGGTTAAAAAGTTTGAGGAGGAGTTTGCAAAATTTGTTGGAGCAAGACACGCTATCGCCGTTAACAGCGGAACCGCCGCCCTACACATGGCTGTTTTGGCTGCTGGCGTAAAAAGGGGTGACGAGGTTATTCTTCCAAGCTTCACTTTTGTGGCCACTGCGGAAACCGTAGTGCTGGCCGGAGCCAAGCCAGTCTTCGTGGACATAGACCCGGAAACCTACACGGTTTCGCCGGAAGAAGTTGAGAAGGCTGTGTCTGGGAAGACGAAGGCCATAATTGCCGTTGACCTTTATGGCATGTCAGCGGACATGAAGCCGCTGCGGGAAATAGCCGACAAACATGGTTTGAGGCTAATTGAGGATGCAGCTCAAGCCCACGGCGCTGTTTATGACGGCAAGCCCGTTGGTGCTTATGCCGATATGGCTTGTTGGAGTTTCTATGCCAGCAAAAACATGACCACGGGCGAAGGCGGCATGATAACGACAAACGATGAAGAGTTGGCTGAAAAACTGAGGCTTACACGGTGCCATGGGGAACAGCAAAAGTACATGTCCACGCTCATAGGCCACAATTACCGGATGCCGGAAATCGAAGCCGCTATAGGCCTCGTCCAACTGGAGAGGCTGCCAAGTTTTCTGGCGAGGCGTAGGGAAAACGCTGAAAGGCTTACGGCCAAACTTTGTGGAGCGAAAAACTTGCAGTTTCCAAGGGAGCAGCCAAAATGCAGAAACAGCTGGTACCTCTATACGGTTAGGCTTAAGGATGCTTCAAGGCAAGAGCGAGACACCGTTGTGGAGCAACTTAAAAGCAAGGGCATAGGAGCCGAAATTTATTATCCATGGCCAATCCACATGATGCCGCCATACCGAAGGTATAAACGGTTCAGGCTTACGGAAACCGAAAAAGCCTCAGAACAAGTTTTCTCGTTGCCAGTGCATCCCGGCGTCAAAACTGAGCATGTTGATTACATTGCAGAAACGGTTTTAGACTTAATTTGAAAACACGTTTTTGTCTAAGACAGTATCAGATTTGGAATCTGATTTCTTATTTTGGTGTACATAACCCTTATGTAATCCTTTCAAGGTGCATGTAAACGCCAAGAACTTGAAGGAATTTGAATGAAAAAGAAAACAACATCAATTTTTGGCAGCTCTATTGTTGGCTATTGTTTTTCAGACAAACTCCATAAGACATTATTATCCAGTATTGGCGCAGGGAGGAAGTGTGCTTTCAGCGTGGACTGGCAAGCCGCCAAAAATAGACGGCATTATCGGCGATGAAGAATGGAGTACCGCAGCCAAAATTGACTTTAATATAACAAGCTACAATGGCACAATTTATGTAATGAATGATGGGGGCAACCTTTACATAGCTGCAAAGATAACCGACGACAATTTAGGGACAAGTTATGACAACTTTGATGTTTTTATGATATTTTTCGACAACGATAATGATAGTGTTCAAGAGAAAGAAGATGACGGGCTTTTCTGCTTTAGCATTACTGGTCCACCGTACGACGTGTTTTACAACGTAACGGAACCCAACGCATGGCCAAGTGATATATCTGACGGCGGCACAGCGGACGGGGTCACGATGAAACAAGCGATGGCGTATACAGTTATTTTGAGTGTTTCCGTCCGCTTGATTCTGCAGATGATGCTCATGACTTTAGCTTGAAGATTGGGGATGTTGTTGGCTTTCGCGTAGGCTATCGAGATAATGCAGCTCTTGTTGGTTTTTGGCCTTCTAATGGTTGGTGCCATATCAAAATTGCTTCCGGCAACTTGGCGCTTTCAGACAACGACGTCTACACCATCACCGGCAATTACTACATGAATGGAAGCATGATTGTAACAGAAAACGCCACTCTTGTAATGAAAAATGCCTTGTAACCTTTACTCAAACGTCCTCCTACCGTTTTAACGTAACTCTAAAGGGTGCTGTGGGCGGAAACCCCCGCCTTATCGTAGATAATGCCACCATAAATACAAATACGTACCCTCTCCCCATAATGTTACAGGAAAACAGCACAGCGTACATAAACGGCATGAGGCTTGCCACAAACTCCTACATCAGCTTGATATTGTATGAATCCTCGCATGCTAATATAAGCAACTCCACTTTTGGGGAAGTGCGGGCGTATCACTCTTCAACGCTTAATTTTGCTTACTCCCGTGCAACCATGGTTGACGTAGACCATGAATCCCACCTTAACATGGAAAACGCCAACATTTACGTCTTGTATGGAGTAGGCAATGCAGAGGCTCAAGTGAAAAATTCCACCATCATTCATACTTTGGGGATAGAGGCCAACATAACCCAATGCATAATAAACAAAACTAAACCAGGCTTAGTTACAAAATGGAATTTCTTGGAAAATTGTTCCAGTCGTAAAAGGAAATGGGGGGTTCGCTCCTAACGTCACCTTAACCAATGTGCAAGTAAACGGATGGGGCTTTACTTTCAAAGATTCAATTAACACGGTGCTGTACAATTCAATGTTTACATGGCTGGTATTCACAGATTTCGCCGAGACTTCTGCCTACAATATACACGCTGAAACGGTATCGCTTAATCATTATTCAAGGGTAAATGCAACCGACTCGAATGTTGACAAAGTAGAATTACATGGGCAGTCTATAATTTGGGCAGTGAACTCGACATCCACGATAATGCAAATCTATGGGCAAGCGATGATTTATGTTAACTGGTACCTCGACGTTCATGTAGTAGATTCCCTCGGTTTGGACGTGCCAGGCGCGAATGTGACCGTTAAATGCGCTGATGGAACGCTAACCGCCAGCGGGCAGACAAACATGACTGGATGGGTTCGGCTAACAGTGCTTTTCTTAATCCTAAACGCCACTGGACCTTACACTCTATGGCCTCACAATATCACTGCAATTTACGGGCTTTATGAAAACAGCACAATGGTTGATGTTGAAAGAAATATCCAGACCACTATCGTGCTTTCCGAGCTTATAATCCCAGAGTTCTCATCGGTGCTTGCTTTAACGGCTACACTTTTGTCAGCAACTTCTGCGGCAGCTGTGCTCCGCAAGATTAAAAGGCTAGCAAAAGTCGTTAAATTGCTCCTTTTGTTTCCCTTTTTCTATTCTCTTATTAAATGTCCGCTGAATCCTATAGCCCACAGTAGCATTGGGTAGGCTATCATGCGTTCCATGCCGCCCTTGCCCAAACCAAGATAGATGCTTGTTGCAAACATCACAAGGGCTGCCAGCGAAGTCAAACCCAAGATTACGGCGAAATAGGATAGGGGTGGCTTCTGATACTTGTATGAGGCTATGGCGGATAACGCGCCGAACAGAAACGCGATGAAGGAGACTGCGGTGTGCACTATGCCAAAGTCCTCTGGGAATATTCCAACACCCATGGCGCCTATTCCACACAGCACTAGAAAGCCTAAGAAAACCTTGTTGCGGACGATATGCCTCAAAAAGTAGGCGCTGACCGCCACTGTTAAGCCAAGCACGAAAACGGACGTGTTAAAAACTGGAGCGGACACCGTGCCCAATTTTCCCAAGTCGCTTATGTAATTGCTTGCAACACTGTAGTTTGGGTATATGCATTCAGCGATTAACATGCCGAGAATAAACTGGACGGTGCCGACGAATATTAGGGCTCCAGCCACTTCACCATTAAACCGTTTCATATTCTTAGAAGAATGTTTCTTTGTGTTGATAAACTTAATGTTCACTTAAAGGTTTAAGCATCTCGTCTATACACTTTCCAATGTTTTCGCCTGCGTATCCGCCTTCCAAAACGAAAAACGTCGGCTTCCCGAAAGAAGCCAAAATTTCACCTATTCTTCTATAGGTTTTTTCCGTCAACCCAAGAGAGGCTAAGTCTCCGGCGTAGGCGTCAAAACCGGCTGAAACAGCGATAACCTCAATTTTCTGCATATCCACCTTCCGCAAGGCTTCTTCAAGAGTTTTTAGGTAGACAGCTTCTCCACAGTCCGCCGGCAATGGAAAGTTTAGGCAGTTGGCCTCCGAATACGCGCCTGTGCCGGGATAGTGAGGGTACCTATGCAGCGAGATAAAGACAACTTTGGGGTCTCTGAGGAAGATTTCTTGTGTGCCGTTCCCGTGGTGGCCGTCAATGTCCAAAATAAGCGTGGGCTTATCCAGATGTTTCACGGCGACTGCGATGTTGTTTATGTAGCAGAAGCCTTTCGTGTAAGCGCCTAAGGCTGCGCCGTATCTGCCAGCATGGTGTCCCGGCGGTCTCATTAAGGAGAAACCGTTTATTTTTGCGGCTAGGATGGCGCCTCCAGCTGAGAGTCTCGCGTACTCGTAAATGTTCTTGTAGGCGGGTGTGTCGGGGTCTTCAATGGCTCCTTGTTTAAGCAGTTGAATGTAGTCTGCATCGTGAACCTTCAGCAAGTCTTCTTCGCTTGCTGGTTCTGGTTCAACAAACTCGTAGCCCTTTGCCTTCAATATTTCGTAGGCTATTTGCACCCGCCTAGGGCTTTCAATATGCCAAGACCCATACTCTAAACATTTTTCAGAAAAAACTATTTTGGGTTTCAAAGCATGCGCACCTTCCATAGCCTATTTTGGCTGCATTTAACCTATATAAACATCGAGTTGGCTTCGGCGATTTTGTATGTAAAAGCGGCGTTGTTGTAAGCTTATAGGTTAGCTTTTCACATTTACTGTTAAGGTTCATGTGAAAAGGCGAAACTAATGATTTCAGAAAACCCCCTAAATGAATTGAGAAGGGAATGCGAAAGCCTGTTAAAAGAATCCCTTGGAAAAATCCAGATTGACGCGTCGTCCATAAAGCAGCTTACCTTTGAAAAGCCCCCCGTATGGGATTTTGGACAGCTTGCCACATCCATCTGCTTTGAACTGGCAAAGCAAATCGCCGAAAAACCCTTAGCGCTGGCGCAACGCCTAGTCCAAGCCATGGACAAGTCAAACTTCTCCTTAGTCAGAGAAGTGGCTGCCGCTGGCGGAGGCTACATAAACTTTCACGCCAACTTTGAAGAGTTTTCAGCCCTAACAATAGAATCTGTACGGCAGTTTGACGCCAGTTACGGTTTCGTTAAGGCTGAAAAACCCTTGAAAATTATTATCGAACACACGAGCGTTAACCCAATTCACCCAATCCACATTGGACAAGCCCGAAACCCCATGCTTGGCGACGCTTTAGCCCGCATGTTGTCCGCGAGAGGCCACACAGTGTTTCGCCACTACTATGTAGATGATGTGGGGCGGCAGACAGCTGTAATCGCTTATGGCTATGAAAAGCTTGGAAAGCCAAAACCAGCGGAAAAGCCAGACCATTTTATTGGAAAAATCTACACCATAACCAGCTGCCTCGTCGAGATAAATAGGCTTAAACGGGAACTTGAAAGGGCAAAAATGGTTTCGGCAGAAGAAGAAATAGCCAAAATAAACCGGGAACTCGACGACTGGGTATCCGTAGCCTTCGAGTTGAAACAGAAATATCCGGACCTTTTTGAAAAGCTTCTCCAAAAAATAAGCGAGGACCCGGACCCAGAGAAAAGCATAGGCGAACTGAACAGAGCCTACGAAGCTGGAGAAGAGGGGGCTAAAAAACTCATACGTGAAGTAAGCCAACTCTGCCTTGAAGGATTCAAGGAAACACTAAGCCGCGCCGGTGTTTTTTATGACTCTTGGGATTGGGAAAGCGACCTCGTATGGAGCGGACTGGTAGCGGAAGTTCTTCAGAAACTGAGGCAAACACCCTTCGTCACGGTGCTTGGCGGTGTTTTAGAGTTTGAAGCTGGAAAAGTTGTTGAAGTTTTAGATTTGCGGAAAAAGCTTGGTTTGAGAAAAGACTATGAAGTGCCGAGTTTGACGCTTGTAAGGGCGGACGGCACAACACTCTACACCACTAGGGACATAGCCTACACCATTTGGAAATTCAGGAAAGCTGAGAAATGCATAAACGTCATCGGAATGGAGCAGTCCCTCGCCCAGCTTCAGCTGAAAATAGCCTTATACGCCTTGGGCTACAGTCACTGCGCCGAAAACCTCACGCATTTCGCCTACAACCTTGTGACGCTGCCGGGCTATAAAATGTCAAGCCGTCGAGGCCGCTACATAACCTTAGACGAGGTTTTAGACGAAGCCGTAAGAAGAGCCTATGAAGAAGTTTCAAAACGCTCACCCCAGCTTTCTGAAAAGGAGAAACAGAAAGTCGCCGAAATCGTCGGCATCGGGGCGGTTCGCTATGCACTTGTGGAGGTTGACCCAGCAAAACCAGTGGAGTTCAATTGGGACCAAGTATTAAACTTTGAAAAGAACAGCGCACCCTACATTCAATACTCCCATGCGCGGGCATGCAGCATACTACGCAAAGCTTCAAGAAAACCTGAAAAAGCAGACTACCGCCTATTAAAGGAGAAGCTTGAACAAGAACTCGTCTTTATGTTAGCAGAGTTTCCAGAAACCTTCACTGAAGCTGTTGAGACACTTAAACCAAATCTTATGGCTGACTATGCCAACGCTTTAGCCGACAAGTTCAACACGTTCTACAATGCTTTTCCAGTGATTAAGGCTGAGCCGCCCGAACTCAGCGACGCAAGACTGGCGTTAGTTGACGCTGTTCGAATTGTTTTAAGAAACGCCCTAAACCTTATCGGAGTAACAGCACCAGAAAAGATGTAGTCATGCGTCGTTTATGGCGCGCCTTTTATTATTGCGACGGCGGTGCTTGTTCCAATGCGGTTGGCGCCCGCCCCAATCATGGCAACAGCATCTGCGTAGGTTCTTATGCCGCCAGCGGCTTTAACTCCAAAATCTTTTCCAACAACTTGACGCATGAGTTTAACGTCCTCCACTGTGGCGCCTCCTCCAAACAACCCCGTGGAAGTTTTTACAAAGTCTGCTCCGGCTTCTTTAACAATTTTGCATGCAGTCACCTTCTCCTCGTTTGTTAGCAGTGGCGTTTCAATTATCACCTTGACGATTACGTCGCTGAATATGCGTTTCACTGCCGTGACGGCTTCTATGTCCCGTTTAACCAGCTCATAGTCGCCGGACTTGAAAGCGCTGAGGTTCATAACCATGTCAAGCTCGCATGCCCCGTCTTCTATGGCTTTAACAGCCTCTAAAGCCTTAATGTCCGGTAAGGAAACACCAAAAGGAAAACCAACCGTTGAGCCCACCCTAACATCCGAGCCCTTCAGCAAGGAGGCTGCAAACCGCACATAAACCGGGTTAACAACAACGCATCCAAAACCATACTGGACTGCTTCAAGGCAAAGCTTTTCAATCTCGCTTTTAGTGGCTGTAGCCTTAACAAGCGTAGAATCAATAAATTTAGCCAGCTGATCCCTTGAAACAGTCAACAGACAACACCTTCACATCCAAAACCACACAACCCAATTTAACACTTTCCCTAATAATCGCTTTTAGGAAATTTTGGAAGTCCTCAGCAGGAGCTTGGTCTCCCATAGCCTTGCATTCTAGAGGATTGGCGTCAACTTTGGCAGCGGATAACCCTTCGAAACGTCGCATTCAACTCCATATAAGCCTGTTTTGGGCTTAACGCCGTAAAGGATTAGGCAGCCATGTTTTCTTGTTAAGCGGAGGTAGAAATCCGCTAAGAGGCTTAGTTTTATGGCTAAATCCCGATAGCCAGCCCCAATTATTGCTATAAGTATTGCTCCGGCATTTTTCGCATGTGCAACAACAGTTTTGAGAATTTCTAGGCCTTCTTTTTCACCGTAAAGGGTTGCAAGGGTGGCTGCACAGATCATCAATAGAATTGGGCGGCTTACCTTAGAGGCAAACTCTTCGTGTCTTTTGAGAATTGTTTCTAGATCTTTCTTCCAGTCTTCACCGCTGAGGGCGGTTTCGTATTCGCAGTTTTCAGTTTTTTCCTCTGTTTTTCCCAAGGTGATCACTCTGAAGCTTTGCTCGCAATGTTCATGTGTCACGCCGTAAAGTCCCAAATAGTTGCTGAGGGACGCATAACTGACTCCGCTGGATGGGGCTATGACAACGCCTCTGCCTCTCAGCATGAAACTCGCCGTCATTGTGTGAAGCAATATTGGAATCGCAGTTATTGGCACTTTTTCGTCGCACTCTAAAATCATGAAAGAGGATTCGGGCATACCGCCGCCCACAAATTCATCCATGTCCTTTGAGCCCATGGAGTATTTGCCTGACCTGTCTGGAGGTGGCTGGAAGGGTTCGCGGCTTTCTGAAGGAGGTTTAACCTCGAAAGGCTCGAAAACTTTAAACCCTCCGTCGAGGGTGAAGACGTGCCTAGGTTCTTTAAGCCTCGCTCCTCTGAGCTTTATGATTTCAAGGCTTCGTAGGCGTTGATCTTCTAGTTCAGTTGCTAAAAACCTTATAACGCCATCAGCTACAAACTCCTCAGCTTCAAAAACTTTTCCGACGTCGTTTCCACCAGTCTCCTTAATCAGCAGAATTGTGCATCCCATGCCTCGAATAAGCTTACCAAGAATAGTGTGAACTATGATGCGGGCTTCTATGGGATCTTTAAAGGCGTGAGCCATAGCTGAAAAAGAGTCTAAAACAAGCCTCTCAGCGCCAAACTTCTCAACCTCTCCTATAATCATGTCAAGAATCGTGGAAATTCCTTTCTCTTTCACCGTCAGCATGTCGAGGAAGCGAAACATTCCTCCCCGCTCAAGTTTTTCAAAGTCAAAGCCGAAGCCCCGCATGTTCTCCATGAAAATCTCCTTGCCTTCACAGAGGCTTACGTATATGCCCTTCTCGCCACAATTAACTGCACCATGATATAGAAAACGCGCCGAAAAAACAGTCTTACCTGTTCCGGGACTACCAGCCAAAACAATGAGGCTCCTTTTGGAAATCCTCCACCCAAAACAGAATCCAATTCTTCAACTCCGGTGGATACCACGCGGTGGATGGTCAAGTTGAGTCACATATCTTATATCGTAATACGCAATTAATTAATGTTACGGAACACAAATTCACAAAAACGGTAAACCTCCGTCCACAAGAGAAAACGCAGACTTTTATCGAACGAATAAGCGCGAACAACGGACTGAACCCACATACAATAACAAAAATAGATAGATCGATTATTTAGAACACTCTCATGACACATAATTACAATATTCAAGATGGTGCCTGCAAAATGCACGCTTCGCCTATTGGCAACGCTTATTAATAGTCAGCCGCCAAAACTCTTATCTAGGAGAAGAAAAATGGCCGAAACAAAATACGGAAAATATTTTGTAAAAATTGATCCAACGAAATGGACAGGCCGGATTCCAGCCATCATACATCTAGAGGACAAAATAATTAAGGGAAGCAATTTCTACTTCGTTCATTGGAACCTTCCGGGACAAAAACCGCCAGAGGGGCCGGGCGCAGAAATAGGGCATCCGCCACATACACACCCATACAATGAAATTCTGATGCATATTGGAACAGACCCTAACAACCCCATGGATCTGGGGGCGGAAGTAGAATTTTGCATGGGCCCCGAAATGGAAAAACACTTGATAACGCAAACATGCGCAGTTTTCATTCCAGCAAACTTCATTCACGCCCCATACAGAGTTTTAAAGACTGTTAGACCATGGATAACAGTAATGATAGTTGAGGGGCCAACCCGCACAGAAGAACCCCACCCGGAAATATTGCCCGAAGAATTAAGGAAGAAAATAGACTGGAGCCGATGGGAACGCCTTCGCACAGGTTTCCCCACACCATAACACTTGCACCGAACTAGATTCCCATCATTCTATTTTTATTTTCAAACTTTGCTGCGGATCTACAATAGGACAACCGACCAAATGAACAGAACAGCAAAATTCACTTCAACAGAGTAACCGCAGGAGATATGACCATGCAATTTTATAGTCTCAACTACAGTGTTCAACATGAAGAATACAAAATGACCCTACTAACAACGCTTACGCCATTAAACTCTGAAACCTACAACAGCTCCTTCACAATGGTAAATTATGCACCAGCAGGCAAATCCGAACTCAAATCACTCAAGTTCGTTGAATTCAACATACCTGTTACGCTTTCACAGCACTATGTCATATTAGGTAAAGTTGCCGAGGAAGTAGCCAAAGTTTACGAGAAGACGAAAAATGAAATATTCTTGAGCCTCGCTAAAAGCAATTATACTATAACTGTGTGCTCTATGATCCTGAAGCTGCTGCTTATTGCACGGCTTGGTGTGCTTGGTGCCTCATGGCCCCAACGTTCGCTAATCCTGCATGCTGGTTATGCATAGGTTGCATAAGCGTTTATGCTATAGGATGCTATTTAGCTTGTTGCTGGTGAAGGTTTCATGGAAAGTGTCGAAAAACCGTTTATTGAGACCTTTGGTTTCTACCCAATAGTGGTTATACCACTTTCTTTTTATCTCTTTTTACTGTTTGTGGCGATTAGCGTCCAGCATTTTGGCGGCATCATATTCTTTGGGCTGTCTTCGTTTTTGTTCTTGACTGGTAGCATAGCCAGAATTAAGATTTTAAGAGATGGGGTTGTCATAGAAAGGTTGGTGTTTGGAAAGTCCTAACTGGAGTTTCTCGGAAGTTAAGCTTAGGGCAGGTGGCAGAATCTTAGATTACGGCGGAATGTTCGGCGGCTCAATTATCACACTGAAATGGAGGGAGTGCGCCCAAACCATTAGTAGCCTAAAAACCGAGGTTGTCCCTATAAGAGAAAAACCGATAAGCAAAGTTCTCCCATTTCTTTATCTTTCTTCCCTACAACGGTAATGTTTATAGCTACAATTATTGCCAAGTACTTCTACCTACTTATCCCTCCCCTCGTTTGGGCATCAGCATGGGCGATATGCATAACATTTTCATTTATAGCCTACATAAATTCGTCACCCGTTCAAATTAAAATAGGAAGATTTAGCCAAAAACAATCCTCCATTACCATAGGATTAATATGGAAGTAATAATGTTCCTTTCAATACTCGCTATAACACAATGAAACAGCATATTTACAATAAACCTAATAATCATCACAGCAGTTTAACTCGCTTAGAAACAGCAGACCCTTCTAATTAAAAGACTTGGACATGTTCTTTTAGTGTCTCCTAACTGAAAATAAAATGTTATCATTTAACAAGAGAGGTTTGTAGTGAGAAATTTTATGTATTAAATGATGTTTGTAAGTGTGTAAGAGCCCAGCCGTGGAGTTATTCAGCCAGAATGGATGTGGGATTGATGGCTGTTCAGAATTTAGAAGGGTTCAGTATCGGCGAAATTTCAGGCTGGGCTCTTCCAAGCACTGAAGAGATTTTAACTCTGCCAGTTGAAGAGCTTCTTAAGCGTCTGAACACTTCTTTGGCTGGGCTTTCTTCCGGAGATGTGGAAGAGCGTCTTAAGGTGTTTGGCTACAACGAGTTTGTTAGGAAAAAGAAGAGGGCAGCCATCATTGAGTTTCTCTCCCATTTCAAAAGTCCGTTAATAATTATCCTTCTAATAGCTGGGCTGATTTCAGGCTTTTTTGGAGAAGTTGCAAACACAGCGATAATATTCTCCATAGTGGTGTTCAGCGTTGTCCTAGACTTTTATCAGGAGTCTAAGGCTGAAAGGGCTGCTGAAATGCTTAAGCAAAGAGTGGCGACAACAGCCACTGTTTTGAGGGATGGAGTTAAACGGGAGGTTAGGCTTACCGAGATTGTTCCCGGAGACATTATGTATCTTTCAGCAGGCGACATTGTGCCTGCGGACGCCAGGGTTATAACTGCCAAAGATTTGTTCGTTAACCAATCCGCTTTGACTGGTGAGTCTTTCCCTGTTGAGAAGACCGCTTTGCCATTGAAATCTTTTGACCCGTCGATAATGGAGTGGAGCAACTACCTTTTTATGGGCACTTCTGTTGTGAGCGGGACGGCGACGGCTGTTGTTGTGAAAACTGGAAGCCTAACGGAGTATGGGAGGATTGCGAAGAGGCTTGTGGAGAGGGAGGTTGAAACCGAGTTTCAGAGGGGCATTCGAAGTTTTGGCTACATGATAATGCAGGTGACTTTTCTACTTGTCATATTTGTGTTCTTCATTAACGCCCTTTACATGCGAAGCGTTTTGGATTCGCTTCTCTTTGCCGTGGCTTTGGCTGTGGGCTTAACGCCGGAGCTTCTGCCTATGATAATTTCAGTCAACCTTTCCAAGGGAGCCATGGCCATGGCTAGGAAGGGCGTCATTGTAAAGCGTTTAGCCTCCATACAAAATTTTGGAAGCATGGATGTCTTATGCACGGATAAAACTGGAACCTTGACGGAGAACAGGATAAAGCTTGTGCTCCATGTTGACCTCAATGGTGAGGAAAGCGACAAGGTTTTACTTTATTCCTATCTTAACAGTTACTTCCAAACAGGATTGAAAAGTCCCCTCGATGAGGCAATATTGAATTTTAGGGATATAGATGTTA
>Ga0078972_1010714_pt1 | contig 16897 bp, 9 predicted proteins | sample YelNatPaOPGAMG01_FD_67568 | JGI IMG/M metagenome (GOLD analysis project Ga0078972, IMG submission 67568) | Hot spring thermophilic microbial communities from Obsidian Pool, Yellowstone National Park, USA - OP-RAMG-01 (SPADES assembly) (version 2) | ecosystem: Environmental > Aquatic > Thermal...
CGCCCTTACGGGCGCGGCTACGAGCCAGTAATCTGTTGGTGCGGGAAAAACACCCTGTTGATTCTGCATCCGGCGGGCAGAGGACTGCCCGCCCTACCAGATATCAGGTTTTGGCGAAGTAAACCTTCCAAGGAATGTTCGAGTGCGCCGTACCGCGTGTGCGTGATCAGCACCGCAAGAATGATGGGCGCACACACCTTCCGGACTTGTAAGTGGGCTTGCCTGCAGCGACGGCTGGTGCGCAGCCAGGCGACACAGCAGACTTTTGCAGTAGTTGCGCAATTCGCCACAACGGTTTTCGCTGCACCGGCACTGTAAGTTTTCTCGAATATCCCGGCCAGGCGCGTTTTGGATTCTTTCTGAGCTATGCGGCTTTGCGATAACTCCGCCACAGCTTTTTCGGGAGGGTGCCGAGCACGATGACCAGAAGCTGGCTGGCGACAAACAACAACAGCCATTTGAATCCGCCCTCCATGAACCCGTACGAGTGCAGTCCTACACCCAGCATGTTTACGCCAAACCACGAAAAACTCGTCACAACATTGCCAAAAATGGCTAGGTTTGCCAGGCCGCGTTCGCGTACAAGACCAGCGCGCAGTGCATGTAACACGAGTGCATTCCATAGCACAACCATCAAAGCACCGTTTTCTTTCGGGTCCCAACCCCAGAACCTGCCCCAGGCACGGTCTGCCCACAACCCGCCCAAAACCGTGCCTGTAAAGCTGAAAAGTAACGCAAAACAGACTGTGCCATAAACCATGTTCAGCAGTGCATCCCCGAGGTTGGTCACGGGGTGGTGCACGGTACCAGGCACCGCAATTTCGGGGCTGACGGGCCGACTGTGCGGTTTTTCTTTTGCAAGCACCGCGCAATTTGTGCGTGAACCGAGATTGAGCGACAAAAACGTTGTGAACAACCCAAGCAACACATATGCGATGCCGAGCAACCCGGCCATGAACACCGCGCCGTAGCCGAGTGTGATTGTGACCACGTGTGCAGCGAGCCAGAAATTCGTGTCCAACACCGCACGCAATGCTTCCATTGTATCGCTTCCCAGCGAAAGGTTGTGTGCAATTATCAAGGTCGCAAATCCGATCAATGCGCCTGCGGCTGTACCGATACCAACCCGCCATCTGCGTTCAATAAGCAAGCCGAGCAGCACAGCTACCCAGCCCACAAAAACTGCCGAGGAATAAAGGTTTGTCACAGGCGGGCGGCGTTCGATCCACATTCGTAACGTCAAGCCGGTGGTGTGTAGGACAAAAGCAAGTGTAGCGAGCCAGAAAGCTGACCGCCTTATGGTGTCCGAGCCGGTCGGCCACACATGCACGGTGAGCATTGCAACTGTAGCCAGCACAAATGCACCCAGGTAAATTTTAAGCGCGCGCAAAAACGGCTCGAGCCTGTTGTAGAAAAGCTCGGTTTTGGCTTTGGCCAACACATGCCCGGCATTTGTTTTGAGCCAGGCGAGGTACGCCTGAAGGGCATGATTAAACGCGGCACAATCGCTTTGCCGGAACGCATCAGCCATTTGGGCGAGCAATTTGACCTGCAACGGAATCTTGCCGGTTCGCACACCCGAATCGAACAGGACCTGACCGATGCTGCGCCAGTTATCCGGCGGATCAGCCGGCTCGGGCGGCACAATCAGAGCCGCACACGCTCTTGACATGTGTTCGTATCTGGCGAGGAACCCGACAAACCTATCGAGTGCAGCCCTGTCAAAATCAGCACCTGCACTTCGCGCTTTTAGCGCCGCGGTACCCGGGCTGATTGAGTCCTCGAACATGGCAAGTTCAGTTACAAAATTGGTTGCGTCATCGGGCTGGAGACTGTTTTTGAGTTGCTGGTAAACGGCCAGTGCATTGAACAGCTCGAGCACCTGTTTTTGGTAAACCGTTCTTGTTTGCGGCTCGACGCTTGCTGCCAAACGCGCTTCAGACGCGATCTTGTCAAATGCATTTGTCAACTCGTTGAAGCTGAAGTAGAACAAGCCTGACCGTTGCACCCCCATCGAGTCTAAATCGAGTGCATCCATCAACTCCGGATTATGAATCATGAAAATCCGACGCGTGTCTGCAACGGTGGGGTTCAACAAAACTTCGGCAAGCCACGCTGTTGCATCGAGCTTTTTCGGCCTACGCCAAAGCTGAAACGACCTTGTTTCATCCAGTGGCACAGTTGTTGCACGTCGAATTTGGCGCAATGTGTTACGCGCCAGCGTGTCCAGAGGTTGCACGCGCCCGTTGTACACCACCGGTATCAAACCAAGATTGCGGTAATGGAAACCGTGCTCGGTCGGTGGCACAAACACCAATACAAACTGCGCCGCGAACAACGTCAGCAGCAGCCACGGAACAAGCTTTGCGATGCACCGGTTCATGGTGTGTTTCGGTTGTTTAGAAACCCGACCAACCGTTTTGTGAACTGGATCAAAAGCCCAAGGCCAACCATTGCACCGGCCACATACGGTGTTGGCCAGCTTGGGTTGCGCACAACCTGCAGCACAGTCACGCTCGGGTCGGTTTCGTCGTACCCGGCCTGGTAAAACGTTTCAGCACCGTACCGCAGCGGATTGTTCAGTTTGATCAACACCTGGCGGTCTTCGCCTGTATCAGGTCGGATCAGCCGGACCCGACTCGAAAAATGTCGTGGGATATCTGTTCCTGGGTATTTTTCATGCGTAAACTTGACAAGCTGGAGCCACACAGGTCGGTAATACCTGCGTGGGCGCAAGCTCAGTTGCCAAGTGCGACCGTCGAACTCGACCGTTTGCGGATGCGGAATGGCCTCAGAGACCAACCATGAACCGAGCGAGCGGGTCGGCGTAACAAGCTCGATTACGGCAGCCGGTACATTGCGTCCGTTCGATCCCGGCGCAACCGATTCGTCTCGCAGCCAAAGGCCGACGCCAAACCCGTGTGTTGCGGGTGATTTGTCAAATCCAGCCAAGGGCTGGTCGCTCAGCCGCGCATTTTGCAGCCAAAGTACCACGCGTACAGAAAATGGCAGTTCAGGATGGCTGATGATTTGTTCAGACGCACCACGAGCGCGGCACCAACGTGCGAGCAGTGAATCCGGTATGGCAACAACCTTGTCGGTGTCAGGCTCGGTTACATCCACAACCGCAAGCTCGGTTGATACTGGGCTTTCGGAATAGTTTTTCATTTCCCCCTCGGCAAGCCGCATATGACTTTCGGTGGTGAGCATGTCGGCTGCGAACTGGCCAAGAAGCAACACTGCCAATCCTGCGTGCGTCAGCAGTCCGCCGAGCTTGTTGCGTGCGGTCCTAAATCGGGCAAGGTGCGCCGCAATCAGGTTCGCAAGCAATACACTGCCGATCAGATAACCACCGGGTAAAACGGGTATTTTCAGCTCCGGCTTGTCCGATGGCGTCCAAAACACAATGAAACTGCGGAAGAATTCGCACTGTACCCTGTAAAGCCCGAGCTGTACCTGGGCAAGTGTGCCAATGAACACAAGCACAATTGCAAATGCAAGGCACACAACTGTCAGCTTCAGCGAACCGAGCACAGCCAACAGTTTGTTAAAAATGACTTTCACTGCGGATTGAGCCGTGTGGTTTGAACGAACTGTAAGAAGGCGTCTTTTTGGCGCGCAACGACATCGGCCTGGCCAATCATTTTGAAAAACCAGGTGCTGTCACTCTGCTCGAGCACTACACCGAGCAATCGCACCTGGCGACCAGTCTCAGGCAGTGAGCCGGTTAAGTCAACCAGACTTGCCGTGCCGATTTGAGTTTTGATCTTTCCGACGGTTCGTTCGAGGTCAGCTTCAGTTATTGGTCCAAGGTACACCTGTGCACGCCACCGGTTTACGTTGGCGAGCAGCCCGCCTGCATTACCCGGCAAAACGGTCACTGTAATTTGTGCTTGTCCGACCGGTTCGCTCACGACAAACCGTGCCAGGGCAAGTTGTGTTGGGGGCAGCTCAACCCAGCCTGCCGGCACTGTCCAGGACGGATTCGCCGGCGCAGCTTTTGCGGTACTCGTCAAGGGCGCGTTTGTGCTGTGGTTATTTTGTGCATGCGCAACCGGCCAATCGTCTTTCGGGACACGGTAAACGACAATCTTTTCACGATTGCACCCGGACACCGCCAGGGTTAGCAGAATCGCAACTGAAACCGCGTAGGCTGAATGGCACAATGCTCGGCGCATGTTGAATTGCCCGGTCACGACCGTCCGTTTGAAGCAAGCGTATTTACTGGAACCGTAAGTGCCGGACTCACGTATCTTGAATTTGCAAATCGTCGGCCGTTTGGCAAATCAGAACTCTGCGTTGCCGGGTGTCCGCGCAAACGGGATCACATCACGAATGTTTTGTACGCCGGTCAGGAACATTAACAGTCGCTCGAACCCGACACCGAACCCTGCGTGCGGTACCGTGCCGTATTTCCGGAGGTCAACGTACCACCAGTAATCTTTCGGGTCGAGTTTGTGGAACCGCATGTTGTCGAGCAACTGTTCGAGTCGTTCTTCGCGTTGTGCGCCCCCTATCACCTCGCCTATGCCGGGCACAAGCACGTCCATCGCAGTAACGGTTTTGCCGTCGTCATTGAGCCGCATGTAGAACGGCTTAATCTGGCGCGGGTAATTGTAAACTGTGACAGGGGATTTGAAATGTTCCTCGGTCAGGTACCGTTCGTGTTCGGACTGAAGGTTTACCCCGTACTCGACTGGGAACTGGAACGATTTGCCCGACTGTTCGAGTATCTGGATTGCTTCGGCATATGTGATTCGCACGAAAGGTCGTTCGACCACAAACTTCAACCTGTCGTAAACGTCCTTATCAACGAACTTGGCAAACAACGCAAGGTCATCTGCACACTGCTCCAGCGTGTATCGGGCCATTGCTTTGATGAACTCTTCGGCCAAGTCCATGTCACCTGCAAGGTCGCAAAATGCCATCTCGGGTTCGATCATCCAAAACTCGGCGGCGTGTCTTGCTGTGTTCGAGTTTTCGGCGCGGAAAGTTGGGCCAAAGGTGTAGATGTTTGACAGCGCGCATGCAAACGCTTCGCCTTCGAGCTGGCCGCTTACCGTCAGATAAGTGCGCCGGCCAAAGAAATCCAGCTCGGGTTTTTCGTCAATGTCGCCCTTGAGGGTGGTGACTCTGAACAATTCACCTGCGCCTTCACAATCGCTTGCAGTGATGATTGGCGTGTGTACGTAAATGAAATCGCGGCTTTGGAAAAATTCGTGCACGGCAAAAGCCAGCCGGCTTCGCGTGCGGAACACTGCGCCGAACAGGTTAGACCGCGGCCGCAGGTGCGCAATTGTACGGAGGAATTCGAGCGAGTGCCCCTTCTTTTGCAGCGGGTATGTTGCATCTGCAGGTCCGACCAGCTCGATTCGGTTTGCTTTGATTTCCCATTTTTGTTCTCTGCCGGGGGATGGCACAAGACTGCCTTCGACAATTGCAGATGCGCCGGTTGTAAAGCGGGCGATCTGTTCGTAACCGGCTGTAGTTTGGTCGGCGATTATTTGTATGCTCGCCAGACACGAACCGTCGTTAAGCTCGATAAACGAGAACCCTTTCGAGTCACGTCGTGTCCGTACCCAACCTTTGACGACGATTTGGTCGGCAGGTTCGGTTGCAGCCAGAGCGTACTTAACCAGGGTCCGCATTTGGGGTTTTGATGCTGACATATTTGTGACCGGTCACACTGCTGTCACAAGCCTCAACAGCCGGATGAGTCCGTCCAACAAAACTGCAAGTCAATGTCCAGTGTATCTTGCAGACTGCAGTTTGGACCCGGCCATACGAAGTCAGCCGTCAGGTTGTCATACTGAGGCTGAGGAGGAACTCGACGTTTGTCTTGGTTTTCTTGAGCTTGTTCAACAGCAGTTCCATCGCCTCGACTGCCGGCACACCCGTTAACGCACGCCGTAACAGCACGATCCGGCTGTATTCGTCCGGGTGATAAAGCAGCTCTTCCTTGCGTGTGCCTGAGCGTTCGATATTGATCGAGGGGAAAATCCGCCTGTCAACCAGGGCACGGTCAAGGTGCACCTCCATGTTACCTGTGCCTTTGAACTCTTCGAAGATCACTTCATCCATTCGGCTGCCTGTGTCAATCAATGCAGTAGCGATGATCGTCAATGACCCGCCTTCTTCGATATTGCGCGCTGCGCCAAAGAACCGTTTCGGTTTGTGCAATGCATTTGCGTCAACGCCACCCGATAGTATCTTGCCCGAGTGCGGTTGGATTGTGTTGTATGCCCGGGCAAGGCGCGTGATCGAGTCGAGCAAAATCACCACGTCACGTTTGCGTTCGACCATGCGTTTGGCTTTTTCGATGACCATCTCGGCCACCTGCACATGCCGTTCGGCCGGTTCGTCGAAAGTTGAGCTGATGACCTCTGCACCGCGACAGGTACGTTCCATATCGGTGACTTCCTCGGGCCGTTCATCAATCAGCAGAATGAACACGTAGGTTTCGGGATTGTTCTTGAGGATTGCATTTGCGATTTTCTGCATGAGGATGGTTTTGCCCGTGCGCGGCGGCGCAACTATAAGACCGCGTGTGCCCTTGCCGATGGGGCAGACAAGGTCAAGCACGCGCGTGCTCAGCTCTTCCGAGGTAGTTTCAAGTATGAACCGTTTGTTCGGGAACAGCGGTGTAAGGTTGTCAAACGGCGTGCGATGTTTTGCTACCTCGGGGTCTTCATGATCAACCGCTTCGACCTTCAGCAGCGCAAAGAACCGTTCTTTTTCCTTTGGCGGTCGGATTTGGCCTGCAACAATACTGCCGGTTTGCAGGTTGAACCGTCTGATCTGCGACGGCGATACGTAGATATCCTCCGGGCACGGCAGATAATTCGAGTTTTGCGACCGCAGGAAACCGAATCCTTCCTTGAGCACCTCGAGCACGCCTTCGGCGAACATTACTCCGGCGCGTTCGGCGTTCTTTTGCAGGATGTGAAAGATAAGCTCGTGCTTGCGCATACCGGCGTAATCTTCCACACCCAGGTCACGTGCCATCTGGAACAGCTCGGGCATTGACATCGCCTGCAGCTTGGCGATGTTGACAGGCAAAACAACCTGTTCGCCTCCAGGCGGTTGCTCGGGGGCAACTTCCGGTTGCGCAACCGTGGGTTCAGGCGCGGTTTCCTCTCCCGCAACAGCAGGTGCACCTGTGTCGGCGGCTGCACTTGGTTCCGGCTCAGCCTGTTCGGCCACGGCAGGTTCAGCTACTGCAGTAGCCGGCGGTTCAGTCGCAGCATTTTCAACCTTTTGCTCAGCGGTTTCAGTGCTGGCGGTCTTTTTCGTCTTTTTCGACTTTGTGGTTTTCTTGGTTGTTCTTGGCATAGCCAAACAGTAATTGCTCCAACAACTGGATTTGTTTTGCGGCCGGTTTTTCAGGCCGCATTGTCAAATGTGAGTTTGCGGCGCTCGCGCCCTTCTACACATTAAGCCCGGGCCGGCTGCGCCGCGCACGTTCAAGCTGGACTCGTTACCAGCCTCCCGAGTGCTGTATTGTATGTCAATACGGCAAGGGAAATCTTGCAGTTAACTCGAGCACACGTTGGCGCACTTTCGCAGCCGTGTCAAGTGCGTTTATGTTCTGCAGCACCTCGGTAATCATGTCGGCGATCGTGATCATCTCGGCTTCTTTCATGCCGCGTGTGGTCACAGCCGGTGTACCGAGCCGAATGCCACTGGCCTGAAACGGCGGACGCGTATCGAACGGGATCGCGTTTTTGTTAACCGTAATGCCGGCCCGGTCGAGTGCTTCCTGACAATCTTTGCCGGTTAACCCACGCGCACCAACGTCAATCAGCATCAGGTGATTGTCCGTACCGCCGCTAACGAGTCTGAACCCGTTTTGCCTGAGCCGTTCGGCCAGTGCTTTTGCATTAAGCAGGATTTGCTGCTGATACGCCTTGAAAGCCGGTTGCAATGCCTCATGCAAACAGACCGCTTTTGCGGCAATCACATGTTCGAGCGGCCCACCCTGTACACCGGGGAAAACCGTGCTGTCAATTTCCTTTGCATATTTTGCCTTGCACATGATCAGCCCGCCGCGTGGCCCGCGCAATGTTTTGTGTGTTGTGGTTGTGACAAAGTCGGCATGCGGCACCGGGCTGGGATGCAACCCCGCTGCAACAAGCCCGGCTATGTGCGCAATATCGGCCATCAAATACGCGCCGACTTCTTGGGCAATCTGCGCCATGCGCGCGAAATCTATTATTCGCGGATAAGCGCTTGCGCCCACAGTGATCATTCGTGGCTTATGTTGCCGGGCAAGTTGCGCCAGCAGTTCATAGTCAATCTGTTCATCCTCCTTGCGCACGCCATAGTGGATGACTTCAAAGAACCGGCCTGAAAAATTCACCTTGTGCCCGTGTGTGAGATGCCCGCCGTGTGCAAGGTCCATGGTCAACATCTTGTCACCCGGCTTTAACACCGCAAAATACACCGCCATGTTCGCCTGGCTGCCCGAATGCGGCTGCACATTAACGTGTTCGGCACCGAAAAGCTCTTTTGCACGGTCAATCGCAAGCTGCTCGACAGTGTCAATGTGTTGGCAACCGCCGTACCAACGCTTGCGCGGGTATCCCTCGGCGTACTTGTTGGTTAGAACCGACCCCTGAGCCTCGAGCACAGCCGGGCTCGCAAAGTTTTCACTCGCAATCAATTCGATATGTTCCTGTTGCCGTTTGCGTTCAAGCTCGATTGCCCGGCTGACCTCGGGATCAACCGCGTTTAACCCCAGGTCGGTCAACCCGGGCAACGACTCGAACTTACGTATGCGCCGTTCATGCCGACCGCCCTCGAATTGTGCGCCGAGAAATGCATCTACGATTTTCTTTGCCGACTCGACATCGGTGGTCTTACCCCCAAGACAAAGCACATTCGCATTGTTATGGCGCCGCGCCATTTCAGCCATGCGCTCGTCGAAAACCAGGGCAGCTCTGACACCGGGGATTTTGTTGGCTGCAATGCACATGCCCACACCGGTCGTGCAGATCAAAATCCCAACATCATGTTTGTGTGCACCCACACTGCGCGCCACAGGCAACGCCATGTCGGGATAATCGTCGCTGGCATCCTTGGTATGTGCGCCGAAGTCGGTGACGGTCACGGCCCTGTCTTCGAGATGTTTTTTGATTGCCTCTTTGAGATCGAACCCGCCGTGGTCGGCACCCAGCGCAATGCTCAATTTTGCCGCGGTATGCCTGGGTGCAAGCGCTTGACCTGCAGTTTGCTCAAGAAACTTCAATACAGACGCAATTCCCTGTTCGATCTGGTCGCGGCAGCTAGCGTACACCTGGTAGGAACCGCCGATCGGATCAAGTATGTCTTTTTCGAACGACTCGAGTGTCTCGTCAAATTCACGTAGCAAAAATGTTTTCTCGGCTGCAGGCGGGTGCATCGCAATTACGGCTTCAACATGGCCGTGTGTCATGCCGAAGATGTAATCAGCCTGTTTGATCAGCTCGACTGTCAGTGGCCGGCTGCGGAAGTTTGAGATGTCTATTCCAAGCTCAGCCATGGCTTTTACGGCAAATTCACTCGGTGGCTGGCCTTCGGCTGCACCAAGACCGGCTGACAAAACCCGGTACTCGTCTTTGCCCTGAACAGCGCGACGGAAGATACCCTCGGCCATCGGGCTGCGACACACGTTGCCTGTGCATACAAAAAGTACTGTCTTCATGTCAGTCGTTTCACGTCGAAGATTGGCCGTAAGAAGAAAATCGTCAACGGCTAAATGCTGCAGCTCAACCGTTTGTGCGTGGTTTGGCAGTGTGAATTTTTTGCCCGAACAATAATTACGTCCGTACTCACATGCGTACAACCGCCTCGGCTCAGCCGGTGCAGTTCACTCCGGCACTTTGTCTAACCACGCCTTCAGTTTTGCTAGCGCACTTGCACGGTGACTGATCTGGTTCTTGATTGCCGAGCCGAGCTGGCCGAATGTCTGGTCAAACCCAGCAGGGACAAACAACGGATCGTACCCGAACCCGGCTGTGCCGCGCGGTTCAAACTCGATCCGACCTTCACACACACCCTCAAAATACACCGGGTCACCCAGCTCGGTTCGCTCCGTGCTCAGTTGCACAACCGCAATTACGCATCTGAACCTTGCGGTGCGTTTCGACATCGGTACACCGGTTAGCAACCGTACCAGTTTCGCGTTATTGGCTGCGTCGGGTGAATTTGTCGTCTGCGCCGAATCAAGGGCGGCGAATCGTGCCGAATGCACCCCAGGCGCACCGCCGAGTGCGTCAACCTCAAGCCCGGAATCTTCCGCAACAACAAAAGTCGGTCCGGTAATCCTGAAGCTCAAATCCGCTATTGAGGGCGCGAGCCACCGGGCAAGCTCGACCGCCTTGCGCGTTGCGTTGCCGACGAATGTGTCACTCAGTTCGGCAACATCGGGTGCACCTGGAAAATCTGCCAGGGTCAGGTACTGACATTCTTCCCCGAGCACAGCCGCAATTTCACTCAGCTTGTGCCGGTTGCGTGTGGCAATGATCAACGTTTTCATTTCTCACGCGGTGCATGTGCGACGGTCAATCGGTTGTTCGACCCGCTCAAATGCGCGAACCATTATTCACGCGCCTTGGCGCGGTTCAAGTGGTTTGGCCCGCGCAATCACCAGCAACTGATGTTGGCGCAGCGCATCGAGCCGATCCGCCTCGGTTGTCTCAGGCGCATTAACGCGTTGGCGCAGCAGCACGAGCTGTTTGTCAATGTACTGATTACGCAGTGCACATGTCACATCGTACAACTGCCGTTCCGGATCAGGTATTTCACGGTCAATTGTAGCCGCCTCGGTCACAAGATCGCATTCGAGTTCGTCGGTGCATCCGGCCAGAAACGCCGCTACACCTTCCCAGGTTTCATCACCAACAGCCTGCAACCTGCGCGCAACAATGTTGCGCACATGCGGATGTGCAATCCAGTTTGTGTCCAGATACGCCGCAAGCCAACGCGCGTTTTCGTCACTCAAAAACATCAACCGCAACAGCCAGCGCTCGAGTTGACTCGGCAATTGCTGGTCTGTCTGCGCCGTTTCATCTGGGCCGCTTTGCCCAGTGCCGGCTCGCCTACGACTAGCGATGCGTTTGAACCCGGCAGCTACTGCGCCCGGTGCAAGACCGAGTCGTGCGGCAGTTTTTTGTGCAATTGAATCCAGGAGAATCGGATTAAACGTCTTTGCCGCTACATCGCCCATCGCCTCGACAACAGCCATACGGCCTTTGTCGGTAGTAATCTCGTGGAGCCGACAAAGCCGGTCGAGATAATAATCGAAAAAGTCTTTTGCGCCGGTTACAAGTTGTTTGAACGGGTCGGCGCCGTGCTCGCGGATGAAACTGTCCGGGTCGTGCGGGGCGGGCACAACAGCAACACGAATCGCAAGGCCGGATGCAAGTAGATTGTCCAGTGAACGCACTGCAGCAGCTTGACCCGCTTCATCTGAATCAAAGCACAACACAACTTCGTCCACGTACCGCCGCAAAATGCGCGTATGCTCTGAGGTCAAGGCCGTTCCCAGCGGCGCAACAACATTTTGTACGCCGGCCATGTAACACCTGATCAGGTCAAGTTGGCCTTCACACACAATGGCAAAACCGGTTTCGAGTAAAGCGCGTTTCGATTTGTCAAGCCCGTAAAAGACCTTGCTTTTAGTGAAGATTGGTGTTTCGGGCGAGTTAATGTACTTGGCGGTTTTTTCATCGCCTGTAAGCACGCGCGCGCTAAACCCGATCACACGGCCCTGTTCATCGCAGATCGGAAAAATCAACCGACCGCGGAACCTGTCGTACCAACCGTCGCCTGATTCACGCCGGATGATCAAGCCGGCCTTTTCAACTAGATCAAGCTCGAACCCTTTGCTCTTAGCCCAATTGACAGTGTCGTCCCATGCATCGGGCGCGTAGCCGAGCCTGAAAAGTTTGACTGCGTCAGGCGGCACACCACGACTTGCAAGGTAATCACGTGCGATCTGACCAGCTCCATCATTTGCAAGGCACAATTGCCACCGGCGCGTGATCTGCTCGTGAACCTCCAGCAGCTTGTCCTTAAGATGCCGCGCCTGCATAACGCCGGCGTCCTTTTCAAACTCGAGCTTGATACCAGCTCGCTCTGCAAGGCGCCGTACAGCGTCAATGAACCCGATGTTTTCGTACTGTTGCACAAACGTGAACACGTCGCCGCCCTTGTGACAGCCGAAACAGTGAAAAATTTGAAGACGCGGATTGACGTTGAAACTTGGCGTCTTTTCCCTGTGAAACGGGCACAACGCAACAAAATTCGATCCGGCACGTTTCAGCGGCAGGTAACTACCCACCACATCAACTATGTCGTTTGCAGCTCGGATTTGTTCGAGTGTAGCTGGCGAAATGAACCCGGCCATCGAGAATCAACCGCCTCAAATTGCCACAAACACGCCTAATACGCAATGCCTCAGCCGGGCCGGACTTTCCTCAAGCTCGCCAAAACCCGGCGTAAGACGGGTAGAGATCCGACTGTAACCACGGAATGAATCCTGCCTGCTTCTGAAAACTCGACCTTCTCATGCGCTGGACGTCGAACCCATTGAAAATACAATGAGTCCGTACCGGCGCGCCTGACCCGGACATTTCACACGTTTTACGTAGCACGGACTTCAAAGTCTGCTGTTTCGGGTATGACAATGGCATGAGCGCTTGCCAAGAGCTGAGTTTGTGGGTTGACTTTGTCTCACCGGGGTCAGGGACGGAGTGCAACTGCGTTCTCAAAAGCTGAACCAAGACGGTCTCAGAGGGCTGGCCACTCCGGGGCAAGCCGAGTATGCTTATGGACCTTGAGCCGCTGTCGTATCTAGTCGCCCCACAGCCCACCCGGTTGCGCCCAGAGCACGTAGCTATGGGTCTGACTGAATTCGTACCCACCCTGACAAAGCAGCAATTAATCCGTCGTAACGTCAAACCCAAGCAAAACCAACGTTCCCTGTCCCATTAAAAGTGAAAACTTACTCCAAGTCCCAGCTTGCCATTGTCAGAGGTCGCCTTGCTTTCAATCCTTGATGCGGTTTTTCCCGCAAGTGTGGGACTTCGAAGCCGTGTCCCGACAACAGGTCACATGACCGAATCGCGTCATGCTGGGCAAACCGGTCAGGAACAACGCTAGCACCTTCTCGAAAATGCGTTTGGCGTTGGGCGATTGCGCTTCCATCTGCATCCCTTTTTTGATGCGGGGCAAACACCTGGTCACGAAACCCAATCCGGCCCAGAAATCCCGCTTGTGCAAGACAACCACAGAACAAGTACCGTCCCAGGCAGCGGGTCATTGTGTGTAAATGTAATCCAAACTAACCCAAAACACGATCTGGTCTTGCGTTGACTATTTTGTGCTTAAGTTTTTTGCGCTCCTTTCTTTTTATTTGACCCGAGCACGGTGAAGCACTTACGACTCTGTTGGCGAGCCAACTGCAAAATCTGGGCGCAAAAAAGCAATTCTTGGCTTCCTACACCGGAATTTGGGCTGACGGGTACCCTTGCGTGCCATTGCCATCTAGCAGTAAACTTCCGGTGTGGAAGGCAGTTACACAAATGCACTGAGAAAATTCTGGCGCATGTCACTCCTGATATGTGTGGGTGTATTCGTGCCTCGTTTATTAAGTGGAGCGCCCCGGTATTTGGTTCGGACTTGGGGGGTTGAGCATGGGATACCTCATAACGCAGTGACAGCGATCTTACAAACTCGGGATGGCTACTTATGGATAGGTACATACGCTGGTTTGGCGCGGTTTGACGGTGTCCGTTTCTTTGTTTTTGATACCACTACCACCGAGCAAATGCCAAGCAGCCGTGTCACGAGCTTGTTTGAAGACTCCAATGGGAATATGTGGGTGGGCTTTGAAGGCGGCGAAGTTGCGTGTTTCCGCGCTCGGCGTTTTCATATTGTGAACTGGGAACCAAAATGGGAAACAAAAATTATTCGGAACCTGGGATCAGACGGGACCGGCGAAGTATGGGCCGTAAATACAGAAGGATTGTTAGCCCGAGTTAAAGACGGACTCGTGCTCATGCCTAGACGGGGTAGCACTCGCGGCATGGTAAATGCCGTTGGGACAGAAAAGACAATCTGGGTGGCCCGAAACGGGTTTGTCTCGGCTTTACAGTGCGGGACGCTGGAGCTGGTAGATTTTGACGGTCGCGGAGGAGAAAGCTATATCCAAGGGATATGCCCCAGCCATGATGGTGGGCTTTGGGTTGTACACGAAGGCCAAGTAAAAAAATGGAACGGAAACAATTGGGTTGAAACCTGGGGAATATGGCAATGGGGCCAGGCGCCGTTAAGCGCATTTGTTGAGACTAAGTCAGGCCTCCTTGCAGCAGGAACGACGGAGCAAGGATTGTTTCTGCTACTTCCTGGGGGACAAGCACTGCACTTTGGCAGCACCAATGGTTTGCCAAGTGATTGGATACGAAGCTTATATGAAGACAGAGAGGGAAACCTCTGGGTGGGAACCGGACAGGGTCTGGCAATGTTGCGTCCGTCCAATATTGGAATTGCAGTTCCACCGGACCAGTGGCGCAGCCGGCCTTTGACTGCAGTAGCAGCAGGGTCGGACGGCTCCATTTGGGTTGGTACTGAGGGGGCAGGATTGTATAGACTGAAAAGCGGACATTGGTCAAGATTAGGGATCGAGGAAGGGCTTCCTAGCGAGTTCGTCTGGTCAATTGCAGAGGATCTTAAAGGCCGTGTTTGGGTGGGCACATGGGGTAGTGGGATACATGTCCATCAAGGCACCAACTTTACAATGGTTCCGGGACTGGATATCAAAGTACCTGTCCTCGCCATTTTGCACACTGGCCCAGATGAGTCATTCATCGGAACTAGCAAGGGACTTTTGCACTACAAAGCTGGGGCTGTAACCGAACTAAAAGATGCGTATGGCAAAGAGCTTGGCGACGTAAGGGCTATTGTCAGGGATGCTGAAGGACGAGTCTGGTGCGGGACTTTGGGTGGTGGCTTGGTTTGTTTCAAAAACGGTACATCGCGCCGGTTTCGAAAATCCGATGGCCTGGCCAGTGATTTTGTCCAATGTTTGTTCGCCGACACCGATGGCACGCTTTGGATTGGCACACATGGTGGTGGGGTAAGCGCCTTCAAAAATGGGCGTTTCACAACAATTACGATGCAACACGGGCTGGCCAACAACTTCATTACTTGGATCGAAAATGACAATGAAGGCAATCTGTGGTTAGCATCACACGGTGGGTTAATGAGGATTACAAAAGGCGAGTTGCAAACGTTTTTTATTAATGGTGCGCCGGTTAAATGTACCGTTTATACGCGGAGTGACGGTTTGCCGACGCGGTTGTTCTGTGGTGGGATGCAACCGGCCGGATGCAAAACACCAGATGGGAAATTATGGTTTCCTACGAGCATGGGCCTTGTGGTCGTTGACCCAAAGAACACGGTGCAAAACACGGTGCCGCCAAGTGTGGTAATCGAAGAAGTCCGGGTTGATGGCGTGCCGGTGCCATTGCCCAATACCTCAAGCGAACCGTTAAGAATCGGCCCCGGATTGCGCCAGATTGAATTTCATTATACCGGCTTGAGTTTTGCTGTTCCCGAAAAAGTCCAGTTCAAATACCGGCTTACAGATCTGAGCTCGGAATGGCTCGGAGTCTTGTCAAAACGCAGTGCTGTATTCAATTACCTGCCGCCTGGCAAATATACATTCCATGTTGCCGCGTGCAACAACGATGGCTTATGGAACGAATCTGGGGCGCAAGTCGCATTTATTGTCCTGCCACGATTCTGGCAGACGATATGGTTCCGTACCGCCATAGGACTGACGTTCGTCATACTGTTGTCTTCCGCTATATGGTTCACAATACGGCACCGGACGCATCGGCGGTTGAAACTTCTTGAACAAGAGCGTGATCGAGAGCAAGAACGCGCCAGGATCGCGCGCGATATTCATGACCACCTTGGAGTGTACATAACACAGGTGACCATGCTTAGCGATCCGACCCGGAATGCAACCGAAGGGGAAGTTGAGGCGTCTATCAAGCTCGGTCGTATCCATAAGATTGGGCGAGAATTGATCCAAGCAATGGATGGGATCGTGTGGGTTATCAACCCAAGGCACGATACGTTTGAAAGTCTGGCAGCATATCTGACGAAGTTCGCACAGGATTTTCTTGGTGAGATTGGCATACGATGCAGGTTGGATATACCATTGCACCTGCCTGCATGGGAAGTAGGTGCGGAGATACGGCACAACCTCTTCCTGTCGTTCAAAGAGGCGTTGAATAACATCGTTAAACACGCTGGCGCCTCAGAAGTGCGAATTTCAATCACTCTTTTGCCTAACGGATTTGAACTCGCACTCGAAGATAATGGACGTGGCTTCACACCGGTCCCATCAGCCCTCGCCACAAATGTCCCTTCGTATCATACGGCTGAGCGCAGCGGGTTACTTAACATGTCGCAGCGAATGTCCGCAATTGGTGGTGAGTGCAAAGTCGAAAGCACACCAGGTAAGGGGACCAGAGTCGCTTTCGTAATACGAATGCCGCATCTATCGTAGCCCCTGAACCGATGAGGTTTAACAGTTAATAACACATCGGTAGGGTCGGGCTGGGGCAAAAACACAAAACTTGGCCGGAACGCGGCTGCTTCTCCGTTTTAACAGAGGCAACAAACGCCCAACTGATACTGCTGCTAATCGCCAGCTTTTGTCGCCCACCTCAAGAGTGATCACTTGCCTTGAAATTGGAGTGTTTTGACGGTTTTACATCAACGACACGTGCCAAACCTCGCCACTGTTGGGGGTGTAGATTGTGTCCCACGCGTTCACATCTGCATCCGCCCCACATCCGGCAATTACCCCGATAAAATGACCGCATGTTTCCTTGGCGCTCCC
>Ga0078972_1010715_pt1 | contig 16895 bp, 20 predicted proteins | sample YelNatPaOPGAMG01_FD_67568 | JGI IMG/M metagenome (GOLD analysis project Ga0078972, IMG submission 67568) | Hot spring thermophilic microbial communities from Obsidian Pool, Yellowstone National Park, USA - OP-RAMG-01 (SPADES assembly) (version 2) | ecosystem: Environmental > Aquatic > Thermal...
CTAAACAGGCACCTAAACCATCGCAGAATAAATCACTTATAAGACGTGCCTTTCCATCAATAATCTGGATTGCTCCTTCAGGACAACTTGGGATACATAAACCACAGCCATTACATTTTTCCTCATCAATTTTAATAATTTTTCTTTTCATAAGTATCTACTTATTTTTAAACCGCAATCACCTTTTTTACCTCCGGAACTTCCTTTTTTATTGCCCGCTCAACTCCCATAGCCATAGTCATCTGAGACATTGGACATCCCCCGCAGACACCCGTAAGCCTTACTTTTACCACCCCATCTTCTACGCTTACCAACTCAATATCTCCACCATCTGCCTGTAAAGCAGGTCTTATATTTTCTAATGCCTTCTCTACCTTTTCCTTCATTTTTTCACCTCCCATTTTTCGGTTATTTTGTTAAATCTTTTCTCTAAATCCTCAATAAAGTTTTCATACTTTAAAACTAAATTCTCACCCATCTGTACATCTTTATTTAAAAATTCCGCAAAGAGCTTTCCAATTTGGGTTATATTTAAATTCCTTTCCATCCAGGGATAAAGTATCTCATCTTCTTTTTTGATATGTTCAGAAAGCAGTTCTTTATAACTATTTAGATGTTCAATAACTTTTGTTTTATCATTCTTTTCTATTGCCTCCAAAATCGCTCTTACATATGCACGCGCAGTATCGTGTTCAGAAAGCATAGTCTTAATAATTTCTAAATTTTTATCAAAATATCCAAAAAGAACCTCTTCTTCTTTGGCATGGTGAAATCTATCCGCATAAGACCTAATAAAATCAACTCCTTCTAAAATTATTCTTTTATATTCCTCAGAGCTTAAATCAAAATCCTCTAAAATCTTAGGGATCAAACTAAGCCATCTTTTTATCAAGTTATGTTCTTCCATAAGTTTTTTTATAGGTGGAGAGGGTTTTGTTTTCTCTTTTAAAATAGATTTTCTGGATATTGTCGGTATCTCTACTTCTTTATCTGGATAAATTACTTTAGCTATCTTAGAAAGAAGTTCTCTTTCTTTTTCTCTACTAAGGTTATGTATTTCCACAATATCTTTTAAAAGACAAGAGCCCGCATTACAACTCACACAAGCAATTTCGTAACTTTGCAGAATCTCTCCTATCTTTGGGTAATTTTTGATTATCTCTTTTATAGGTCTATTTAAAAATTCTTCCATATTTAATTTAAAAGTGATTTTATATTTACTGATTTTAATTTAAAATATGCGTAATTTTCTATGGAATCTAATACCTTTTTTAACTTACATCTCTTTATATCTGGGCAAATCCCTTTCTTTAAAAAACATTTATATAATTTTAAATCTTTCTGAAACACCTTAATCAAATCCAATACAGATATATTTTCTGGTTTTATCCTAAAAGCAAAACCTCCCTTTTTACCTTTATATGCATAGAGAAATCCTTTTTTATTTAAAGCATAAAATAGCCTCCTTAAAAAAGGATAAGGAACTTTTATCTTTTTAGCTATCTCAGAAACTGTACTTATCTTTTTATTTTCTTTAGCCATATATAAAAGCGCCCTTATTGCATAATCTGTATCGCGGGTAATTATATTCATATTTCATTTATAAAGATACCATAATAGTATCATTTTGTCAAGAAAAATTTTTAATTGACTTTTTTGGAATAGGAATGTTGGTTGTGGTTGATTTTTTATTAAACAGTAAAACCTAAACAGGTTTTATCAGAATAAGCACAGATAACACAACAACTACCTAAAGAAGGGGTAATTCTTTTTTGACAGGACTTACAGATATAAAATGATAGGCACATATTTTTAGGTATATCTACCTCTTGGACAAAACTACAGAAAGGACATTTAAGTTTTGCTTTATCTTTAGCTAGATTTAAAAAATTAATAATATTTTCTTTAATTTTATTCCTTATTTCTCTAAAAACTTTAAGTTTTGTCTCTTCTTCTCCTTCAATTCCTGCAGGGTCTTCTAAACTCCAATGTATCTTTTTATGTTTAGCGGGAAATACAGGACAGGTTTGCTTGGCGTTATCACAAACAGTTATAACATAATCAAATTTTTGGCTGATAAATTCCATAACTGATTTTGCTTTTTGCCCGGATATATCAATCCCTACCTCATCCATTACTTTTATAGCCAAAGGATTAACCTCTGTGGGTTTTATCCCTGCGCTATAGACTTCAAATTTATCACCTGCCAAATGCCTCAAGAAACCTTCGGCCATCTGGCTACGGGCAGAATTTCCTGTGCATAAAAATAATACCCTTTTTTTACTCATTGCTTATCCGCAACAGCCATAAGTAGCACTTGGTCCACAGCCACCGCCAAAACCAGAGCTGCCTTTAGAAAAGGTAAAGAAATTGCCTAAGATTTGGAAGGTTTTATTGCTGCCGCATGCTGGACATTTTATTTTTAAGCCCTTTTCTTTCTCGGATATACTTGCCTTTATCTCAAATTTCTTATTGCAATCCTGGCAATAATATTCATACATTGGCATAACTATCGCCTCCTTTACCCCGTTACAAATTTTATTTTCTATATTAACTCTGTATTCCTAACGGGGCTTACAATTTGCCCTTTATCGCTGAGATAATTTCATCGATCTGGGATTGTCCTATACAGGCTACTTCATTATCTACGGTTATCACAGGAATTGCCTGAGGACCAAAGGTACGAAAAAGCTTAAACACTTGCGGATGGTCTTGTAGATTTTTCATCCTCTGGACATCATACACTTCTACGCTAAGTCCAAGTTCCTCAATCGCACTTTTTAAGGATATTACCTCTTCTTCACTCTGGCCGATTGGTCCGCAACAGCTTGAGTTAGGTCCGCAAGGAAATTGTTGTTCCAAGGTAAAGATTTTTACTACTTTACTATTTTTGTCCATCTTAACACCCCCTTTAAAATAGATTGAAAATATATCCAGCGATTACACAACCAACAAAACTTAAACCCACATAAAGCCATAAAAGCTTTGGCTTAAATACAGCCGAAAGCATCATTATAGAAGGAAGACTTAACCCAGGACCGCCTAATAAATATGACAAGGTTGCCCCTGGGCCCATACCTTTTTCAATTAAGGCTAAAGCAGTGGGCACCTCCACATAGGTACAAACATAAGCAAGTACAGCTACAACTGAAGCAACTAAAACTGAATTTAATGCTTTCCCGCCGACAAAATTGACAATTACACTGGTGGGAATTAAAACCCTGATTGCTCCGGCAATAAGCACTGCTAAAACTAAGTAATAATTAAGTGTAAAAAACAATTGCCAGGAAACCTTCCACAATTGAATTAGTTTTTGTCCAAATGTCCCCTGATACCCTTGTGGCAGAATCATACAACCAGATTGATATTTAGAATCATCTCTCTGGATTAAGCGCCACTTTTCATCTTTTGTTTGCTCGATTACTTCTGCTTCTTCAAGTTCTTCTAACTTTGCCTTGTTTTCAATGCCAATCTCATCTAAAGTCAGACCTTCTGGTTTCCGAACCAATTTAACTGCCAGCGAATAGGCAAATTTCTGTAGCTCTGGCGGAAGATTAGGCTGGACATAAATTTTAACTAAATGCCTTAAGCCTTTTCTCTTCTTCTGCCAGTAAGAGACTATTAAACCCACTGACATAGAAATGGCAAAGACAGAAATAACTCTGGCGATAGCCATCTTCTTACCCAAAAGCCCGGCAGTCATAAATACAGTCGGCACATTCAGCATTGGCGCAGAAATTAAAAAGGCAAGTGTAGGTCCTAAAGGGACTCCTGCTTCCACCATACCGGCTAATACTGGAACGATACCGCAAGAACATATAGGTATTACTGCACCGGCGGTTGTAGCCATTAAATTTGCACCAAAGCCGCCATAACCCATCTTGTGCTTTACTTTTTCCCATGAGACAAAAACCACAAGACCGCCTGCAATAAACATTCCCATAATCCAATAAGGCAGAAGTTCTACTAACAAAGCAGCGCCTTTAATGATGATATACCAGAAAACCAAAGGAATATTCCAACTTAAAGGAGTACTTATTTCTTTTACTCTTGCCTCTAAACCTGTAACGCCTTTTTCCTGTAAAATTCCTGCCTTGAACAAACTAGACCAAGATAGATTATGGGCTGCCACATACCAAATGGCTAATATATAAAGCACAACCACACAAATAAAATAAAACCATTCCTTTTTACTGAGTTTACCTTCAGACATAAATGGCCCCCTCTATGATTAAAACGGCCCTTTGCAATGGGATTCTTTGCGTTTCTTGATGGGTTTGTAAATATTCTCCTCTAAAAACTTAAGGGCTACATCTTTATCCCTACCAAGAATAATCTCATCAAGTTCAAAAATCTGTTTTTGATCCAGTGTTATCGTTTCTTTTTCCTCAGGCACCTAAATCACTTCCTTATGGTAGTTAATTTCTTAAGCGGTTTGACAATACACTTTTTCATATTAGCTAAATCTTTTTTAAAGAGGTCATGTTTTTTGGCGAAGTATTCCTTCAAATATCTATAAATAGCTCTTTCAAGTTCATTTCTTGGGTTATTTAAAGAATAAAACATCCATAAACCTTGGCGTCTGGCTTTAACCAGACCTGCATTTTTAAGTGTAGTCAAATGGCGCGATACCTTTGCCTGGGTCAAACCCAGAGTCCATTCCAGATGGCAAACGCAAAGTTCTTTCTCTGATAAAAGTACCATGATTCTTAAACGCGTCTCATCTGATAATGCCTTAAATAAGTTTAATTCTTCTTTCATATAGTTTGCCTTCTATTATATATAACTATAATCGATTATACATATATAATAACAAAAAAATAATTTTTGTCAATGTTTTTGTTTGATTAAATAACCAAAAGTTGAAGTCAACCTGCCTGAAATAATCTCCAATTTTTATTCGCCGATTCACTAAATAAAGGTTGAAAATCAATGATGCATCTGGCCATGGCCTTCGTGCATTGTAGATGACTGCTCGATTTTTTCCTTTGTCTCTTCTTGAGATTGTGCTTTTAATTCTTCCTCCACTTTTTGGATATATTTTTGGGGGTCTTTTTTAAATTCTTCAATACAAGCGGGACAGCAGAAATTATAGATTTTTCCTTCATATTCATAGGTTGCTTTGAACTTTTCATCAATCCTTTCTCCGGAAACCGGACAAATTTTATTACCCACTTCAACCGCTTCTGTTTTGATTTCTTCTTCTTCACTTTCACCTTTTGCCTGAGCAAATTTAGAACCTCCCATATTACACATCTTGGCAAAAGACAATCTACCTATCCCCAGAATCAATATCCCGCCCATTAAAATCATAAATATTCTTTTAGACATATTATCCTCCTACTTTAAATTGTGATAATTTAATTCCTTACTTACTAGAACTCACCTATCCTAATGGACAGTTTAAAGTCATGCCCGGGACCTCTTACAGTGTCCTTCTTTACAATGTGCTCCTGGCCGAATCAACCAGTGAATAATTTCTTGCCATAGCCTCACCTCCCTTCAAATTATCTATCCCACCACAAATCAGATAAAATAATATCCTAAAACATAGACACCCGTCGGGTGGAATCACAGGAGTTCATTCTAAGATAAGATCTTTTATTTTTGTCAACTCCCTTTGATAAGAAATTCTATCTTCAACAAATTCTCTGTATGATTTAGGATTAATCTCTAAAACATCCTCGAAATTACAAATTCTTTCTTCGCGTTCTTCTCCTAAAAATTCCCTATAGGAAGAAAACTGCCAATCCTGAGGTCTCTCGGTTAAGAAAGCTGTGGTAGGATTAAGATGGATATACCGGGACAAATGCAATAGTTGTTCATCACTTGTAACTAATACATTTCGAAATTCTCTTTCCCATAAAGGACCTTTTCTTTTATATTTCAAATTAAAATACCGAGCATAGCTATTAGCAATCAGTGACATAAAAACAGATATACCCTTATCTCTCAGTTGTCTTAAAATTAGATGAATATGAGTAGGCATAATACAGTAAGCAATTATATCCACAATTCTACTACCTCCTATTTTTAAATTACTATTAAGTGGGTTTCGTTCTTTTATATTTTCCCATCGGGAAAACTTCAACTTACTGCTTTCCCATTGATAGTAAGAAAGAAGTCTCTTCATTCTTACAAAATCATCTTTTCTATTAAATATCTTATATTCCGCTATGCTTTTATTAAAAATGTGGTAACACTCACCTGTTACTAAAGGAAATTTCCTCACAGTTACCATTATTATTCTCACCTCCCATATTTTCTTAAATTTCTATTCCACCCGACGGGTGGAATAGGGGAGCTAATCTATTTAATTAGTCAATCTATTCAATTTTCTTTCCTCTCGCCAAGAATAAAGCACCGGAACAATAAACCAAGTAATCATCTCAATAGTCATACCACCTAAAGATGGTATGGCCATAGGTTGCATTACTTCTGCGCCGGTTCCTTTTAAAAACATAATGGGTAAGAGCGCGGAAATAGTAGTAATGGTGGTTAAGAATGCCGGACGGATTCTGCCTAAACCGGCATAAACAACTGCCTCAATAACATCCTGGCGTGTCTTTATCTTATCTTTTTGCTCTTTAAATACATCATCTAGATATGTAGTCATTAATATGCCATCATCCACTGCAATACCAAAAAGGGCAATAAAACCTACCCATACTGCGACTGAGAAATTAAATCCCGAGAAAGCCAAAAGCCAAATTCCTCCTGCCAAAGTTACCGGGACCGCAGTAAAGATAAAGACAGATTTTATAATGGAGCGAAAATTCATATAAATAAGCAAGAAATTAATCAAAAGGCTTACCGGAAGAAGTATAGAGATTTTTTTCTTGGCGCGCACCTGATTCTCAAACTGGCCTGACCACTGCAGAAAATAGCCTTGCGGTAATTTTACTTTTTGTGCGACAATCTTGGATGCCTCTTCTACAAAACCTACCATATCCCGTCCCCTTACATTCATCAGCACATAGGCGCGAAGCAAGCCATTTTCTGAATTAATCATTGCCGGGCCAGTGACAAAATAAATATCTACTAATTGACTAATGGGAATCTGTGCACCGTCTTTGGTAGAAATAAGCACACGGCGAAGAGCATCAATATTATCGCGTAGCTCTCGGGCATAACGCACCCTGACTGGATAACGTTCTCTTCCTTCTACAGTAGTAGTTAAATTTTCACCACCAATAGCCATCTCAATTACATCCTGCACCTCGCGAATAGATATTCCGTAGCGGGCAAGTTGCTCTCTTTTTATTTTAAACTCAATATAGGGTTTGCCAATAATCTTTTCCGAATATAAATCCACTGCCCCAGGAATAGTTTTAACTACCTTTTCTACTTCTTGGGCAATTTCTTCGATTTTTTGTAAATCCGGACCAAAAACCTTAACTCCTACAGAAGTCCTGATGCCGGTTGCTAACATATCAATGCGGTTGACTATAGGCTGGGTCCAGATATTGGAAACCCCCGGAATCTGTAATGCTTTATCCATTTCTCGAATTAACTTCTCTTTGGTAATTCCTTTTCTCCACTGGCTCTTTGGCTTTAAGGTAATAATAGTCTCAAACATCTCTACAGGCGCAGGATCTGTTGCAGTCTCTGCCCGGCCGACTTTACCAACAACCATCTCTACTTCGGGAAAACTCTTTATGATTTTGTCCTGTATTTGAATTACCCTTATTGCCTCAGTCAAGGAAACCGATGGCCGCATCACCGGCATAAATAGAATTGAGCCCTCATCAAAAGGAGGCATAAATTCCCTGCCGATACGCGGGCTAAACCAAAACCAAACTAAACTTAAGCTACTTATAATAATTATAACTAAAATTGACTTTGCTTTTTTGGGAAGAATAAAACCTAAGATTACTAAAACAATACTTAAAAATACAACCAAGGAGATAATATCTTTGGGAAGAATAAACGCTAAACTTGTAATCAGTACCACTGCCGGAATAAGCAAAAATGCCACCCGGTGGTTAAGACACCAACGTAAAATCTTCTCATAGTAATGCTGCAGAGTCTTTACGAGCATATTTTCTTCTGGTGGCCGAAGCCTTCCTTTTAAAAAATATAGCGCCAAAACCGGAGTTAAAGTCAAAGCCACAGTTACCGAAGCCAGTAATGTAAAGGTTTTAGTATAAGCCAAGGGTTTAAAGAGCTTTCCTTCCTGCGCCTCTAAGGCAAACACTGCCAAAAAGGATACAACCGTAGTCAGGATGGCGGTTAATATACTTGAGCCAACTTCTGAAGCTGCGCCAAATACCACATCCAGACGTGTCTTTAATCCCTTTTTTATCTCTTCGGCATGGATAATCAGTCGACGATAGGCGTTCTCAGTCATCACAATACCCATATCTACTAATGTACCAATGGCGATGGCAATGCCGGATAAGGACATAATATTGGCGTTTATTTTTAGATAATACATAATAATATAGGCAATCAAAACCGAAAAAGGTAAAGTCAAACAAATCATTACCCCTGCCCAGAAATGCGCCAAAAATGGCACCACTACCGCCATAGTAATAATTATTTCTAAAATTAATGCCTCGCGTAGAGTAGCAATAGTGCGATGAATTAGTTGGGTGCGGTCATAAAAGGGAACGATCTTGACTCCCGGCGGTAAGCCTTTTTCTATTTCCTTGATGGCTTCTTTGACGCGCTGTATTACCTGCATTGCATTTTCGCCATAACGCATAATTACTACCCCACCCACTGCCTCCTGACCATCTTTATCCAGTGCGCCCCGGCGAAATTCCGGACCTAACTGCACCGTAGCAATATTTTTTATAGTTACCGGCACGCCATTAAACTCACCCACGACAATATTCTCAATATCTTCTAAGGATTTAATAAAACCTAAGCCACGGATGATGTATTCCATAGCGTTATTCTCAATTACTTTTGCGCCTACATCGATATTGGATTTTTTAACCGCCTCCATAATCTGGCCTAAATGGATGTTATAGGCAAGCAGCTTGTTTGGGTCAATATCAATTTGATATTGTTTGACAAATCCGCCGATTGAGGCGACTTCTGATACGCCCTCAACAGAATTGAGTTGATAACGGATAAACCAATCCTGTAAACTCCTTAATTTATCTAAACTATAACCTTTACCTTCTACCGTATACCAGAATATCTGACCTAAACCCGTAGCATCAGGTCCTAAAACCGGTACCACTCCCATAGGCAGTTTTGCTGAGGCGAGATTTAACTTTTCTAAGACGCGTGAACGCGCCCAATAATAATCCACATTATCATTAAAAATAAGATAAACTTCAGAAAAACCAAAGGAAGAAGTGGCACGGATAGTCTTTACTCCTGGGATACCACGCAGAGAAACTGAAAGAGGATAAGTAATCTGATCCTCTACATCCTTGGCAGAACGGCCTGGCCATTCTGTATAAACAATCACCTGTTTTTCACCGATATCCGGTATAGCGTCAACCGGAATATTGGTAATTGCCCAAAGCCCCCAGAAGAAGACTGTGATATAAATGACAAAAACTACAAAAGGGGTTCTTAAACAGTAGTTAATAAGTTTATTAATCATAATCCTTAATGTTTATGTTGCGTCTTAATTTCAGATTCACTTTCCTGTTTTATTTCAGTTGCACCGCCCCATAATGCGGACATACCACCGCTAAGCTGGCTCTGAGAATCAATTAAGAAGTTTCCCGTAGTAACTACAATATCATTTTCTTTCAAACCCTTTATTACCGGAAAGAACTTGCGCTCTTTTCCATTAACAAAAGCAGTTGCCTCAGGACCAACTTCTACTTCTTGCGCCTTAAATTTACCCTTACCTAAATCTATATAAACGAGTTTTCTTATCCCCGTGTCTAAAACCGCTTCTTTAGGAACCGCTAAATTTTTGCCTAAATCAATATGGATAAAGGCATCTAAATACATATTCGGCTTAAGTTTTCCTTGGGGGTTATCTACCTTTACGCGCGCCCGGACACTGCGCGTCTTTTCATCCAGAACCGGGTCAATAGCCACAATTTTTCCGCTAAATTCCTCATCGGGATAGGCAATTGCCTTTAAGATAACCTGCTCACCTACTTTTACTGTCGCCAGGTCATCTTCATAGATAGTCAAATAAGCCCAAACATAAGGACTTAGCGTATCAGAAATAAGTAAGGCGCGGTCAGCTTCTGCTTTATTCTTTAACTCCTCAATCTGTTCATCGCTTAAGCCCTGGAGTTTAAGTTTAAAGGCACTAGCAACAATTAATGCTTCCAATCGTTCAGTAATTTCAGCGGACTGGCTTGATTTTATGACTTCTTTAGTCCTGTATGCCTGGATAAATTCAGCTTGCGTCTTATATAAATCTGGATCATAAGCAATCTTGGCGACGGTGCGAATTATGCGCATCAGAGTCTGAATCTGAACAGGTTCGGTTTCAAGGCCAATAATTTCCTGTTGGGATGCTTTTATCTTTACAATTTTTTCTTCGGATATGCCTTCTGTCATCTCCTCTTCATCCTCATACACAGGGATATAATCCATGCCCATAGAGTCTTTCATAAACGTAGGGGAGGTAATTTTCGGGTTCATCGGATTACGATAGTATAGAATCTTTCTCTCTTTCTTACTATCCTTAGCAAGAGATATCTCTAAACTAAAAAATAAAACCATAAATACAATTATTGCTTTATTAATTTTATTTCTCATCTTTCACCTCACTTAAATTTACTCCTACCACTCTTTCTAAATCTGCCAAATTCATATTATATTCCACCCATGCCTGATAATAAGACATCTTGGTTTCTATTAGCATCCTTTCTGTATCCAAAAGCAGTATAAAATCACCTTTACCAGAACGAAACCCTGCTAAAGATGATTCAAGGGATGCCTCTAATATAGGTATAAGGTTTGTCTTATATAATTTAATTTTATTTTTAGCCACTTCTATTTTTGTAAATAAATCTTTTACTTCTTTAAATGCTTTATTTTCCATTGCTTTATAGGCTTGCTCTGCTTCCTCTAAGTTAAATATTGCTTCTTTTAGCTCATAACGCTGTTTTGTCCAAAACCAAAAAGGCAAACTAAATGCCAACATTAAATCCCAAGGTCCAATTCCACCGGCGGTAATACCTCTTAAGCCAATTTCCGCCATTAAATCCGGCAAGAAATTTCTTTTGGCAAGTGATTTTGCATACTTGTTTTTTTCTATAGCATAAGCGAAGATAAGTAATTCTGGTTGATTAAGAAGGGTTAATTGATAGAGAGAGTGAATATCTCTATTGAAAAAAGTATCTTCTTTTAAATCCGGTATACCCAATGGACTTTCTGGGTCTCTATTTAAAAGTGTATTTAAACGGGTCTGTTTTGCCTTATTTTCCTGCTTTAAATTTTCAATCTCATTGCTTAATTTGGCAATCTCTAAATTTATCTTGAAGACTTCTTCTTGGGAAATTTCACCGATAATATATCTTGCCTCGGCAATTTTGGCAATCTCCTCCAACAATTTAAGGCTTTCCTGTTTTAGTTCTATCTCTTTATAATTCATAAACAAATCATAATAGGCATTTTTTACTTCATTGATAACTTCTAATTCCTTATTCTTATATTCTGAGGCAAACATCTGGGATTCAACCAAAGCCATTTTTCCTTTTAAAGATAATTTACCAAACAAAGGAAAAAATTGACTTATAGAAAGCATCCTATCTTCGGGCATAGTGCGGTCTAATTTTAGAGTGCCTTTTTGTATCTTCATAAAAGAAAAACCTACTGTGGGGGACTCTAAAGATTTACTTATCGGGATTCTTGCCAAAGAGGCCTGCCAGCGTTTTTTGGCCGATAAAATTTCTGGATTGTTCTTTTTTGCCTCCTCAAGCAAAGAATTTAAAGAAAGGCTTTCTTTCGCAAAAGATAAAGGATTAATGATAAATAAACTTGCCAAAAATATGCTTAAAAATTTTTTAGACATATAATTAAATGATCTTTCTAAATCTTGAGATTAACTCGACAACTTCATCGATTTTTTTCTGTTTTTCTATTTCGGATTTGCCTTTAAAGGCATGGATGACACAGCCTGAAAGGTGTTTTTTAAAAATCTCATTCTCTACCCGATATAAGGCACCAATAACCGAATGTATCTGTGTGATTATATCTACACAGTATCTTTCCTCCTCAATCATCTTTTGAATCCCTTTAATCTGGCCTTCAATTTTTTTTAAATATTGTAATTGTTCTTTGTGTGTAGTCAGCTGTTTCATTTTTTATCACCTTATCCTTTCAAGGATAAGTATACCATACCCCCCTACCCTATGTCAAGAGAAAAAAATTATATCCTATAACTTTTAAGCAATTCATCTTTTATGGGACTAACTAAAATAGGATTACTTATGTTATTAGAGGCTTTCCTATACAAAACCTTTATCTTGCTTTGATGATTATCGCTGTATCTGGCGATAATTGAAGAGGCTAAAGAAAGTATATTTTCGTCAACTAAACCCCTAAGCACACCCACCGGACCTTTTATCTCAAAGGGCTGAAGGAAGATATCTTTGTCTTTAGATAGATTTAAAAGTTTGGTGTTTTCCTCTTCGTTCCTTCCTACAATTAATTTAGTTTGTGGACTTAACCGAAAATGTCTTCCTAATTTAAGCAGTTGAACATCATTAAGATCAAAATCAGGGTTATGCTCCATTAAATCTTTCATTCTCCTAGAAAATCCGGGATCAGTCAAAAGGCAACCCCCTGACGGACAGGGATAATCATTGATACCGAATTGCACTGCCAACTCTATCTGGGGTTTGCGAGAACGCCCCTTTATACATAAAAGTTTTTCTCTATTAACCAGTCCTTCTTTTTCAGGAATAGTGGGTTCTAATAATCTTGCGCAAAGTGGCCTTAATATTAATCCCTCCAAACCACTATCCCTTTCTATAATTCTCATCGCCTCTTTTCTCTGTGACATCGGTCGCTCCCCTAAAACTTCGCCAGTAATCAAAAATTGTGCACCAATTTCTCGCATATATTGGCCCGCTTTTTTAAACATAAATATGCGACAATCAAGACAGGGATTCAGATGAGCGCCATAGCCATATTTAGGTTTTTTGACTACTTCAAGATATTCCTTGCTAATCTCAAATACCTTAAGTTTTATCCCTAATTTATCCGCAGCGGATTTGCTGGCTAAACATGTCTTTCCTCTAGCGGTACAGGTGCAGAAAACCGTTAAAAAATTTACCGCCTCTACTTCTATCCCCTGCTCTAAGATAATTCTTGTCGCCAAAATACTATCTAAACCACCGGATAAAAGGGCTATTGCTTTAGCCATTATCTACTCCTAATATTTTGTTCAAGAAGTCTGTTCATACTTCCGGTTTTATACCCTTCAATATCAAGAACAACAAAAATATAACCCATTTTTTTACAATAGGCCAATATCTTTTCTCTATGCTTTATCACCTTTTTAAAATCCTCTTTTAAAACATCGATTTTTGCTATCTCGCCAAAATGCCTCACCCTTACCTGCTTTATTTCAAACTTCATAATGTATTCTTCTATGGCATTAATTTTAATGAGTTCGCTTCTGCCTATTCTTTTACCATAAGGGAATCGGGAAGCCAAGCAGGCAAAAGAAGGTTTATCCCAGGTAGGCAATTTTAATCTTTTTGAAATCTGCCTAATTTCATTCTTTGTTAATTGAGCTTCCGCAAGAGGTCTGCGTATATTTAATTGTTCTCCTGCTTTCAAACCTGGCCGGAAGTCTAAGAGATCATCATAATTTGTGCCGTCTGCCACAAAGGATATTTTATTTTCTCTGGCTATTTCCTGGATTTTTGAGAATAATTCTCGTTTACACCAATAGCACCTATCTTGATTATTCATAACAAAATTTTTATTCTTTAGTTCTTCGGTTTCTATCAACAAAAAGGGTACTTTTAACTTCTTTGCCATGGCAATCGCATATCTTATTTCGCGCTGCGGATAAGTCTCTGATTTTGCAATAACTGCTAAAACTTTATTTTGTAAAATATCTTTGCAAATCTTTAAAAGAAGAGTACTATCTGTGCCTCCTGAATAAGCGACTATCACCGAGCGCATACTCCGGATGATCTTCTCTAAATTATTTAATTTATTTTTGATACTATTAGGAAGATCTTTTAACATATACTCTCTAAATATCTAATCTATTCTGCTTGACTGAAGCATCCTATCAACCGCCAACTTTGCCTTTTGCCTAACATCATCTCCAATAATAACTTCATACTTCATATCTTCTAAAGCCCATAATACTTTCTCTAAGGTGGTTAGTTTCATATTAGGACAGAGGGCTTCCTCTGTCGCAGGATAGAATAATTTATCCGGATTTTCCTTGCGCAATCTATAGAGTAAACCTATCTCTGTACCCACGATCAGCTCTTTCGCATTTGAAATTTTCGCATATCTACACATACCCTCGGTTGAGAGCACTTTGTCTGCTAACTTTATAACTTCCGGTGTACATTCCGGATGCACTATAACTTCTGCATGGGGATGCAGTTTTTTCTGTTTTAATATATCTTTAGCTAATATCTTAACATGGGTTGGGCAATAGCCATGCCAAGAAATGAAACTTCGTCCTGTCTGGCTTGATACATAGTGCGCCAAATATTTATCAGGGACAAATATTATCGGGTCTGTATCTTTTAATGGCCCATTTACTATTTTAATCGCATTTGCCGAAGTGCAACAGTAATCGGCCTCTGCCTTTACTTCCGCAGGGGTGTTTATGTAACAGAGCACTTTTGCCTGAGGGTGTCTTGCTTTTAATTCTCGGAGTTCTTTTGCAGTAATCATATCGGCCATAGGACAGCCGGCATTTTTATCGGGGATAATAACGGTTTTCTGGGGAGAAAGAATCTTTGCAGTCTCCGCCATAAAGTAGACTCCGCAGAATACGATAAGCTCAGCATCCGTTTTACTTGCTTTCATACTTAAGCCTAAAGAGTCTCCTACAAAATCCGCGATATCCTGAACTTCGGGAAGCTGATAATTGTGTGCCAAGATAATTGCTTTCTTTTTTTCTTTAAGGGTTCTAATTCTTTCAACAATGTCCATCTTGGTACCACTTAAAAAAACGCCTCTCTTCTACTCCTGGTAAAAGAGAGGCGGTATGTTCCTACTTACCTTTAAGTAAAGCTTTATACCATAACCTCTTCTTTTGTAGGACAGGCTTCTTTTACAGTCTTTTTTGAAAGAATCTTTATTGCTTCAGAGGCTGCTTTCCTTCCGGAAAGAAGCATCCCGCCAAAAGTTGGCCCCATACGGGGAATTCCGTAAACAGTAGAGACTGCCATACCTGCTACAATCAAACCGGGATGAATCTGACCCGTTTTCTCTACCACCAAATCTTCAGAGGTATTGACATCCATCGGCCCGAAATCAGCCATTTTTAGGATATTTCTTTTTTCTAAACTTCGGCATACGCAAGCCTCATGGCCAGTAGCATCAATAACTATCTTTGATTCTAAAGAAATGGGATCTACACAGGTAATCTGTCTAGGCAGGGCTGATACAGGAGTCCAGTTGATAACCACTCCTTCTACTCTTTTGTTTCTATAAACTACATCATCGAACTTAGTCATATTGAGAATCCTAACCCCTGCATCGCAAGCTAAAGAAATGAGTTTTGCACAAGCATTTGGTCCATCCGCAATAAATAGACCTTCTTGTACTTCTTTGTAGGGTATCTTAAGTTCATCAAGAATTTCCTGTGCGGGAGCTCTAAAGGTAAGCGTATTCATCAGATAACCTCCGATCCAGAAACCTCCACCTAAATAGTTGTTGCTTTCCACGACCAGAGTCTTAAAACCTTCTTTCGCTAAATCCCTGGCTGCCATCAGCCCGCTTGGGCCAGCTCCGACTACAATTACATCTGATACCAGATAATCCTGAAACCATCTACTGAATTCATTAACAATCGCCCTGCTTATCGCTGACTCAGTTACTTTCTGAAACATATCTCGTCACCTCCTTCTAAAATTAAAAATCCCTTCTTACAAGACTCTTTAAACCCTTTACAACCCCTTCATTTTTATCCGCACTTATATATTATCAATAAAATAGAAATCCTGTCAATACTTTTTATATTTAACATATAAATATCATTTATATATTAGCCTGGCTCACCATCTCTTACATAACTTCTCTTAATCTGTGTAAACTTAACTTTCATTACTCCTCTTTAAAGAAGTCGATGAGATTTTAATCGATGGGTATTATTCGACACAGCTGGTTTTTTGAGTATAATGAGAATAAGGCAGCGGATAAAGAGGCGTTTGGGGAATATGAGGATTTGCTGGTAGAGATATTAAGTAGAAAAAAATAAATCCTGAACTACTCCTCTTCTACTTCAAAACCGCATCCACAGATGTTACATTCATAGCAAGATAGATTACACTGCCACAATACGGGCATATTTCAGTATTCAACAGCTCATCGCCACCTTCCATCATAAAATCCCAGAAGTCTAGAGGATTCATAATAATTTGAGGTGTTTCTATTTTTCAAAAATTAGAGGCGGGTTATCTTAGTTTTCAAATTCAGACATTTATAACTTATTGTGGCGTAATAACTAATTTCACAAGGAACCGTCCCCATTTATCGTTAATTTCGTTGAGTTCGTTATTATCGTTATTATCGTTAAGTTCGTTATACTGATTAAAAATTCACTTTAATTACCATTTACCAATTACTGATTACCGATTACTAATTTTAACCTTAACTACTCACTACTCAATACTTACTACTCACTACTTTTTATTAACCCCCTAACTCCTGAATAATTGCTTTTATTGGTGGAGAATAGATAATTTTATAAGGAACTATTCTTATTTATAAAAATTTAGACGACTTTATCACGACTAAACTTATTAAGGTATTGA
>Ga0078972_1010719_pt1 | contig 16886 bp, 12 predicted proteins | sample YelNatPaOPGAMG01_FD_67568 | JGI IMG/M metagenome (GOLD analysis project Ga0078972, IMG submission 67568) | Hot spring thermophilic microbial communities from Obsidian Pool, Yellowstone National Park, USA - OP-RAMG-01 (SPADES assembly) (version 2) | ecosystem: Environmental > Aquatic > Thermal...
TTTGGCCGAAGCAAGGAAAAGCGAAGCGATGCCCGATTAATAGTACTTGCCTTAGCCATCAATCCCGAAGGTTTTATCACTTACTCCACTATTTTGGAAGGCAATGCCACCGATCCTTCATCGCTGCCGGATATGGTCCAACAACTGGCCAAGAGCACCATAACGGGACATGAGAAGGTGTTGGTAGTACTTCCTGTTTTCCGCATGACAATTTTTAACATTTATAACATTCAGGAAATCAATGTAAAACAAAATATATTTTGTATTTTTGGGTGTCCCAATACTCAGAGGTCATGTTTTTACGGGAAAAAAAGAATAAATCAGGTAGCGTAAGTGTTCAAATTATTCAGAAACTGCGAGGTGAATACAAAGTTATACAAACAATAGGTAAGGGTCGAACGGAACAGGAACTTACCAAACTCAATTATTTAGGGAAACAAGAGATCGAACGATTATCAAAACAGCCAGAATTGTTTGTTTGGGAAAACGATTTGCAGATTGAACAGTTATTTTCTAATCTAAGTAATGCAAGTATTCGTATAGTTGGTCCAGAACTTATTTTTGGTAAGTTGTATGACAAAATAGGATTTGGTTCGATTCAACAGGAACTTTTTCGACATTTAGTAATTGCTCGTATTGCTTATCCACTAAGCAAATTAAAGACGGTAGATTATTTATATCGTTATCAAGGAATAACCCTCGATATTGACAAAGTTTATCGGTTCTTGGATAAGCTTAATGAAGAATTGAAAGTCCAGGTAGAGCAAATCTCATATTGTCATACTTTGAAGGTTTTAGAGGGCAAAATAAGTGTTGTTTTTTATGATATGACCACTTTGTATTTTGAAGCCGAGGATGAGGATGATTTACGTAAAACTGGATTTAGCAAAGACGGTAAAAACAGTAATCCGCAGATATTTCTTGGATTGTTGGTCGGAAGGGGAGGTTACGCTATCGGATACGATATTTATGAAGGAAATATATTTGAAGGACACACGTTAATTCCATTCATCGAAAAAATAAGTGCTAAGTTTAATTTAGGTAAACCGATTGTGGTTGCCGATGCGGGTTTGCTTTCCACTCAGAATATAAAAGCCTTAGAAGACAAGGGATATGAATATATATTGGGAGCAAGAATAAAAAACGAATCCGAGCAGATTAAAAAGCAAATAGTGGATAATGAGTTTTCCAATGGGCAAACAATTTGTATTAACAAGTCGGAGACAACAAAACTGATAGTTGCATTTTCGAATAAACGGGCAGCCAAAGATCAGCACAATCGTAACAGAGGTTTACAAAGACTCGAAAAACAAATCAGAGCAGGAAAATTGACCAAATCGAATATAAATAATCGGGGATACAACAAATACCTGAAAATGGAAGGCGAAATTAGCATTGCCATTGATTACGAAAAATATCATGCTGATGCTATCTGGGATGGATTGAAAGGCTATATTACTAACGCCAGGTTAACAAACGATGAGGTAATAGAAAATTACAAAAGCCTATGGAATATAGAACGAGCATTTCGAATGTCAAAAACAGATTTAAGAATACGTCCAATATATCATAGGCTTAGAAATCGAATTGAAGCTCATATTTGTATTTCATTCACAGCATATTGTATTTATAAGGAGCTGGAAAGGATATTGAAGTTATCAAAATCAACTTTGTCAGTCAAAAGATCTGTTGAATTAACTCATAACAATCAAATAAGTTATATGCTTCCCCAATCCAAGCATACTAAATCAATTCTTTTACAAATGGATGATGAACAGGCGGAACTTTATAAAATCGTCAATTTTTCATAGGGTGTCCCAATGCTGAAAACAGGATAGAGATATCTCATACCCAGTTAACCAGGTATGAAAGTAAAAATATACAGCCTCCGGCAGATGTACTGCAAAGGCTGGCCAATGTATTTGATGTCTCTATTGATTACCTGGTAAATGGTAATAAATCTGATAAGGTCGAGCAAACTTTAAAAGATGCCGAGCTGATCAAACAGTTCAAACAACTCGACAAGATGCCGGAAGATGAGAAGAAATCTATCCTTAAGGTACTAAACGCCCTGATCCGGGATTTTAATGCTAGGCAGGCTTATGTACTTTAAGTAAAAAGCCCCGGAATGCGAGGCTTTTACTGCTGATTTTTTAATACCCTTTTTCTGAGTTCACTACTCTCTGAAAGTTTAAATTCAACAGGAATAGTATATCTAACCTTAATTGGTTTACCATGTTGCATGGCGGGTTTCTCGTACCTGATAAGCTTTGTTACCCTCAATGCTTCTTCATCAAGATCTTTTCTTATGCCCCTTAAAATTTTATGATCAAAAGTTACTCCTAAAGTATCAATCCAGTAAACAACAAACACAGTACCCTCTAATAAGTCTTGTTTAGCTTTTTGAGGATAGCATATATGGTCTTGGATAAAATCTTTTAAGTTTCCATTAAATATAGGTTTGTCTTCAATAAAAGTTATAGTACTGATAATACTACTATCTTTTTTTTGTGAAAAGGCACTAGAAAGAAGAAAAGTTAAACCTATTAACAAGTAAAAATATTTTCTTACCATCTTCTTGGAATTTTATAAATCCAGCTTTTGGGATACGATCGAAAAGGAATATCAATGAACCTCAATTGACTTTGATAGTATTCCATCCCACTAAAAGGTAAACGATTACCCAAAAATAATCCTTGATTTTTATAAGCATAAATATAACCCTGTATTTCCTCAGGAAATATATCAAATCCTAAACCTTGAAATTCTCCGGGTACCTTGTCATAAGGGATTCCATTTAATACTTTTTGGGCATGAAAAGATTCTTTAATATACGTTCCCTTTAATGTACCGTAATTATCAAAAGCTAAATCTCCAAAAGCAATATCCCCATTTTTAAGAGTAGCACCCCAATAACTACCATCTGGTTGATAGCTAGGGCCACTCAGATCTGGTTTGTAAAGTCCTTTAAATCCAAAATAATCCAGTATCTCCTGTTTTCCCATTCCTCTTCCCATCATATTGTTAAAGACATTTTCGTTGGTATAAAAACCTTCTCCTTTAAACAGGTTACTCATGTTTTCTGATGTCACAGTTGTCATCAGAGCTCCTCCGGCAGCTCCCCATAACATACCCTTACCTACATCATCTCCCCAAAGTGCAGCATTGAGTCCCCCCGTAAACGCTCCTTCTGCAGTACCCAAACCTAAATTGGCAGCAAAACTCATGCCTGATCCTCCAACCATAGATAAAGCTCCACCAACTGCACCGGTTATTCCTCCTCGCCATGCTCCATCCCAGAAATTCATACCAGGTGTCTGAGCACCTCTTATGCCACCTGATATCCATCCTATATCTGTACCTATCGCAACTGGGAGAAGCGGCGGACAGAATATAGCTGCAAGGATTGTAAATATGAACTCTCCACTTGGATCTGTATAAACAAGAGGATTATTCACGCAATAAGAATACCGATTGAAGTTCTGGCTGAAATCCGGTGCCTGCACATACGGATCGGGAGACAAAAATCTTCCTAATGCCGGATCATACAGTCGGGCGTTCATGTTTATCAACCCAAACTGGGTCAGGTGTTCATGCCCTGTATAACCACGGGATAAGAACAATACCGGCTCTTTATCGGGAGTGTATGCTACCTGTGTATTGGGATCGCGCAATCTGCCCCAGGGATCATAACTTAATTCTTGTTTCAAAGAGCCGGCAGCGTTGACCACATGGGTAATGCTGCCCAGATAATCACGACAAATATAGTAAATATTCCAACTTCCACCGCCTTCTTTCACGTAAACAGCCGGGGCAGAGTAGGCATCGCCGCCAAGGTAGAGTTTTTCTTTGCTTCCGGCTATGCCCGTCTCGGTCTCGTACTGTCCGCCCAGATAGTATCGGGTTAGTTGCGTGACGCCGTCTTTAGTGAGCAGCATCTTAACGCGGTCGCCATCGGAGTTATAGGTTAGGGTTGCCACGTAACCATTTTCGGCTATTGTCGAAGGTCGTTGCATGCCATTGTAGCTGACGTCTTGGTTTCGTAGCGGAATAGCCGTGCCATAGGGTGTCACGGCACTCACGGCATAAGGTTTCCCGAGAGTATTGTATGTGAAGGAACCCACTGATGAGTGGTCGGTAATGTTGCCTGTGGCGTCGTAGTTCATGGTTACCCCGCCAAAAGTTTTCAGACGGTTAAGATTGTCGTATGTGAAACTTTCCTGTAAGCCCCGTGTGTTGTCCTTGCGCCAGTTAAGGTTACCCGTAGCGGGATCGAAGTTATAACCGAAATCCTGCAGAGTGGCGGAGCCGCATTTGACCGTCCGCGCCGTGGGCATGCCGTAGGCGTCGTAACCGTATGTTCGCGTAAGGTTGCCGGTGGTAGCACCCGTAGCCATCCCCATATCGTTCTCGGCGGTGAGTTTCCATAATGAGGCGGAACCGTTCAACTTTATCTCAGCCAAATTACCGTTGCTGTAGAGGTAGGTTTCGGTAGCTATCGCCTCGTTTTGGGAAGTGTAGCTGATGGCCGTAGTCGTTCCGTTAGCGTAGGTATAGTTTTTTTGTAACCATTTGCCGTCGGGGGCGGTTTCTGTTGCCGTCGCCACCCGCATCAACCCGTCGTAGGTATAGCTTTGTCCCGAACTGTTGTTGCTGCTCACTGTTGCCAACTGCCCGTCGGTGTTATAGGAATAGGTGGTAGTCAGTTCGCCCGTAATTTCTTTCTGGATTACACGGTTGTAGGCGTCGTAGGTAGTATTGGTTACCTTGCCAAGAGCGTCGGTCTGGCTGTTGAGGTTGCCGGCCGCATCGTAGGCAAAAGTGCGGGTGCCCGCGCTGGGATCCACGAGTTTCGTCTGCCGGCCACAATCGTCATATTCGAAACTGGTGGTAATGCTTCCCGGCGCTACAATGGACGACGGTTGCCCATCGGGCCTCAGGTTGTAGGTGATCGTCCCAGCCGGATCGGATATGCTCACCACCTTGCCCGTGACATCCTTGGTGGTGGTTTTGGTCACCCCGTCGATAGTGGAGGTTACAGAAAGATTGCTGTAAGAATAACTATCTGTTTTACCCGAAGCATACGACAGGCTAAACAAGCGGTCGTAGTCGTCGTAACTATAGGTATCCCATTGCGAGGGAGACCCGCTTTTGAACGGGAGCGAACTCTTTTGCAATCGGCCAAAAGAGTCGTATTGCTTATCGGTATAGAGGTAGTTGCCGTCAAAGCGTTGTTCTCCCTTACGGATTTCTCGTCCCAGGGCATCGGCAAACGACTGGACGGAAGGCTTTCCTGTGGTGGTGGCGGTTTCCTGGATCAGCGCACCCGAGGGAGAGGAAGCCCACGACAAGGAGGCTGTTTCTGTCACCCCGTCGGGATATTTGGTCTGGATTTTTAATCCCCAATCGTCGTAAAAATATGTGGTTATATTTCCTTTGTGGTCGGTAGCTGAAGCCAGTTGCCCTTTTGTATTATAGGCATAGTCGGCATATTGTCCCAATGGATTTGTTTTGCGGTTTATCCTTCCGAAAGAGTCGTAAGCATAAGTGGTTTCCAGACGGGTAGCTGCCGTATAATTTTTGAGACTCTCTTTGGTAAGTAATCCGTTTTGATAGGTATAAACGATTTCGGAGATCTGAGTATTATTTTTACTATCGACAACCACTATCGGCAACCTTGTACCCGAATCGAATACTGGAATATATCTTGTTGCGGTTGATGTTTGCCCGTTTCGCTGGGCAGTCACCGTTTGTCTGTACAATTCGCCGAGTTTATAGAGAGTGCCTGTCCAGTTGTTGTATTGGTTGTCGGTGGTCACGGTTGTTCCACTGCCGTAATGAATTGCTTCCTGTGTCGGGTTGCCATACATATCGTAAGCATAAGATGTATATACCGATACCCCCGTAAGTTTATTGTTTTCGGTTTTGTTGGCTAGCGTTACGTTTGCAATTTTATTCGCGGCTACACTTATATTGTAATTGTAGGTGGCCGACGTCGCCGGGGCATCCATGCTTTTTAATATACTAAAATTTGTCGGGTCGAATAGTTGTGTAGCCGTAGTCCCACGGATGTTATCATAAACTTTTACCTGTTCAAATCCCAGAAATCCTTTTCCCCGCAAATCAATCATTCCCCTTGTGTAGGTATTTGCTACAGAGGCTATTCGATTGCCTGCAAGATACGCATCGGACTGAGTGTACAGGTATATATTGCCGAACAAGTTGCGGAACGGGTAACTGCATGCGGCGCCCTTGTCGTAAATACCATAGTTATTCTGAATGTTTCCAAACAAGTGTTTGTTTACCACTCCAAAACTGGTTATAGCACCTGTCAGCAGTTGTTCTTTGTTGATATTGCGTGTAAACGTGATAGCATCCAACTGTTCATTATAAACAGAAAACAACTGGCTCATTTTGTAGCCTGATTCTACATTTCCTGGTATCAGATATGCCTGATTACTACCGGTTACACTAATAGACTGCTTTTCGGGCGTAGCGCTAATTTTCCCGTTAACAGACGGATAGAGATAAAGGGTGCCATTGTTATTTACGACCAAATCGGATTTTCCATCACCATTCATATCTTGCAAGATAAACTTGGTGTTTTCTTCATAAGACACAGAGATCATCGACTGTGCATCAAACCCGGTGCTCGAACCTGTAGAGTAATAAACTGTCCAACTATTCTCTCCCGGCTGATAATAAGGATCTGTATAGGTCGGGTTACGACAACAATCTCCAATGCCATACACACAATAATCACATTGTCCGCAATCAATCTCATAAGAGGGTACCCAATAACCCTGCTTCGGACTGACTACAATATCCGTTTTTCCGTCTCCGTTAATATCACCCAACAGCATTTCTATATTCCTACCGTTGCCATTAAATGTATTAGTAGTCAAGATGCTGTAAGAGGCAATTTCACTAAGACTTCCGTACGCATTAAAAGTATATATCTTGGTCCCTGAACTGTTGATTTGACACAAATCGGCTTTTCCGTCGCCATCGAAATCTATAACAAAGAGAAGATCGTTGGAACTCAATGAAAAGCAGTCTTTATCATAAGTCGTAGATTTTCCTTTGTTGTCAAAATCAACGAGTGTGGCATGTGACTGTACGTTTTCTAATTTTATATTTTTATTATACGTAATGGTCAGTATGGTTTGTTTACCGGTTCCCAAGAAATCGCCGGTCAGTATTTTCTTGTATGAAGGGCTGTATAACCCACCCCATTCTATGACACCTCCGTAATTGGCATCGAAAGAGTACCTGAGAGAGGGATAAGTATTACCAAGACTAGTTACCAAGTCATACACCTTATAGGTTATACGTTCAGCCGATGAGTTGACATCCGAAGTGTTCATCTTAACCAATTCATCTTTCCCATCACCGTCCACATCCATAGCAATCAGCTGCTGAAAGCCGCTTTCGGCGGTCAATGTCGCAGGTATGGAAAGTCCTGTCGGTAAATCACTATACATTAATAACGGTTGATCCGGGCTATAGGTACTACCATACCGATAGCCAAGGATTGTTCCAAGCCAATTCTTCTTTATTGTTAAAAGACCGTAAGTGCTTTTATTAGGGTAGCTTACTAACCCATCATTTAGACTATAGGAATTAAATTTACCTTTGGTGAGTATTAGATCTGGTACAGAAGCATTGCTGAAATAAGAGGTCAGCAAGATGCTTTTCTTATCGAATCCTGTTACCTGATTGTTTTCGCCGTAATAGAAACGCAACGGATTCAAAGACTTGCCATTGCTCGTACAATCTACTTGCTTCAGCAATGAAGAGACCGCTTCAGTATATGTCAACCCGTATGTCCGTAGCAACTGCCCGTTAAAGTACGATCGTATTTCCTTTAATCGCATGTTTTGCTGCACCTTTATCCCGCCAATATATATTGACGAAACATCGTTGCGATTTTCGTATGTAAAGGCTACTTTGGCATAGTTGCTTATCGGACTGCTTCCTTCCCGTCCTCCATAATTTATTTCGGAGACGTAATAAACATTGTTCGTTTCAGAATAAGTGTAGTTAATGATATTGCCAGACAAATCCTTCATCTTGGTCAATGGATAGAGAACTTTAGCCGAATAATTTCCTTCGTATCCGTATGTTGCTGTACTTCCATTCGGATAATAGACCTGAAAATATCTCATGAAACCGGCTGTCATGTAAGCCGTCACTTTAATATTTCCCTGTTCGGTCTGATAATATTTTTCCGATGATGTACCCGTCTTTAGGTCGATAAGCCGCATACCGTCAAGCATGTACGCACTCAATGTATTGCATTGCGTGGCAGATGGCGTACCGTCATAGTAAATTGTGGAGTTGGTTGCCGAAATGGCCGACAATCCCCCGATTTGCCATCCATATCCGGCCACACCGTTGCCCGACATGGAGTTGTAAACGATCTGTACCGAAGGATTCATTCCATTGGAGGCCGGATAAGCGCTGATGGGAATACTGTACCCCAAAGCCCCGTTGGCGTTATTTTGGCTAATGGGTATTTCACCAACGTCTTTCGATTTATCTACACTATACGATTCGGGGATATGAGAAAGATCCATATAAGTGCCACCGTAGCCGATAGTTTTATTGGTGGCATTAGATTTTGCAATGGGTTGGAGGTTGGATGGTGGGCGCAGGCCAACAATTTCGGGTACATACCTGTATATGGTATCGCCATGTTCGACACTTATTTTATACTTGCCTTTTGGAATCTCAGGCTTTGAATTCTTATTTCCGGTGTTTTGTCCGGCAAAGACAGAACCACTAAAAAGAACCAGGGTTATAAGGAATAGATATTGCTTCATATAAGTATAATTACAATTTTTACAATAAGGACAAAGGCCATCTTAATGGATGATTGACAGTTGATGATTTATTTTTGTCTGGCAATTCAAGTTTAACAATTCAATAATTACGCACTGTGTATTGAAGAGTGTATATTGACTCCCTGTAACTGTCTTCTTCAATTATTGTTTCACAATTTTCCAACGGCTGATTTTTCCTCCAAGTGAGACATCTAAAAGGTAGACGCCTGTAGCATTCCATGTCACATCTACGGAGGTACGGTCGGAGGTTATATTGCTTCTTTTTATCAACCTGCCCGAAAAATCATAAAGCAGGTAAAAATTTTGTTTGTTAGTCTCTAATCCGGAAATTCCGATGGAAAAGATGCCTTGTGTCGGATTGGGATAAATAACGATTTTTTGTCGCCCGTTATCATCTTCTCCCAAGGGTTTTGATACATTTCCCGGTGACATCTGGGTTTGTCCTAGGGTGACCACATGCCTTAAAACACGGTTCCCTGCATCATCATATTCATAACTGACCGGTGTTACGGCTTGCAATGTTATGCCCGAGAGCAACATTGCAATGATAAAAAAATATGTTTTCATGCGTTTGTAATTTGTTTTTAAGAGAAATTCCAATTGTAGATATATTTTATTTCTTCGTGCTTCTTTGTGATATCCTTTGTGTGCCTTGGTGGTTCGCTTTTTTACCACGAAGAGCATAAAGGATGTTCTATTGAAGATAGTACCGCATTCCCACAGAGAATTTCAGGTGTGAAACTCCCATCCGCTGGTCACCCAAGTCAATGGTTTGGGTGGAATATCCATTGCTCTCCTTTATACTCCCAAACGAACCTCCAACCATGCTAAGACCTGCACCGATACCCCAATGGTTACTAATCTTATATTCCACCCCTAAGTCGAAATGCGTACCGACACTCGATGCCGTTACTTTGTTGGCGGTTCCCGGAAAAGTAGTCGCATATCCGATATAACCTAACCCGTAATCCATTTCCAACAACCAATCTTTTGCAACATACCCTTTCATGCAATACATGGGGGCTATATAGGTCAATAACAGATTCTCGATATTACCGTTATAAGTCGCTGACGAACTATAGCCGGAGTAGGTAACCCCAAATCCATAGATTGATTTTGGGAAACATTGATACTGCACATCCCAAGTCAGGCCGGAACTGAGATCATTTTCGAGTTGTTTCTCGATACCGGTAAGCCCTTTTGTCCGATTGACAATATAACCATATCCCACATTTACCCTAAAGTTATGGATAGGAGGATATTTTTTGTTCAGCTTGGCATTCTCTTGCAAAGAGAGATACTCTACTGTGGTATTGGTTATTGTATCCTGACGAGGCGTAAAATCGACAATGCGCAGAATAGTGCCGCCGATCTGATGACATGAGCTTCCCCAAAAAGAGGGAGTAGTATGATCAGTGATCAGCAATCCGTTTCCACCAATCTTTATTGCTTCATTTTTGGCAAGCGCAAGTACCTGATTGTAGTTGCAGTGGAGTGTCATGCCACCATCCCTTACGGTTACTTTAGCCAATGGCTCGGCCAGTTTTGGAACCTGCTCCCTGTGTTCATAAACCATCACTGTATCGTGTGGATTGAGTGGCGGGTAACTTTTGAGTACCAGAACCGATACTTTGGGTGAACAGGAACATACCAAAATCAAAGCTAAAAACAATAAACAAGAGGACTTCTTCATAAATAATAGGTTATAGAATAAAGATTTGAGAGATATAGCGAATTACATTTCCCATCAAAATATCGGTGCTACGCACGTGCCAGTGTAAATATTCCGGATTTTTAGTCCATATCTTTATCGATAACAGAGATTTCTTGCAAATGGGACATCTTGTTCTAATGTAATTGACTCTATTTAGCTACACTGATTTTCAGTTCATTTCCAGTCCAAGATACGGCTATCACCCACACTGGTATGCTGCCAAAAAAAATCGAATATTTGTTATTCATGGAAAATATATCATTTGTTTCAAAGAGTCTTAATTGAGATTTTCTAATTGTCCAACTTTTTCCCAATTTTTATCGACTACCAGGGCAATCGCTATATATATCCCTTTTTTGTTTGTTTTAAATGCAGTTCCTTTGCTCAGTTCTGTATTCACCTGTCCGGGGGTTAGATGGTAAATTGCACCCGTTATCGGGTCAATGATTAAACCAATCACTCCTCCAAATAGTATATTTCCCAGATACCATGGATTAAACGTTTTGGTTAACGTTGTCTCGTAGGGTTGATACCCGTCTAATTTTATAGTCACCCGATGTTCTCTGTTTCTTGCTAAGTTTAACTCAAATGGGGTAGTTCCGACTTTTACTTCATCAATATAAATTGCTGCCGAAGTAGGATTACTCGTAAATTTTACTTGCTGTTTCGAACCGCAAATAATGGTTGCACAACTCGACAATAGGATTCCTCCCGCTAAAATTAAAATAAGGGTTGATTTTCTCATAATGATTTATTTGTTAATTTGTAATTGATATTGACGTAACGAGGCTACATCATCTTTATATAAATAGAATTTAGTTTTTAACCGGCAACAACTGCTCCACCTGGTTCAAGATTGTAACTTGCGCTAAAAGAGGAGAAAACATTGAAACGAACAATTCAGATCGCGCTCCTTATTATTATCGAAAATTAGTTGCTATAAAGCGCCAGGTTTCTTTTAATCGCGTCCTTCTGGCATTGAATCGGACGATAATTGGCTATGGAGACTCTCCACTGCCTAAGCGGGAATGTCTCCACAGCCTAATGTGGAGACCCCTCATAGCCTAATAGTGAATGTCTCCATTGCCTAATGTGGAGACTCTCCACAGCCTAAGGGTGACTCATCCCATATTTATGCAGTTACGTTCAGCACATAATCAAACGTGTAACTACGTGGTTCTTTAAGAACTGTTCCCGAAGATGAATACTGAGTTGTAATGGTCAGTTTATAATCGCCGGAGGCTAAACCTGCCGGTACCACGAAGGTGATTTTGGAAGGATCGTTTACCAGTACCGCGGTTTTGGCAATCAAGATCACCTCTTTGGTCTCTTCATTGGTTAGGCTGATGCCCACCGTGGCATTATCTCCGTCAATTTTGATTTTATTGCCTGTCAGGTTTACTCCTCCACCCGGTGTAAGGCGGCTATTTACCTCGCCTGAGGTGACATCTGTCACTGTGTTGACAACCAAGCCCGAAGCCGCCATGCCACGCACATCCACTGTACTTGCCTTCACCGCGTTGCGCAAGTCGGCAGTGGGGGTGACGCGTACCGAAAGGCTATGTATTGAAGGGTCCCATTTGGCACTGTCGCCAATAAAGACACCGTTGACGCCAAGGTTGAAATATCCCAGACCAAAACTTACTGAAGCTCCGTTAGCAATTTGTTCGGAAGCTATTTCCTGAAGGATGTTGATAGACGCCTTAAGCGTATTGGCGTTGAGGTCGGTACGCCGTGAAACGGCGATTGCAATCAAGTCATCTTCCGTGAGCGACTTGGTGGTTACTACCCGCCCGAAGCGGTCGTCTTTTCTCTCGGTGAGCGTCAAATCGTATAGTTCTACAATCACGCTGCTTTTGTCATTTGTTGCCATGATCTGTTTTTTTGAAAATTAGACATTAAAATATAGATACAAGAAATCCTCTTTCAATATGGGTAATAACAGAGGTGCACCGTTCGATTGTTAAATCGAGGCAACAAAAGTAGCAAGGGAGAAATAAGTGTACAACAGAAGCGACCCCCTGATTGATCAATCAGGATGAAGTTTTGATGAATCAGAGGGTGGTTTTGACGAATCAGGGAGTTGATGCGGCAATCCTGGTCTATTTAATTGGCATTTGTGGATATCAGGCTCCATTGATCGTGCTGTCCCGCCATTGGGATGGGGTGAGGCTTGTCTCTCTTACGACGGCGGCAGTAAATGTGGTATAGTGTTTAAACCCTACCTTCACAGCTATGTATTCAAGCGGACGTTGGGGGTCATCGGAGAGCAGCCGCATAGCCTCTTCCACCCGATAGTGGTTAAGCATGGAGGAAAAATTATGGTGTTTCCCGCTAATGGCTTTGGACAAATAGCTGCGGTTGGTTCCCATTTCTTTGGCCATCATGGAGAGCGTGATGTCTTGCCAGGTGTAACGTTTCTCCTCTTCGAGCCATTGCACTATTTTTGCGTAAAGATTATCATACTTTTTCTGATCGTTATCGCAAAGACAACGCTGCTTTGCAGCAATAGGTTGTGCAACATCCTGATGACACGCCGATGCCGTCTCTCCGGTACTTGCCATAACCTGTTGTTGCCGTACATTGCTCTCCTTCTTCTCTTCGTCAGGAGCAACATGCTGCCCTTCCCCCATTTGGAAGATGTGCATTGTGTCAGTAAAATGAGGGTGAAACCGCCTCCATCCCCAGATGTACATGATTAACAGAACGAAGGAGATTATTCCAAAAACCAACTGTGCGCTTTTATGATCGCGGGGCGGGGTACTGTCCAATTTATGTTGGATAATGTGATAGGCCGATTGGAGTAATTGTCGGGAAGTGTCGTGGTGACAAGCCGCTTGTTGGTGCATCTCCAATTGCATCTCCAACTTTGCCATGTTGCAATGTGCATCACTCCGAAGCAGAAGTTGGCCACTCTTGTCTGCGGCATCAATAGCTAACGCGGCTTGATGCAAGGCCTCATAATGTCGATTCGAAGCAAAAAGGGTCTGGGACTGCTTTATGCAGGCTGTGGCTTGTAAGCTTAACAAGTAGTTGTAGTTGCCGGAGCAGCCCAGTCTCTTTTGTAGACAGGCAATGGTGTCGATATACCGCAACATATATTCTTGGTTCCTGCTATTGAGGTCTCCGTGATAAGGAGGCCTAACCGCGCATTTGGTTTTAGGACATGGAATGCTCAAAAACAAGAATCCGAATATCAATGCAAAACAGGGAGATTTCATACGTTTATTTTTATTTTTTACACTAAGGATGTATGGAACTCGCTTACACATTTATCGTCATTGGCGAATTGTTTATACATGCTCGTTTCATAGGTAAATGTATTATATGTTTAAGGAGTGGTTGCAACCACAATCAGTTGACAAACTGATTCTATTTCCAGTTCAAGTCACCGCTTCGCTCAGACTTGAACTCTTAACTGGAACACTTGCGCCAATAGAGAATCTAATTTTATTAACTCGTACAATATTTGGGATACACTTCATTTTATTCCGGGCTTTATAGCTATTTATTTTTCTGTTTTATCAGTTCATCTATCCATACTTCACCTTTTATTACAGGCATTAAGTGTTGTTGGATAAAATCAACTTGTGATTTCAGTGTATAATTCTTGTCTTTCGCCATACTACCACCAAAAGTTTTATAATAATCACTAATATCAAAAAAGGAATCATCTCTTTTAAAATCAAAAAGCTTTCTCCTTTGTATTACTATTGTCCACGATTGGCTTTCATCTCCAAGTACTTTAACAATGCGATTTGCTCGTAAATTAGAGTAAATGATTGAAGGATTGCTTCTTCTTCCAATACTTAATTCCTTTACATCATAATTTTCTTGGCGTAGAAACTTAAATGCTCTAATTATTTCTATTACAGCTTTTTCATCACCATTTAATTCTTCAATATCCATAATATCATTTATGAATGATTAAAACCCTAATTGTTTGAGTTCGATTATAGTATGGAGTAACCTTAATTACCGGATAATTCATTGTACGACCCATTTCCATGTTATAGTACTGGCTATTATTCCCAACAGAACCTCTGTCATAAATGGTAGTATTATTTTGCATCTTCCCATCAATCCATTGTCCATTTTCCTGCATTAACTTTGTATCTGTATTCCAATTCTCTAATGGTTTGTTTTCAGGTTTAAAATAATCGCTACCCAAATCATCTGATATTTAACAACACCCATCCAGCCTTTTTCTGGGTCTGTGGTCATACCTTCTCCAATTGTAACACTATTATTAGACTTACCTGTCCATGGATTTATATTATTTTGTTTAGCATATCGATACCCTCCGAAAGCACCCGTGCCAGCACCGATAAAAGCTCCCATTTTCATACCACTTAGTCCAGCTTGGTTGGCAGATTTCAGGTCGCCACCCATTAGTAGGTTTCCGGTAAACCCTCCGGCATATCCTCCAGCCATACCTCCGATTGCTCCTGTTATCATTCCTTTTATAACGGGACTTGTAACATTAAAACCATTTACAACAAGCCCACCTAAACCTTGTCCTGCCCATTGACCTACAGCACCACCAGCAAGACCTGAGAATGCACCCACAAACGCACCCTGTATTATTTGGCTTCCGTTTGCTCCTCCAAGCGCAGCATTTGAGGCTCCTAATATTGCTCCCCCTGCTGCCCATCCTGCCGGACCATAGAGTGCTAAATCTCCTGCTGCTGCACATGCTCCAAAATAACCTAAACCTTTGGCATCAAATCGGCAGCCATTCATTGCCCAGTTTATGGTTCCTCCAATAGCTGCTGCAATTAAATCGTCTATGCCGAACCAATAACCGTTCTTGTCGGTATATTTAAGAGAATTGTTTATGCAATAGCTATATCTGTTAAAACACTGGCTGTTGTCAGGTTGTTGCACGAAGTTATGGGGGCTTAAAAACCTGCCGAGAGCCGGATCATACAGTCGGGCGTTCATGTTTATCAACCCAAACTGGGTCAGGTGTTCGTGCCCTGTATAACCACGGGATAAGAACAATACCGGCTCTGTATCGGGCGTGTATGCCACCTGTGTAGATGTATTCCGCAACCTGCCCCAGGGATCATAGCTTAATTCTTGTGTCAAAGAGCTATAAATAGCAACAGGGAATTTTGCCTGCTGCTATTTTCTTTTAGTCATTTATTGTTGCTCATTTTTAGCGTTTTATTTACACAACAACAATTCTGACGGATTACCAAGCAAAGATCAAATCAATCTCTTGGAGGCTTAAACCAAGGGAACATCTGTTTTGTTCGTTGATTTTGCAGTTCCTTTAATTTTTCTATTGTTGTTTTATAAGAGTCATAATTAAACAGTGAATTAAGTCTGTCGATATTAGCTACAAGAAATTCCTGATATTGTTCAAAAGTCAAAGCAATGTTTAATTGGTCATCACAATATAACATATTTTTAACTAATGACAAATCATACCAGACTTCATTATTGCACAATGCACTGCCTACATCAACTGTTTTGATAGATTTATCTTTAATAAATCGCAGTTTAATGACTCCATTAGAAAAAACAGTATAATAATCGCCAAAACAATCAGATACTTCATTCTTTACCAAAAGAAATCCGTGTGCCTTTAAAAAATCATCTATTTGTATTGATTTCATGATTATGTCGTTATTTTTAGCAACCAGCGTCCATCAGAACTCACTTGGTAGCCTTTGTCATATAAATAATTTAATTCTTGCTGGTAAAAACTGCACTCTCTAACTTGATCTATTGGAAACCCAGTTAATAACTCAACCAACAAATGCCCCAATTAAATCGTCTATAACAAACCTTTTCCCATTCTCATCCGTAAACTTCAACGGATTATTCACGCAATAAGAATTCCGATTGAAGTTCTGACTGAAATCCGGTGCCTGCACATTCGGATCGGGAGACAAAAATCTTCCTATTGCCGGATCATACAGTCGGGCGTTCATGTTTATCAACCCAAACTGGGTCAGGTGTTCGTGCCCTGTATAACCACGGGATAAGAACAATACCGGCTCTGTATCCGGCGTATAGGCTACCTGTGTATTGGGATTCCGCAACCTGCCCCATGGGTCGTAGTTGAGTTCCTGTGTCAAAGAGCCGTCGGCATTCACTAAATGGGTAATGCTGCCCAGATAATCACGACAAATATAGTAAATATTCCAACTTCCACCGCCTTCTTTCACGTAAACAGCCGGGGCAGAGTAGGCATCGCCGCCAAGCGAGCGTTTTTCTTTGCTTCTAGTGTCGCCGCAGGTTGTTGCATGCAGTTGTACGAACCATTCCCTTTTTGAAAAGAAAAGAATGCGTTGATTTCTCAAAAGATAGCACAC
>Ga0078972_1010721_pt1 | contig 16883 bp, 17 predicted proteins | sample YelNatPaOPGAMG01_FD_67568 | JGI IMG/M metagenome (GOLD analysis project Ga0078972, IMG submission 67568) | Hot spring thermophilic microbial communities from Obsidian Pool, Yellowstone National Park, USA - OP-RAMG-01 (SPADES assembly) (version 2) | ecosystem: Environmental > Aquatic > Thermal...
TGCCATAGAGGTCTTGGATGACGTGCTGCGCGGTGGTTGGTGATGGTCTGCCCGCGAGATTCGCGCTTGGAGCAGCTATGGGGACCCCGCTATGCCTAATAAGTCCCATGGCGACAGGATGTGATGGAAATCTCACAGCGATCTTCGGCAGGCCGGCGGTAACCTCAGCCGGGATCTCATGAGACTTCCAGAGGACGAGGGTTACCGGACCGGGCCAGAGCCTCTCCGCGATCCTACGCGCCTTCTCCGGAATATTTCTCGCGACGCTCTCGAGCCACTCAAGATCACAGACATGGACTATCAGAGGGTTATCCACGGGTCTCTTCTTCGCCTCAAATATCCTCCTCACGGCATCGCGGTTGTAGGTATCAGCTCCAAGGCCATAGACAGTTTCAGTGGGGAAGGCCACGAGTCCTCCGCGCTTGATAACCTCGGCAGCCTCCACGAGGATGGATTCCTCGGGATTGACTGGGTCGATCTTGATTATCCGCGTCCTAGCCACTTCCCAGTTCCCAACTCAAGTAGGCGGAACGATGAATAAAACCATAACCATGTGATTCCACATGAGAAACTCGGGCCCGCCGGGATTTGAACCCGGGAGTGATATTACGGACACGCGTTCTTGTTTCTGGCTTGTTATGTGGTCAAGCCTTAACAGGTAATAAGTGGATATAAAGTGGGGGTAGGGGGCTGGCCGGCGGGCCATTGTAGCTAAGGGTTGGCGGGCACCAGCTTCCATGCTACCACGGAGAAAGCCTTTCTCCGTGGCGGGTTCCCGGGTTATGCCACCAACCCTTCATGGCTTTTACTGCCCGCCGGCTAGCGTGTATTGTTTTTGCTGTTGCCACGCCCTCTTCAGTATTCTCACAATTCTTAGTTGCAGCTTGTAGATCGCCTTTTTGGGTGGTAGATTTTTCAAATCTTCGAGAAGTTTTATGTTGGCTTCATATCGTTTATTGTTGAGGTAGATGTTTGTTGCGAGTTTTGAGAGGTGTGTGTAGTTTATGGTTGTAGTTCTTGTTTTTGTGTGGTGTTAGGCCTAGTAGGCCGTATAGTCTGCTGAGCCTCCAGTTTAATGGCAGCCTCGCCACAAGTATCGCGACCTCAACACTATCCCTAACCCCCAGCATATCACACGCCAGCCCATACGTCGTTGCGTAGCCCTCGCCACTCTTAACCTCCTCAATTATCTTGCGGGCATACCGATTGGCTATACATCGAAGCCTTCTAGCGCTTTCTTTGAGGAAGCTTGATGGGTGGATTTGCGCCCATTGTCGGATGATCTTCCCCCATCTCACATGCATCTCATACTCCCCTATCAACTTCAATAGACATATTTCTCTGGCTGTAAGTTGCTTGAAGCAGCTCCTCGGAATAATTCCTAAAAGCCTTGCATCAGCCTCATCAGATTTCTTGATGTGATTCTCTACCCTGAGCCTCTTAAGCATCCTCGTATTCTTCAATAAAAATACTTTGACACCCCTTTCGATTAGCTCCAACAACTCCTCGTAGGTCTGCGGAAACATCATATCGATAAACACTTCGGCAGCATCTTCGAGTTCGGTCAACTTCCTAACCCTGAAAACCCTGTCTCCGTCAAACACCGCATGCACCTTACCCCTCCTTCTCCTCTTCCTATCGGCGGGGATTGCTACGTCAACAAAATATACCCCGTCAGCCATCCACATCACCCCGTTTCTCCTCCGAAGTCTTCACCTTCCTCATAGAGGAGACTCCGTAGCTCCTCGCAAACGTGGTCCATCACCTTCCCAACATATCCGCGGTATTCCTTGGCAAAGTCGTCTAGCATCCTGAAACCATCATAGACGAGCGTCCTAACGATGATTGGCGGCGGCCCATACCTCTTAACAACGGCAAGCGTCGAGTTAATTCCATCCAAGACCATGATAAACTTCCTCAGGAGACCTGTTTCCTCGAAGGCATCCACGTAACCAGCCATGCCCCCACAATACCATCCCAGTACATGCCTGCCCTTATTTCTTGGGGACCCGCCTGAAAGTGGAAGACTATTATGATGCCGGAAGCCGGCTAAAAATAGGATTCCATGGCGATAGAGGAGTCTCAGAGCAGATATTCATAATACCGTTCAGGGGACGAGGTCAAGTATTTCGTGGTCAGGGGCGTGAGCGAGGGCGACAGGCGCGTAACAAGATGTGATATGGTGAGGGTAATGGACTGGGATCAGCTGATCGATTATCTCGGGGATGTCTGAGAGGAGATGTGGGACGCAGTGCTATTCAAGCTGAAGACCGCCGAGACGAGCACGCCATAAGCATCATAACGCCCCACATTTTTTATCCCCATTTTTATCTCCCATTTTAGGAGGCCTCCTAAAGAAATAAGGGCAGGCTCTTCATTGCGATCCTAATCCTGGTCTTGGATCTTAAAACAAGGGTTTTAAAGAAGTTTTACGGGCCCGGTGGGATTCGAACCCACGCGACACCAGCTTTCCACGCCACCAGCTCCGGAGGCTGGGGGCCTATCCTGGCTAGCCGACGGGCCCCTCAGCAGGCAAGCTCTTTTATCCGCTCTTAATCTTTTCCTCCGGGGTCGCGGCATTTTTTGGCTCGGCTCATCCATTAAGCTCGAAGCTCTTCTTGTACCACGCGAGGCTTAAATTTCGCTGGGGATGTTGTGATCGCGAGGGACCGGTTATTGTTTCGGAGCTTGTCCTCCACTGGCTTGAGAGGGAGGTTGCTAGGGCTTTAAAGCGGGCTGGTAGACCGCTCGCCTTCGAGGAGGCTGCGGAGTTCACTGGAAGGGATGTTGGCTCGATCGCTAAAGCCGCTCTCTGGCTCTCAAGTAAAGGGCTGGTAACTGTTGAAGAATATGAGAGAAAGTTCTATGAACTTGGTGACGAGGGGCGGATCTACGCGGAGCACGGTCTCCCAGAGAGAAGGCTCATAGAGGCGCTCAAGGCGGCTGGCGGAAGGCTCGACCTGAAGATCTTGGAGAGAGAGCTTGGGGAGAAGGAGTTCAGGATCGGTGTTAGCTGGGCTCGCAGGATGGGGTGGATAGAAATTGAGAAGGTCGGCGAGAATGTTTATGCTAAGCTTGTCTCGGAGCCTGGCGAGCTTCCCGAGGAGCGTCTTCTCAGGATTCTACAGGGTGGCGAGAGGGAGGTCTCGGAGATCCCGGAGGACTTGAGGGAGGCTTGTCAGCGGCTTGCCTCGAGGCCCGGTGTGCTCGAGGTTAAGGTTAAGAGGGTTCACGTCTTGAAGCCGAGTGAGGCTCTTCTAAAGCTCGATGATTCTCTTCTCGAGGTTAGGGAGGTTACTAGGCTCACGCCCAGCATGCTTGTATCGGGCGAGTGGAGGCAGGTGAGGTTTAGCAGGTTCGATGTGCGGGCTCCGACGCCGCCGGTCTTCGCCGGCAAGACGCATCCACTGAGGGAGCTGATAAGGATCGTGAGAGAGGTGTTTGTCGAGATGGGGTTTGAGGAGATTAAGGGCCCGCTTGTCGAGCTGGCTTTCTGGAACTTCGATGCCCTCTTCCAGCCCCAAGATCACCCTGCGAGGGAGATGCATGACACGTTCTATCTAGCTGAGCCTGAGATGGGCGATCTGCCCATGCATCTCGTGGAGCCTGTTAGGCGGGTGCATGAGGATGGGGGTGATACAGGGTCTACGGGATGGGGTTATAAGTGGAGGGAGGATGAAGCGAGAAAGCTGCTACTGAGAACGCATACAACCGCCACGACGATTAGATGGCTTGCCGACCACCGTGAGCCGCCGGTTAAAGTATTCTCGGTTGACAGGATATATAGGAATGAAAGAGTCGACTGGAAGCATCTCGCAGAGTTTCATCAGATCGAAGGAATAGTAATGGGCGAGAACGTGTCCTTCAGGGATCTACTGGGGCTGATAAAGGAGTTCTACGCGAGGTTCGGGCTTAAGAATGTCAGGTTTAGGCCAAGCTACTTCCCGTACACGGAGCCGTCAGCGGAGGCGATAGCATATCTTGAGGATAAGAAAGTCTGGCTCGAGCTCATAGGCATGGGGGTCTTCAGGCCCGAGGTAACCCGGCCCTTGGGGGTAAAGCATAGGGTCCTTGCATGGGGAGGAGGATTGGAAAGGCTTGCCCTCGCGCTCTACAACTTAGATGACATAAGAACATTCTACATGAATGATCTAAACTGGATTAGGGGTATTCCATTATCGTATCTCAGGAGGAGAATTGGGCTGATCTAGGGCTACTCGTAGGCTGGCGAGATAGGTTTGAGTGATAGTATCCACTCAGCGAACTTCTTGGCCGCTCTCGCCCTGTGGGAAAGCTTGTTCTTCTCCTCGATACTCTGCTCGGCGAATGTCCTCCCATCGCCCTCCGCCGGGATGAATATTGGGTCGAAACCGAAGCCGCCGGAGCCGCGGGGCTCCATCGCTATGTATCCCTCAACCTCCCCCGTGAATATTTTGACGCCGCCTATCATCGGCGTGTAAAATGCTATGACGGATAGGAATCGCGCCCTCCTATCCTCAACATTCTCCATGAGCTTCAGCATCCCCTTTATCCCAATAGTTTTATATGCATAGCTGCTGAAGGGGCCTGGAAAGCCGTTCAACGCGTTTATGAAGAGACCTGCATCCTCGACTAGAACGGGTTCCCTGAGGATATCATAGGCATAGATCGCGCTCTCCTCAGCAATTATCCTCAGATCCATCGCCTGTATCTCTGGCGTCTTAATGGGCTCAATCCTGAAGCTTAATTTATACTCGGAGAAGATGTTTTCGAATTCCCTAGCCTTCCCCGGATTGCTTGTCACTACCACGAATCTAATGCCTCTTTCTCCGCTCCTCAACATATCTTCCCCTACTCCTGATCTCCTTAACCTTTTCGATCAATGTCTGTAGGAAGTCCATGCCGGCTGCCGTTGCATATCCCTTGAGGAAGCTCCTCATAAACGCCGCTCTTAACCTGTGGTGAACACTCTCTAGGCTTCTATCGAGAAGGTGGATGTCCACGGCCAGCTCCTCCAGGTCATCCGTTATCGCGCTTAGGCCGAAGTCTATGAGATAGAGGTTTCCCATTCTGTCGAGCATAATATTTGATGTTGTGAGGTCCCCATGCGCGATGCCGCCTCTATGCATTCTCCCAACCATCCTGCCGAGCTCGTTTGCCAGCCTCTCAACCTCCTCAGCCGGTAGCGAGTCTAGGACCTTCTTCAGCTCAACCCCCTCGATCAGCTGGAGGTAGAGTGTCGCCTCACTCCTATCCATGAGGAGGATTGCTGGGCATGGTATCCCAAGCCTCCTCAAGCTAGTGATCACCCTAGCCTCATGCAAGGTTCTCCTATCCCTAATCCACCTATCAAGCTCCGGGAACCTGTAGGGCTTTGGTACACGATGCTTTGACACCATCTTAAACCCATTCCACTCGAGCCGGGAGATGATGGCCTCCGCGCCTATCCTAATGACCTCAAGCTTCTCCCCGATCATCATGCCTCCCTCTATAGACCTAGCATCCTCCATCTGGCCTCGGCCTCATCTAGCCTGAATCTAGGCCTAACCCTGCTATCCTCAATCCTGAGCGTCTGGCCTGCGATGAGCTGGAGGACCCCTGTCCAGGCGATCATCGCGCCGTTATCGCCCGCGTACTCCGGGGGAACTGCGTAGACCTTTGCATCATGGAGTTTCGCCATCTCCTCGATCATCTCCATCAGCCTCCTACTTCTAGCGAGCCCGCCCACGAGAAGTATCTCCTCCTTCTCAGCATACGCCAGTGCCCTCTCAAGGGTCTCTGTCAGCATGCTGTAAACAGTCTCGGTTATGCTGAGGCAGAGATCCTCGAGCCTAACCTCTCCGAGGAGCTTCAGGGCCGCTGTCAGGAGGCCTGAGAATGAGACGTCCATCCCCTTAACTCGATAGGGAAGTGAGTGAAATCTCTCACCTCTCCTAGCATATTCCTCTGGAGCTGGCATGGGCCCTATGCCAGCCTTTATCCCAAAGACATCGAGACAGTTTCCAGCAGCTATATCCAAGGTCTCGCCGAGGACCCTATATCTGCCGTCGATGTAGCTTGTGATCATTGTGTTGCCTCCGGCGACATAGAGGACGACGGGGTCCTTGCAGCCGGTTATGAGTCTTCCGATCTCGATATGGGCCACGCTATGGTTGACGCCTATCAGGGGCTTGCCGAGCCTGAGGGCGATGGCGCGTGCCACCGTGGCGCCGACCCTGAGGCATGGCCCCATCCCGGGCCCAATTGAGAACGCTATCCCATCGAGGTCTACGGGCTTTACGCCAGCCTGCTCAAGAGCCTCCCTCAGCGCCTTTGCTGCTATCCTGCTATGATGCTGAGCTGCCTCCCTTGGATGTATCCCGCCCTCCCTCGGCCGGTAGACATAGTTCACGTTGGCCAGTATCTTGCCGGAGCTCGATGCTATCCCGACGCCGAATGTATGAGCTGTGGACTCTATGCCGAGGACCAGCTTCTCATCGAGCTTTGAGGCCGCCAACCCGGCTATAAACTCGGATGGATGGGGCTTTTGAGGGTTTAGCCTCCCCAGATGACCTCGGATACGTCGTCGAGCCCGAGCTCCTTCAGCTTCTCCCTTGTAGGTTTCCCGGTCTTCTTATCCCATCCAAGGGCTTCATATGTTTCGTCGAGCATCATATCTAGGTTCTCGACCTTCTGGCCCTTCGTGGGTCCTGTTGCGAGGGGTTCCATGAGCCTCTTTGGTAGCCTATCATCCTTCCTGCCAACTCCCTCTCTCACATTGAAACAGCGCTTCAGCGTATAGACTCTATCGGAGATTTTGATCAGGTCCTTGGGGCTGAGATCCCATCCCGTGAGCGCGGAGACGAGGGGTGAGAGTCTTGCTGGCGTGAGTATCTCATCCTCCCCTCCCTGCATGCTGAACCTACATATCCCGAGTATGCTCGCGAGCTCGCCATAGAGCCAGAGAAGCCTGCATGCCTCACCCCTCCTGACACCAGTCTCCTCGAACCTGCTCGGCGGCGGCCACGGCAGCCCAAGCTCCCCAAGTCCTAGGCTCGACCTAGAGAAGTCCCACATCGGAGACCATATCGGCTCTATGTGGCATGCACCCCTCGGGTTTCCAATAGCATACTGTATTGCGAGCGATTTCGATGTCCCCCGGGTATCATGGGCCGGCACCTCCAGCCCCTTGCCGTGACACGCGAAGTCCTCTGCGCCTCTCCCAATCTTCTCGGCGGCGCGCTTAACGCCCTCGGCCAAGAGATCACCGATATACTTGCGCTCGATGATGAGCTTGAGGAGCTTTAGGCATGCATCCGCATCGCCCCATCTCAGCCTGATCCCTCCCGTATCCTCATCGGTTATCAGGCCCTTCTCATAGGCCTCTATCGCGAATGCGATCGCGTTTCCAGCAGAGATCGTGTCTATGCCGTAAGTGTTACAGAGATAGCTTGCCCTGATGAGGGGCTCAAGAGATCCCATCATGTTCTGGACACCGAGCATGTCCGTGGTCTCATATTCGGCGCCTTCATGAGGTGGTGTCATATACGGGCCTGATGGAACCCAGACATATCTCCCGCAGCCTATTGGGCATCCCATGCATGCCCTTCGCTTGAGCAAGTATCTCCGCGCGAGCTCCTCGCCCGACATTTTCTCCGCCTCCTCATAGTAACATGTCTGAAAGTTTTTCGTCGGCAGGGCTCCTGACTCGTTCAGCCCCAATAATCCGCCAACGGTTCCGAATTGGCCCAGAGACCCCCTGCCCTGCTTGCCCACAGCCTTTATTGCCTCCAGGGCGGCCTCATAGAACTCGTCGGGCTTGGCGGCCTCTATATCGTGGTCGCCATCCACCACTATCGCCTTAAGCCTCTTTGAGCCCATCACGGCGCCTCCGCCACATCTCCCTGCAGCCCGATCATAGTCAACCATTATGCTCGCATACCTGATTAGCTTCTCGCCTCCCGGCCCGATGCATGCGACGGATGCTTGGGGGTCGCCAACCTCCTCGAGCAGGATGTCGGTTGCCTCATGAACAGTCTTGCCCCATATATGGGATGCATCCCTGATCTCCGGCGAATCATCCACGACGCTGAGGTAGACGGGCTTATCCGACGCCCCCTCGACTATTATAAAATCGTAGCCAGCATACTTCAGCCTCGGCCCGAAGCTCCCCCCAGCCCTAGTCTGACCAAAGATCCCCGTCAGCGGCGATTTGAAGGCGAACTCGACGCTGCCAGAGCATGGTGCCAGGGTGCCCGTGAGCGGCCCGGTGCACGCTATCAGCAGGTTCTCAGGGCTAAACGGGTCCACCCCCCTCTCAAGACTATCCCATAGTATTCTCGCCGCATAGCCCGTTCCGCCTAGATAGAACTTCAGGAGATTGGGCTTAAGCTCTTCCTCCACTATCTTGGCCTTAGAAAGGTTAACGCGGAGGATCCTGCCAGCATAGCCGTAAAGCTTCCCACCTGTCATCCGCATTCTCACCTCGCATCGGGCTTTAAGGGTGTAATCTCCCTCCTCTGGAGCCTTGAGAAAGCCATCCGCTTATACTCGGCCGCGTCATCCGGGTCCAAGTAGAGGAGTACGCCCTCTGGACACACCTTAGCACACTCGGGATCGCCATCGCAGAGATCGCATAGAAGGGCTTTACGGGTCTCGGGATCCCTAGAGACGGCACCATATGGGCAGACATGCACACATATACCGCACCCAGTGCATTTCTCGGGATCAACCTTCACGGCGCCCGTTCTAAGATCTCTTGAGAGGGCGTTGAAGGGACATGCGCTGATGCAGAGGCCGCATTGGATGCAGTATATTGGCGAGTCGACGGGTTCATGGGGAAGTCTCACAACCCTGATCCTTGATCTTGCGGGGTTAATCACTTTGAAATGCCTGTAGGAGCATGCGAGCATGCATATTCTACATCCGGTGCACTTGTCCGGGCTTATGACAAGTGTTCTCGGCATGTTAAGGACTTCGTTATCCTTGATCCCTTTTAAGCGTTACTCCACGGTGTATCATGGAATTATGCTTAAAAGGGCCATAGATGAATCTCAAGCCGTCATACCATTGGCTCTGATGGATCGTTATGGCAGGCCGGTAGTGGGTCTCAGGATCTCGGTCACGCCAGCCTGTGATCTAAGATGCTTCTTCTGCCATGGTGAGGGCCTTGACGATAAATCCAATGAACTGATGACCCCTGAAGAAATTGAGCGCATTGTCAAGGTGGCTATGGAGCTTGGCGTGGATTCTGTAAAGCTCACTGGCGGGGAGCCTATGATGAGACCCGACATACTCGAGATAGTCTCGAGGCTTGGGGGACTAGGGCTGAGGGATTTCTCCATGACGACGAATGGATTCAGGTTTGCTGAGATAGCGCAGGAGCTCAGGAGACGTGGGTTGAAGAGAGTTAACATAAGCCTGCATTCTACCAGGCCTGATCGTTATGCCATAATAACCGGGCTGGATCCCGTGGAAGGTGCTAGGAGGCATGCTCAAGTGCTTGAGGCCATGAGGGCTGCTGTTGAGGCTGGTTTCAATCCTGTCAAGCTCAATGTCGTCATGCTCCGCGGTATAAATGATGACGAGCTCGATGATCTTATTAGGCTTGCCGAGGAGCTATCCTCATCCAGCGAGATAGTTGTTCAGCTGATAGAGCTCGTGGGATGCGGCCTCGCTGCGGGCCAGAGGCTGGAGCATTATTATCTCCCGCTTTCAAGTCTCGAGGGAAGGATAGCGCAGACGGCGATAGCGAGGATAACGAGAAGCCTCCATTACAGGAGCAGATATCTAATGCCTAATGGGGTGTGGGTCGAGTTCATCAGGCCGTCCGGAAACTATCTCTTCTGCATGAATGATACAAGACTTAGGATAACTCATGATGGGAAGTTCAAGCCATGCTTGATGAGGAGCGATAACGAGATAGAATTCCTCAAGGCTATGAGGTCGGGAGCATCGGACGAGGAGCTAAAAAGACTATTCCTAAGAGCAGTTGAGGCAAGAAAACCATTCTGGAAGCCCCCGAAAAAAGAAGATAAAATCATGGAGAGGTGATGAAGCATTGCTGGCCTTCGAGGGAATCCATGTCTCGACTATGAGAGCGTGTGAAGAATGAGGCACCCCGGTAGGAGAAGGGGGATCTATTTTTCTAGGCGGCGGATGCGGAGATGGCCTTGGCTTCTCCTAATACTTGTAATAGCTGCGGTGATCTTGTCTACTATGATCTACTTTGGGCGCGGCCCCGAGGAATCTCTCCGGATGAGGGCCGTGATCTTGGATGGGTTGGCCACTGACTACCCGAATCAGACCTTCATAGAGTCGGCTGTGGAGATTTTGAGAGAGGCAGGCTTCGAGGTTGATGTCTACGGCCCTGAGAATGTGTCGCTGGGTCTTTTAAGAGAGCTTCCATCGAGAGGTTACAATCTCGTGATTTTTAGGGTTCATGGTGGGAGGATAAGGCAGCCGATAGGATTATTCATTGGAGGCGGGCTTTTCATCGAGAAATGCGGGCTGGAGTCTTATAGGGATGAGGTTGAGTCGGGCTATCTCCTCCTCGGAAGGCCATTTCTCTCAAACGATACATACTGCGTCGCTCCGCCACACTATATTTCGGAGAAGCTTCATGGAACGTTCAGGGGAGCCGTAATCGTCGCTATGTCCTGCTTTACGGGGGATGATAACGTCATGGCCTCAGCCTTCTTTGAGCGCGGCGCGGGAGCATACATAGGATTCAGGGGAGAGATCTCGCCGGGCTATGCCGACGCCTTCACAATAAAGTTCCTCAGAAAACTATACTCCGAGAGGCTCCCAATGCAGAAGGCATTCGATGAGGCATTGAGAGAGCTTGGCTCCGACCCACATTATGAAGGCTCCCCAACCATCTACCTCCCATAAATCTCTGAGGGATACGGTTTTTAGGCTGAGCTGATGGGCTAGAGAATGGTGAGGGCCCATGGCGAGGCTGAGGGCGCCGATAGTCGCTGTGCTTGGCCATGTTGATCACGGCAAGACAACTCTTCTCGATAAGATGAGGGGGACTCTTGTCGCGGCTAGGGAGGCTGGCGGGATAACACAGCATATTGGGGCGAGCATGTTTCCGCTCGACGCCATTATCGAGACATGTAAGGCCCTGCTGGGCGAGGTTAAGGTCAAGAGGCTTGAGATACCGGGTCTACTCTTCATAGACACCCCGGGTCACGCCGCCTTCGCAAACCTTAGGAGGAGGGGTGGATCGCTCGCGGATCTCGCAATCCTAGTCATAGACATAAACGAGGGTGTCCAAGAGCAGACCCGGGAGAGCATAGAGCTTCTAAGAGCTAGGAAGACTCCATTCGTCGTCGCCGCGACGAAGATAGACCTGATACCAGGTTGGAGGCCGCAGGGAACAGTGCCCCTCCTCAAGGCTCTCGAGGCCCAACCCGCCCACGTGAAGGAAGAGCTCCAGAACAGGGTATACTTGCTCATGGGCCAGCTATCTACCCATGGTTTCAATTCCGACCTCTACTATAAGATAACAGACTTCACGAAGACGCTCGCTATAATCCCTGTAAGCGGGAAGACCGGTGAGGGCGTTCCAGACCTACTCCTAGTCCTCCTCGGGCTTGCTCAGGCATTCATGAGGGAGCAGCTCACGGTAGGCGATGGGCCGGCCGAGGGGGCGGTACTAGAGGTCTTGGAGGAAGAGGGCCTCGGGACAACGATAAACGCGATAATCAGCGACGGCATCCTCAGGGTTGGCGACGTGATAGCTCTCATGGGCTTGAACGGCCCCTTCACAACGAGGGTTAGAGCGCTCCTCGTCCCCAAGCCCCTCGATGAGATGAGGGATCCAAGGGACAGGTTTAACAGGGTTGAGGAGGTTAGGGCCGCGGCTGGCGTGAAGATTGTCGCCGAGGGGTTAGAGGAGGCCATAGCCGGGTCACCCATCTACGTTGTTGACTCGCCGGCGAGGGAGCAGGAGATACTTGAGAAGATCAGGATGGAGGTCGGCGAGATCATACTCAGCACGGATAAGATCGGCGTCGTGGTCAAGGCGGATACACTGGGGACCCTTGAGGCCGCGATCCTCGCCCTCAAGAATAGGGGCATACCCGTTAGGAGGGCTGGGATAGGTGATGTCTCGAAGAGGGATATTGTGGAGGCAGAGGTCGTGAGGATGAAGGATGAGCTCAAGGGGGTCATCCTCGCATTCAACGTGAGGGTCGATCATGACTTGGAGGTCGAGGCGAATAATAAGGGGATCAGGATATTCAGGGAAAAGATACTCTTCAGGCTCATCGAGAACTATCTGAGCTGGGTTGAGGAGGAGACGACGAAGAGGAGGCTGAGGGCTTTTGAGAACCTGATAAAGCCGGGCAAGATAAGGATACTCGAGGGCTATGTCTTCAGGAGGAGCGAGCCGGCGATAGTGGGCGTCGAGGTGCAGGCCGGGCTGATAAAGCCAAGATACCCCATGATGAATGATAAGGGGAAGGTTGTCGGAACCATAGCCCAGATACAGGATAAGGGACAGAGCATACCAGAGGCAAGGGCTGGAATGAAGGTCGCGATATCCATGAGGGAGCCAGTTGTCGGTAGACACATCCGGGAGGGCGAGATACTATACGTGGCCGTGCCCGAGAATGATGCGAGGCTCCTCCTAAAAGAATACTATGACATGCTGGATGACAGCTCGAAGAAGGCCCTAGAGGAGATAGTCGAGATAATGAGGAAAATGGATCCCCTCTGGGCCCGATGAAAAGGTAAAAAGGGTTAATAGGACGCCCCTGAAGCCCTCTTGAAGGATGTCAGAGAAAGCCGCTGCACCGAAGCTCGTCCTCTCGAATCCAGCCGATGGCACTGCTAAGACCATAGCCCTAGACGCGAATATATTCAGGCTCTTCATAGGAAAGAAGATTGGGGATGAGATTGATGGCTCAGTCCTAGGCTATAGGGGATATAAGATCAGAATAACCGGCGGGACGGATAAGGACGGCTTCCCCATGAGGCCCGATGTCAGCGGGGCTAGGAAGGTCAGGATACTGATCACGGCGGGCATAGGCTTCAGGGGCTATGAGAAGCCGCCATCGAAAAAGAAGAAGCGGAGGCAGAGGAGGAGGAAGAAGGGTCTGAGGAGGAGGCGGACGGTTAGGGGCAATGTGATAAGCGAGGCAATAGCACAGATAAATGCTGTACTCGTGCCAGCTCAGGAGGCGAAGGCCGCATGAATCTTGAGATAATCGAGGACAGGAAGAACCCCCTCCTCGGCCGAAGAGAGATAGAGGCGATCATAATCTACGAGTCGGGGACACCCAAGCGGGATGAGGTTAGAGAGGAGATCGCAAAAAGATACAACGTGGAGAAGGAGCGCGTGATAATCGAGAAGATGGAGTCGCTCTTCGGGACAAAGAAAGCAAGGGCGCACATCCACATATACGACTCGGCCGGATATGTGAAAATGTATGAGAGAAAGCATATTCTCAAGAAGCATGGCCTACTTGAGGAGGTGAAGCAAGCTGGGTAGACAGGCACAACTCTGGAAGAAATACAAGGTCGAGGGAGGAAAACTAGTGGCTAACATAATGTTCTGCCCAAGATGTGGGAAAGGATACATAATGGCGGATCATGGAGACAGATACTACTGCGGAAACTGCCACTACACGCAATTCAAGACACAACAGCAAAAATAGCGGGATAAGATAGAGTAAACAAGCTTCCATAGAAATAACAATCATAAATTATACTCATGTATTTTGGGGTATAGCGGGGGGAGGATTTGAACCTCCGACCTCCGGGTTATGAGCCCGGCGGGCTAACCTGGCTGCCCTACCCCGCTTTATGCCCCAAAATTCATTTCGTTCACGGCTTTTAATATACTTTTGATAACAAGCTTTTAAGGAAAACGCCAAAATTAGAGGCTCTAAAGAAATCATCATCAGTCAATAACACTCGCCTGAGGTTTATAATTATGACGGTCATCAGGATGCCTTTAGCCAGCTATAATTTACGTGAAAACATGAAAAATAGACATGTGCTTGAGATTATGAAAAAATTGTGAGGATGTAAGGGTTTAGGAGGGCTGAGCGTTTTCTTGGCTAGCTGCTCCCCCGATGGATTCTTGGACGGCTATTTTCTCGCAGACCTTGTCCAGGCCTTCCTTCACTAGTAGCGCTGCTGTTAGCGCGATTATCGAGCCAGCTCTAAACTTCGCTGGTATTGCTGGTGCTATCTCGGGTGCCAAGCCTCTTATTATCATTTTGGCGTCCTTGCCGCTGAACTTCTCCTTGTTCTCGGCCCACCATCTACATGCTCGATCAACTATCTTGCTCCAGCAGCTCTCCACGAATTTCTTGCCCGCGTCCTTTGGCAGCTCGGTCATTATTGGCATGCGTTGGAGTATGAACTCGCGCTTATTTGCTCTTGGAGGTATTCTGGCTCGCGCCATCTTTGCAGCCACTTGTATTGCTGCTAGCTGTGAGCCGATTATTACATAGAGGTCCTCGACATCGTGTTCGAGTAGGCTGGCGGCTCTACCAGCCTCTCTACGGATAGCTGCTTGAAGCATGTCAGCAGCCCTGCCCCTACCTACAACCCTTCTTCTCGCCATAGCATTATTGACGGATGAATGTGAGAAATATAACATTTTCTTTTAACTAATCTGACGACGTAATCAAATTAATTGCATCGAGTTAATTGAGCGAAACATCTTTCACTAGGATGTTGATGGATTGTTTTGGATGATGATGGCCGCAGTCCCTGATTTTGTGATGAGAGCCCGAGAGGTTATGGAGCGATGATTAGGGATAGGGCATACGATGAAGTCCTATACGCGTATAGGAACGCCGGTGAAGGGATATTCGGAGCATTAACAGTGGAGCTCGGGGACAGGCTAAAGACGAGGAGGAGAGAGTTAACGAAGACAAGAACACACCTAAGGATCACAATATACTGCCTAAAGATCCTAGTGAGGTGGACATATGAGTAGTTGGACACGCCCTCTGGCGCTTAAAATTTTTAAAGCAGAGCAGGAATAAGAACGGCCTATAGCCCACTTAAGGTTTTCTCACGAGCTTAAATCTAAGATAAAAACGGGGTAAAAAGGGGTGGAGCTGGCCGGCGGGCTATCGTAGCTGGCCGGCGGGGGGCTCTCATAACCACCGTGGATCCATGAACCACGGATCCACGGCGGGCCGATAGTCTCACCACCGGCTCCAGCTTTTACTGCCCGCCGGCCAGCATACGTTGCTTTTGTCGCTGTCGCCATGCCTTTTTCAGGGTTCTCACAATTCTTAGCTGTAGCTTGTAGATCGCCTTCTTGGGCGGCAGTCCATCCAAACCCTTGAGAAGATCCGCACCAATTCTACATCGTTTATTGTTGAGATAGATATTCGTTGCGAGCCTTGAGAGATGCGCGCGCAGTTTACGATTATAGTTTTTGTTTTTGTGTGGTGTTAGGTCTAGTAGGCCTTTAAGCCTACTAAGTCTCCAGTTCAATGGCAGCTTCGCCACGAGTATTGCGACCTCAACGCTATCCCTAACTCCCAGCATATCACATGTCAGCCTATACGTCGTCGCGTAACCTTCATTGCTCTTAACCTCCTCAATTATCTTGCGGGCATATCGATTGGCTATGCATCGAAGTCTTCTAGCGCTTTCTTTGAGGAAGCTTGATGGGTGGATTTGCGCCCATTGCCGGATGATTTTTCTCCATTTCACATACATCTCATATTCCCATATCAACTTCAATAGACGTATTTCTCTGGCTGTAAGCTGCTTGAAATAGTCCTTCGGGATAACACTCAAAAGCCTTGCATCAGCTTCATCGGATTTCTCAACGCCGTTCTCTTCCCTGAGCCTCTTAAGAATTCTCGTATTCTTCAATAAAAATACTTTGACACCCCTTTCGATCAGCTCTATCAGCTCCTCATGAATTTGCGGGAATATTGAATCAACATATACCTCAACAGCATCCTCGAGCTCAGTCAGCTTCCGAACCCTGAAGATCTTACCCCCGTCGAATACTACATGCGTCTTACCCCTTCTCCTTCTCTTCCTATCGGCGGGGATTGCTACGTCAACAAAATATATCCTTTTAGAGTAATCAACATCACCTACCACGGCTCTCACCTCCCAAATCCCGGGAGGCGGGCCTCGGGCCCAAGCCCGGAGAGCCGCTAGCCCGGCTACTCGCCCACGGGCCGCACCGCCCAACTAAATGATAATGGGCGGATCTAGGCACCATGGGCATTCACCGGACACGGGCCTCCGGGCTGGAGCCCCTCATGGGCCCGCCGGTGGGCCGGGCTAGAAGCCCCCCGGGTCTTGGCCCCCATAATTGTCGGGGGCCAGGGGATACTCTCCCCCCCAAAAAAAAGCCCGAAACCCGTCTCCCGGGACTTTTGGGAAGCTTGTCAGCATGCTCCTCGGCAATCTTTCACATTCATGAACCCTGTGCCCTCAATACCATCAGCAACATCATTGGATTCGCTGTTGCAGCGGGGCATAGGCTCCTGACGCGGACGCGCGAGCAGGAGCCCATGGGGCGCTCGAGGCGGACGCGAACGCGCGAACCACCAGGGAGGCGCCCAATCCTCGCCCGCCCAGGACTCATGGCCGGGCTCCTCCAGACGCGAAACGCGCGAGCTGGAGGATGGGTGGATGGCGCGGACGCGCGCACATCCACCCCGGAGGCTCGCCACGGCCCGGGGCGAGTCGGAGATCACTGAAGCTCGTCGTCCGGCCAGCCCCACCCCCTCCCCCAGAAGAGGAGACCTCTCCTGGGGTGTGCCTCCGGCAGTTGGGATGGTTGGGCCGGAGGACCCCAGGCCCAAGTCCCTCCAGTCCTGGAGGGAGGGCTGGGGCGTTATGGGCTTTTTCCTCCATCACCTGCGACCATTTTTTGAGGCCCCTGGGTCGCAGGCTCATTAAATAATCAGGGGCCCCTTCCT